>Ga0209542_10019935_pt1 | contig 10690 bp, 11 predicted proteins | sample RifCSPhighO2_01_FD_184028 | JGI IMG/M metagenome (GOLD analysis project Ga0209542, IMG submission 184028) | Soil microbial communities from Rifle, Colorado - Rifle CSP2_plank highO2_0.1 (SPAdes) (version 2) | ecosystem: Environmental > Terrestrial > Deep subsurface > Rock core/Sediment ...
AATACTACCTACACCTTTGGTGTTGGTGGAGGGTAAGCTTATTACGGTGGGGGTGTGTTGAAGCTGGGAGGATATATCCGATAGTTTGGTGTCGAAGTCGGAGAGTCTTGATTCGATGGTGGCTAATGTGGTTGATGGTAGTGATTGGGACTCTTTGACTATTTCCTTGATGGTTTCCTTGCCTTGGATGGTTACCTCTCTGATGTTGTTTGAGCCTTGTTCGTAGATGTGGCGGATGATGGTTTTTTCGATGACCTGAATCTGTTGGGTTTTAGAGAAGAGGTTTTTGAAGTTATCTAAAACAGATAATGCTTGATCAGCAATTGAGCTTTTTAAATGTTTATCAAAGTTATTCTTTAAATCTGAGGGTAAAGTCGGAAAGAAAAGGTATAAAAATAAAATGCCACCAATGAATAAAGATAAACTGGTGGTGGGAGTTGAGGTTGGCACACTTTGAGTAATTGGCGAGAAACGACTTTGGGCAGTTTTAGCTTGATAGTTTTCAAGGGATTGAATCTTGATATAAAGATTGCCCTTGCTTCCGTGTCTTACTGCTTCAATGTGGCCCCATCGGATAAGCCTTCTGAGATGGTCCGTCGTGTATCCATAGTTACTAGCAGCTTCGGCCAACGAAACAAAGCCATTTTCTAAAATGTCTTGGATGGATTTTTCACTATTTTGCTGGTTATTGCCTATATGCATAAAAGCTCCAGCAAACGCAGAACTTGTTTAAGAACCTAGATACCGACATCCTAGACATCCTAGACATGCCGGACACATTAGACTTATCTTTATTTTACCAAAGGCAAAACCATGTCACAAAGCTACTTATAAACAGCGTCTAAAAACGGTCAAAATCCCAAATTCTACAGAGACCACATAGAGACTACAAAGAGCTGGGTATATTACGGCTTACGGGAGAAAACATAGATATATAATATCTCTAGGATGCCCAAAGTGTTAATAAGTAGAATAGCGACAAACCACCCCTTGTGACCCAGTTTTGCCGCTTTCCAAAGAGCCAAGCCCTTCCAAAATAAAGTCCAGATAGATACAACCAGCAAGATACCTAAACCGACAATACCCACAATGGGGCCCCAGGGCTGATAAAATAAATCATTCATATTTTAAACATTAGTATATAAACATTAATAAACCGTGTAAAGAATTTATGTATCTTTATATATCTACTTTATGGTTGTATTGAGTGTAACTATAGCTGACCCGCTATTCCACTCATCCAGCCTGATATTTGTCTTGCCAATGCAGAGCTTGATCTAACCCTTATTCTCAAGAGTCCGTACTCGGCTTTTTTAACCCCTTTCCTTAATGCAGCTTTTTTAGGTTTTTGGAAATAAACTCTCTTGAAATATGGCTTGGGATAACCGGTCATTTTGGACCAGTATTTTCTTGTTTCCTCTATATACTCTTTTTGGCCGTTGTTAATAAAAATATCAAAGAGAATCTCTTCGTTCCCAATCTCGCCGATATCTTCCAACCACTTCAAAAATAACTTAATAAGGCGGGGATCAGAGCTAGTGAAACGCACGCCATTTTTATAGTCCATTTTGTTCTGTGATTTCCAGTATAAAATTATTCCCATTAACCACAGCTCTTTTTTAGAGATTCTGGGTACGCTTTGAGCAGATGATTGTTTTGCCTCATCCAATATCCGTAGGGTCCTCGCTATTCTTTTTTGGATATTGGCTTTTGCAGTTTCCGAGACCCGGTTTTTTAATTTTTCTTTCTGTTCTTTTGTCAGTTTTGTCCCCTTGAGCCAGTAAGCGATCGTGGATTTGGGTATGTTCATTTTAGTCTGGATGTCTGAATATGAAAATCCACGCTTTCGCATGTCAATTACGATGTTCTTTTTGTAGCTTTCTAAGTATTGTACCACGTTATTCGTTATTACTTATATAATATCAAGGTACAATCAAATCCGCCAGTGATAATTATCAACAAGCTGAGGTTTTATGCTGATTTTTGAATAGTTGCAGATCCTCTTATTTTCTTGAGTTTTTCAATATCTTGTTTTACGAGGTCATGTTCTGTTTCTAGAATGAAATCTGTGTTTGGAAATAAGCCCATTAAATTTACGAAGCCCTTATCCCCTATTTTACCCATACCGATGTGGTCGTGCCTGTCCCTTTTTCCGCCTAAATCTATCTTGGAATCATTGGCGTGAATGAGCTTTATTTTGTCTAAACCAATGGAACTCTTAATTTTCTTGATAGTATCCTTCATTCCCTCATTTGATTTAATGTCATATCCCGAGGCAAACATATGCGCTGAGTCAATGCAGATATTAATATCGTAATTAATTCTGTCTAAAATATATCCCAGCTCATCGAAGGTATCCCCTATTACTTTACCTGCCCCCGCAGATATTTCTAGAAGTAACTTGGTGGTCCCCTTATAACCTTTAAGCGCCGTATTCAAGCCTTTAGCTGTTATATCCATTGCCTTTTCTATTGATAGATCTCCGGAGCTTCCCAAGTGGGTCATTATATATTTTGCCCCGATTAAAGTACCTCTTTCCAGTTCCTCTCGGATTATTCTGGCTGAGACTTCCCTTATGGTCTTATTCTGGGAGGCGAAATTGATGTAGTAGGGGGTGTGTATATAGCAATCGGCTTGGCCCCATTTTCGCATCTCTTTTTTGAATTCTTTGGCTGTTTCCGAGGTTATTTTGGGAGCTGCTCCACCGCGCGGCGACCTAGTAAATATCTGGAAAACTTCACATCCAAACTCCGCCGCTCTTTGAGGAGCATTCTTTATTCCGCCAGCGATTGAGACATGGCATCCGATTTTTAACATAAAATTATCTAAGTATTATACCCTCACTTTCCAATTCATCCAATATGTCTTTGGGGATTGGGATTTGGTCCCGGACTTTGCTTATGCCCGGATAGCGCCAAGCGGTAATAATAATTTTCCTTTTGCCCTTTGTCGCATACATTGCCCAGACCTCAGTTGGCTTCTTTTTGGTGCCGGCTGGCTGCATAACCGCGATCGTATTTTCTGCTACCCCATCTTCGGCTCTTTTGGGGGTCCTTAAAATTCTTTTGATCCTGTCAGCAGACAAACCGTAATAAGCCATTTTTCTTTTTACATGGTTTGTCCACTTATATTTACTGTCATCTTTTGGAAATATAATCATTACAACTTGCTGGCCGCTCTCCCAGTCGCTTTCAGCGACTTTGTGGCAGTACGCTCTTGACTGACTTCTTTGTTAAATCCTCCGCTTGCTCGTCAATGTACTAATGTACACTTCCTCGCAATGCTCGGATTTGCCTCGAATTCAGTCAAGCCAGCTGCGTTCTAATTAATTTAGTGAAAGGATTAACAATTTGATTTTGAAACCATTGTGGAGAGCTAGGTAACAAACAATGGGGTTAAAACCGACAAGGAAAGCTGGAACTGACTGAAAGGAATTCCAGAAGGCTTTCGGAGGTTTTAAACCATTTTTGTCTAGCTCGGAGCACAGGTTGAAAAATTAAATTGTTAATCCTGAACTGTTTCATTTTAAAAAATAGGGCATCGGTAAGATGCCTAGCTAACGAAATCATAGAAGCAATCTGCGCATCGAGCTTGATAGTCACCCTTACCACCGACTTGGACTTGTTCTTGTGTGCCAGAAATTCTTTGGGTAAACCTAGCCCTCTCACCGCACTTAGAACAGACGGATGTAAGTTTGTGGACTTCATCGGCTATCGCTAACAATGCTGGCATATGGCCGAAGCCTTCTCTTTTGTAATCAAGTTCCAGGCCGGAAATCAGTACATTAACTTCCGCTACCCAGGCTAGTCTTCTAACTATATCTACTATCCAGGGGTCAAAGAATTGGGTTTCGTCAAAAGCGACGGCCTCAAGCTTTTTATTTCTTATTTTTTCTTCGACTTGGTCTAGTGTTGAAACCGGGAATACCAGCTTCTTTACATCTTCCATTGTCATATCTAAGGCTTTGCAAATCTCTTTTTCTAAGCTTCTCTCAGTTCTTACGTCCAAAGCTGGCCTGAAAGCTAAAAAATTCCTCTTTCTCCAAAAAGTCCTTTCAAGTTCTACGACCATTGATTTGGTTTTTCTTGAAAACATTGGGCCTGTAAAAACAATTATCTTGCCCTTCGTCATATAAAAATAAAGTGCTAGAAAAATTATTACAGACGTTAAATAATTTACAAGTTTAGTTGTAAACAAAACCCGCTCTAAAAAAGCGGGTTTTGTCGTTGAGCTTAGTAGCTGCCGCGGTCATAACCGCCACCGCCACCATAGCCACCTCGGCCTCCGCCGAATCCTCCACCACCACCAAAGGACCTTCGAGGTCTATCAGTTTTTGGTCGAGCTTCATTGACGACTAATTTTCTGCCACCCATATCTTGCTCATTGAGTGTCTCAATGGCTTTTTGGGCGCCTTCGTCGTCCATGGTCACGAAACCGAAGCCTCGTGATCTACCGGTCGGGTCTTTTAAGACCGCAGCCTCTTCGACTGTTCCGGCTTTTGAAAAAGTGTCTCTCAACTCATCGTCGGTCATGCTGTAAGGCAAGTTACCGACATATAATTTTTTGGACATTTGTCTGCAGGCTAAACAGCTGTTTTAATCGCTAATTAGCCTTGAATTACCAGTAGGGCGACCTCCCGTCTAGTTCCTACTGGTATAAACCAAAGCGAAACTGCGAGACTACCTACTTAATACCTACTATTATACTCCTAAACAAAAATATTTGCAAGAGGCTTATGGCAGTTTGGGGGTCATCGCTATTTGAAAAATGAGTCCTTTTTGGATGAGACTTTTTTGAGTTCCTCTTCTATCACTTGCTCAAACACTGAGTAAGGCTGGGCGCCGACAACAGCTATGCCATTAATGAATGTGTTAGGTGTTCCGGAAACACCAGCAGCCGAACCGTCGGCAAAATCAGCTTCAATTTCTGATTTATGTTTATGGGTGGTTAAGCATTGATTAAAGGTGACCATATTAAGACCCATCTCTCCCGCCCATTTTTTGATATCGCTTTCACCGTAAGTAATTGTTCCTTGTCCTTTTTTGCTTTGTTCGCTGAATATTTTATCATGCATCTCCCAATATTTGTTTTGGTCCTTGGCGCACTCAGCGGCTTCGGCCGAAATCTGGGCTGCAGCATGAAAGCTCAATGGATAATCACGATAAACGAATACGGCCTTGCCTGTGTCTATATAATTTTTCTTAATTAAAGGAAGGGTGTCCTGCCAAAAACTTCTGCAGAACGGGCATTGAAAATCGCTAAATTCCACGATTTTGACCGGCGCCAATTCTTCACCCATTCTGGCATCATCATCCAAAGAAACTTCTTGCCTGGCAGGCGGATCGTTTTGTTTTGTGCCACCTTGGGCAGATCCTGGTTTATCATAAAGGATCGCGCCGCCTACAAGAATCGCCGCAATGATGATTGCCAATGGAAGAGATAATTTTTGCATAGTATTTAGAGACTATAAGATTATCTTTATCCGGTCAAACATACTCATCCACATTAATTGACCTATTTAAAAAGCGGCGCTATGCGCCGCTTTTGATTAATCCATTTTTAGAATATAGCCGCAAAAGAAACCGCCTCTTTCCCTAAACTTTTTCGTTTTTATCCTTTCGATATCCTCTGTCTTTATACCAAAGACATAGGCAATCGCATCGACAACCTCAAGAACATCCGCGATCTCCTCTGCTCTTTTCTCATCAGTGTCGGCAGCCTTAAGTTCTGCGACCTCCTCCTCAAGTTTAGCCAAAAGACTTCTCTTGTATTCCTCTTCTGAACCATACTCACGGAAAACAGGCTCAGTACCCGAATCACGTATTATTTGCGGGATGAGATCTCTTACAAGTTTTTCGGCCACAATCTGTTTTAAAAATCCTACAAGATACTAACACACCAAAACAAAATTACAATCCCGACAGTTCTTCGTTTTGACTAAATCTATATTCATGGTATTTTATACGGATTGCAACTTAAAAATATGATTAAGGCCAACATCGCAATTGCTGAAAAGCTGCTAGGCTCTGACACTGATAAACTAATTAGAGACGGAATTTGTGAGAGGATCTTCATTCAAATTCGGGGCTTTAGAATCAAGGCTTTGCTATTCAATAAAGAAGCTGCGGCAATTCAAAAAATATTAAGAAGCAAGAAAACAGTATTCTTCAATGCAAAGTTTAACGGTAGTGATATCCAATTTGCATCTACGGATAGTCCTGCTGACTCAGTAGAAATTGATCTTCAGCCGCCTAAAGACAGCTCTGATGGAAATAAATGGCCTGTGGCGAAAAGGGGCTATAGAAAAATACTTCGGGAAGTATCCGCAATTACTGACTGTCAATTTGCCCTTCATTGCAATGGCGATTCGTATCGTGACCCATTTCCAGATGAACCTTGTGTATATAATATTTTCGTCTCCGCGGCACCAACAGGAGAAAAGAGCTTTAGGTATCTCGCCAAAGTATTGGATAAATGGCTAGGCGATCCAGATTATAAATACCTGGGTCCGGATGCAGTCCCTGGCCGTGGATATGTTTTAACTGACCCGGCAGATCCTAAGCAAAAAATCATACAGATTGTTGGAAATAATATTTTCTTTTTGTTCCCATGCATAGAAGTATATTCTCATGGAATAGAAGTAATATTCCAGGAAGCTTTGGCCATGGCTTGGAACTGCGCTCACTACAAAAAGCTTGAAAAAGAAGAAGAACCCACAATTTCGCAAGAGGAAGTTAAGGAAGCTATAGAACGGTGGATGGGCCGGCCCTTGGAGTCATTGGGAGAAATAATCAAAGAAAGGATGGATAAAGTCGAAGATGCGCAAAACAAGCTAAACACAGAACTCAGCAACTTGGCGTTCCTGTTATCAACTAGGGAATCGCTTCTAAACCCTACCGATGGCCCCAAACCAGATTACGGACAAGAATACGAGCGATTGGTGTCTGATTCAAGAATAAAAAATATGAGAATGGCTGATGATGGGATTATAATCGTAACTAATTCTATTTTATCCGAGCATGAAGGCCATAAATATGACCTTGGAGTGTTCAGCGTCAGGATAAACAAACTCGGTGTTTTGTCGATTTGGTGTGAAAAAACAACTCACCCCAAAGGCATCCCCCACCCCCACATGCAACTGGATGGGGCTGTGTGTTTTGGCAATGCCACAAGAGCAATCCAGCAAGCGGCAGCTGAATTAAGAATTGCCGATGCTTTTACGTTTGTCTTGGAATGGCTGGAATATGGCCATGCTCCTGAATATGCTTTGAACAAAATACAGGAGTGGCCATGCAGGTCTTAAACCCGGCTTTGAACTTTTCCCATCAAGATGAGATTTTTGATCCGGCCATAGCCAGATCCCTGACAATAATTGGCGCCGGTTCGATTGGGAGCTGTGTTGCTTTGGTGGCCGCAAAAATGGGAGTAAGTAAAATCATCATTTACGACGAGGATAGCGTGGAATCACACAATATCCCCATGTCTGCTTACAGAATTTGTGATTTGGGAGTAAGAAAAGTCCAGGCCTTAAAGGAAATAATAAAAGAACATTCGGGAACAGACATTGTTGCTATTCCTGAAATGTATACCGGACAAAGGCTCAGAGATACTGTTGTGCTTTGTGTTGATACCATGGAAGCAAGGCAGCTTGTATTCAGCAAAATTAATCCCCTGGTTGATTTGCTTATCGATACAAGGTTGGCTCAAGAATATTTATCTGTTTTTGCAATAGAACCGACAAACAAATTTGATGTTGATTTTTACAAACATTTTCTTGCTTACAGTACCGAAGAGGCTGCCAGGATAGATTGCGGCACTCACGGCATTGCGCCCATATCAATGAGGGCGGCAAGCGTTGTTTGTGCAAATTTGATTAATTTCTGGAAAAATGGTAAAAAAGAAATGCACTATGAAGAGCTCTGCATAGCGCTCCAGCGAGTGTAGAGTTCAAGGAGACCACATGAAGGACGACGAGATGGAAGTGACAGTACAGGTCAGGCCGACACAAGGACACGCCGCCTCAAAGAAGGTGAAGGTCAACAAGACCGGCGCCTCTCTCGGCCAGGTCCTGGACGAAGCCGGCATCGACCACAAGCGGAAGGACCTGAAAGTCGACGGCCAGCCGGCCAATCAGAACACCCACGTCGGGCCGGGTGCCAAGATCACCGTGTCCGAACGTGCCCGCGGTTCCTAGGAACCGGCCTGCGTTGTTTCGCAGGCTTTTTTATTTATCAATTTAGTTAGCCTTGTAGCCGAGTTCTTCTATTGATTTGATGATCTGGTCTTTGGTGACTTTAGACGGGTCGAATTCGACTGTCCCCTTTTTGGTGTCGTAATCGACAAAAATAGACTTAACCCCATCCATCGATGAGACCAGCATTTGGATGCCCGTGGCGCACGCGCCGCAGTGCATACCCTCAATATTTAATATAATTTTCTCCATTTTTTATAACTAGCTCACCACCCCCATTCTCACTAGGCTGGATTTCTCGTATAAAATTAACAATTAATCTTAATTTAGCTTATGAATTTCAACTCATGAAATATCATATAGCCAAATTATCAATTAATTTTTAATTTTATCATTACTCGAAACCAGAAACGTTCGAATGGTGATGGTTTGCGTATTAAGCGTGCCTTGGTTGGCTGTCCTGAAACGTTTTTTTCTCGATTGGCGGTGTGTATCTCTTTAATAATAGCGAATTTGTGACGACTGATACAGAGCTGAATGCCATAGCAAATCCGGCAATTTCTGGCCGCAACGTAGCTTGAGAGAAGTTGAATAATATTTTACCGGTTTGGCCCCAATTTTGGAGCATTGCCAACGCCCAAGGCGCGGGCACGCCCAAAGATACTTGGGTAAATAATAAATGTGCTCCAGCGGCTATAGGTATAGCTACGACGTTGTAAACAAAAGCCCAAAACAAATTCTGCCAGACTTTTTTAATTGTTTTACCGGAAAGCTGTATAGCCGTCACCACGTCTCGCAAATCGTCTTTAACTAGAATGATTTCCCCTGTCTCGATGGCAACATCAGTTCCAGAACCGATAGCAATGCCTATATCAGCTTGAGCTAAGGCGGGAGAATCGTTTATCCCATCTCCGACCATAGCCATCACTTCGCCGTCAGCTTGAAGTTTTTTGATGATATCTTCTTTTTGGTTTGGCAAAACCTGCGCCAATACCATATCTATTCCGACATCTTTAGCGATAGCATTGGCTGTCGTCGGATTATCCCCCGTTATCATGATCATTTTCTTGCCCATTTTTTTAAGCTCGCTTATAGCTTCCCTGGCAAAAGGTTTTAACGTGTCGGCCATTGCCAAAATCGCGATGAGCTTCCAATGTCCGTCTTCTTTCATTGCCGCAAATACAACCGTCTTGGCTTGCTCCTGAAGTTTTTTAAATGTACCGATGTGTTCATCAATGTTTACGCCCAAATTACCCATTAAACCTTCGTTACCGACAGACACTTCCGTACCAAATACATTGCCAGCCACACCTTGCGGTGCCAAAAAGACACTGCCTTCGATGCCGTGGCCAGGTACGGTTTTAAAATCTTTAACCTGTCCCAAGTCACCAAGAACATTCTTGCCTTTTTCGACGATCGCTCGGGCTAACGGGTGTTCGGAGCCCGTTTCGACCGCAGCAACAAATCTCAATGCTTCTTTTTCATCAACTCCATCCAAAGCAATAAAATCCGTAACCACCGGCTTGCCGATAGTTAGAGTGCCTGTTTTGTCAAAAGCTATAGCCGTAATTTTGTAAGCTTTCTCAAGGGCCTCCCCGCCTTTTAGAATTATTCCAAATTTGGCCGCCCGACCTATTCCGACAATAAGCGCGGTTGGAGTAGCCAATCCCATTGCGCATGGACACGAAATCACCAAAACAGCAATCATTCTCATTAGTCCGGCCCTGAAAGGTAAAGCGGCAAAAAAGTACCAGCCAACCAGAGTTAAAACAGAAATGATTACTACGGCTGGAACGAAGTGTTCGCTTATTTTATCGACTAAGTCTTGAATTGGCGCTTTTGATGCCTGGGCCTCTTCAACAAGCTGAATTATCTGATACAAAAGAGTATCTTTGCCCACTTTTGTTGCCTTGAACCTAATTAGTCCCTCCTGGTTTATGGTAGCGCCTATGACTTGGTCACCGACTGTTTTGGAAACAGGGAAAGATTCTCCCGTTACAACTTTCTCATCAATATGGGTTTTGCCGTCTATGATTTCGCCATCAACCGGTATTTTTTCGCCAGGACGAACAACAATTATATCGCCTATCTTAAGCTGGTCGATGGGGACGGTGATTTCTTGGTTATCTTTCAAAACATGGGCTTCTTTTGCTTCTAACTTCAAAAGTTCCTTAATGGCAGCCGAGGCTCTGCCTTTTGCAACTGCCTCAAAATACCGACCCAATAATATGAAAAATAACAAAGCTGCAGATGACTCCCAGAAAGGATGGTCGATATTAAAGAATAAAAATCCAATAGTACTGTATATATATGCAGCCGATGTTCCCAACACAACTAATACATCCATATTAGCCGAACCGACTCTCACCGCCGTGAAAGAATTCCTATAAAACGGCCAGGCAATTATAAATTGTATCGGTGTAGATAATACCCAGTAAATATAATTTAAATCCACCCTGAAAGACGGATTAGCTACCCCAAGAAGATCGAAAAGCTCGT
>Ga0209542_10019936_pt1 | contig 10690 bp, 14 predicted proteins | sample RifCSPhighO2_01_FD_184028 | JGI IMG/M metagenome (GOLD analysis project Ga0209542, IMG submission 184028) | Soil microbial communities from Rifle, Colorado - Rifle CSP2_plank highO2_0.1 (SPAdes) (version 2) | ecosystem: Environmental > Terrestrial > Deep subsurface > Rock core/Sediment ...
TGTCTTGCCCTTGTTTGGGATTGAATCACTCATTCCTCTCGACTCTCCGAGCTCCGTTTTCTTCATAGTTGCAATGAGTTACGCGATTCTCAAGCACCACCTATTCAACATAAAAGTTATTGCGACTGAATTGTTGGTCTTTTCTCTTTGGCTTACTGTTTTGATCCGTACGGTAATTTCAGAAAGTACAAGTGATTTAGTTATCAACGGTTTCTTGCTATCCTTGCTCGTGATCATTGGCATCTTCCTTATCAAGAGTGTCATTAAAGAAGTTGAGTTGCGAGAGAGGGTTGAAGCGTTGGCCAAGGATTTGGAGGAGACGAATGAACGGCAGGAAAAGCTCATTCACTTCGTGGGTCATGAGGTGAAGGGATATCTCACGAAAGGGGAATACGCTTTCTCGGAAATGCTTGACGGGGATTTTGGAAAGCTCGCGCCGGAGACGCAAGGTTTGGCTACAACAGCCCTTGCCGAATTACGCAAAGGCGTTGCATCGGTCACGGATATTCTAAAAGCGGCCAACTTGAAGCGCGGTACGGTTACGTATGAAATGAAGCCGATTGATTTGAAAGGGCTTGTGCAGGAGGAGATAGCACGGGCAAAAGTGCCGGCGAGGGATAAGGGTTTAGGGTTTAGGGTAGAGGTGGATGAGGCAGAGAATTATATGGTAAATGCGGACAAAGGGCAGATTTCAGAGCATGTGGTAAGAAACTTACTGGATAATGCGGTGAAATATTGTCCGAGTGGCAGTGTGACGGTTGGGCTTTCAAAGAAAGACGGGAAAATTATTTTATCAATCAAAGATACCGGTGTTGGCATTTCGGAAGAAGACAAAAAACACCTCTTTACCGAAGGAGGCCGTGGCAAGGAATCGCTCAAAGTTAACGTGCATTCCACGGGCTACGGCCTCTACATAGCCAAGCAAATTGTGGAAGCGCACCACGGGCGCATTTGGGCCGAATCAGACGGTGCCGACAAGGGTTCAGCGTTCTACGCAGAATTTCCTGGGGTGTAGCTGGTACACACCGTCTTTAAGCACTACCTAGAATCTTCACTTACCTCATCCGCTTGCGGCGAGGTAGTTTATTACACTCTTGCAATAGAATGCAAGTTTAACTATTATATATATTATGTCATCAAAAGGGAAACTTGGGGAAAATCTAAGAGAGCTACGATTAAAAAAGAAGCCGTCGCAAGGAAACCTTGCGACGGCTTCAAGCGTTGATAGAGCATATATCAGCAATATTGAGAACGGTCGGATGAATCCCACTCTTTCGACTTTGGAAAAAATCGTTGGAGCGTTGAGGGTTTCGAGTAGCGAGCTTTTGAAATAAATTTATGAGAAACAAAACTTTCGCAATAATAACAGATTTCGGTTTCGATTTTTCCGTTGCTTCAATGAAGGCGTTAATCCTGAAAGATTTCCCTAACGCACAGATTGTTGACATTGATCACAGCATCAAACAATTTTCAATATTGAGCGGTGCTTTTGTGATACATAAAGTATATAAGTATTTTCCGGATCAAACTATCTTTATTTGTGTGGTCGACCCCGGAGTTGGGAGTAAACGTGAACCGATTTACATAGACACAGGGAATTACAAATTTATAGGCCCAAACAATGGATTATTCCACTATATTTTAAAGGAACTTGGGTCCCCCTGTAAGACATATGTAATAAAAGAAGAATTTAGACCCGTGAAATCAACTACTTTTCATGGCAGAGATTTATTTACGCCTGCTGCTATAGAAATTGCTAAGGGCAACTTTGATATAGTTGAGCCGATTAATAGAGATAAACTCGTCCTTGTCTCTGCTCTTGATGGTGAGGTGCCTGTTATTACCTATATAGATGGGTTCGGTAATATCAAAACCAACATTTCTCTCAATAGAAATTTTAATGAGAAAGATTTTTTAAAAGTAAACGTTAATAATATTTTTCACCTAATAAAAGTTTCCAACGCGTTTAGTGAGGTCGCAAGCGGAGAGTTGCTATGCTACAGGGGAAGTAACAACACTCTTGAAATTGCCGCCAATCTTGCATCAGCTGAAGATATTCTGAAAGTAAATGTTGGAGATAACATCGCTATCGAGAAATAATATGGGAAAACACTTAATCATTGCATCATATGACGGTATCAGTACTTACTATTGTGGTATTGGTACGACTATGCAAGATACCATTTCTTCTTTAAATGAGTTGGTAAATTCTGAAAAAATCAAAATTAGTTTGGCTTATATTTCTGTGGATCCGGATGGAAAAGTATTTAGTCAGAAACGCCTTCAAGATAGTGTCGAACTCGTAAAAAAGACTGGCGGCCACCTTATCCCCCTTTGCAATGGTACCGCTGGTTTTGACGAATTCGACATGTGGCAGAGCTTTCCTCAATGGGAGTACGTATGTGTATCCTTATCTACAGCTCTAAATGTGATTCTAAAAGACGAAGACGATAACATCTTAATGTTGCACGATACTCCTTTTTTGCTTTTTCATAAATTCAAACAACAAATCTTTGGTAAGGAGTTGAGATGTTTTTACATGCCCCGTAGTACCGGTTTAAACCATAAGTTTGGAGATGAGGAGTGGCGACAAAAAAGAGCGGAACTTGAAAAAGAAGCTTTCCAAGCAATTCAAAATGATCCCGCTGCCTCTGTGCTTGCAATAGGTAGAAACTTTTCGCAACACCTAATAAACGATTACGAACTCTCTTTTACTGAAAATGACTATCTAATAAACGGTCTTTATTTTGGACGCTATAAAGGATTCCTTAACCAAAAATTCGACATATCTGAGCTTAGAAAGTTTGGTATAAACATTGATCCAAAATCTAAAATTATTTTTAGCTGGGGCAGAGCTTCTATCGCCAAAGGGCTAAAAGAGTTACTGGAGGCATGGCAAGAGGTTGCTGAGTTATTACCTGACCATTACATGGTTATACAAGCCCCAAATAACTCTGGAGAGGACGATTATTTTCAACTTCTAAAACAGTATGAAAGAGAGGTTCCAAGGACGATAGTCATAGACGACTTCAATCCAGAGATATGGCAAACTATACTTCGTACTCAAAATACCGATATTGTTTGCGTTCCATCTACTATGGATCCTATTCCGCATACTGCGATTGAAGCCAAGTTATTTTCTGCCGGTATGGAGTACGTGATTATCGGCAGTAACGTCGATGGTGTGAAGGACATTTATACCAATGATGAATGTGTATGGGTTAATCCATACGATAAAAATGAGTTTTCAAACGGAATCCTCAAAGCAGCAAGGTTAGATAAAAAAGAAAGGCACAGTATGAGTGAAGCTAACAGTAGGAGCATTTCTGTATATGATTACGCAAAGACTACTAAAGATTTTCTTAAAAAGATTAACTTTATATGATTTTTCGCTGGTCAATTTGGGGGGGACACATATCAAAAAACATTGAACTGCTTCGCTACAGCGTCCTTTCTTTCAAAAAACAGTTTGGAAGTGATCATCAGTACATTATTTATACGGACAATGCCGGCTTCGTTTCAAAGCAACTAGATGCAAGTGTAGATGTTAGAGAATTTTTTTCAGATGAGAACTCACGGTTTTGTATTACGTCTAAGACAACATGGCTAAAGTGGTGCCCCTCATCGAGATTGGATGTTAATCAAGATGAATTTTATGTAGATTCTGATGTTTTTTTATTGAAGTATCCCGAAGAGATTGATTCAATATTGTCCAATCCGAAAATAAAGTTTGCCATCACGGATGAGTTTTTTGGTCAACCTTATCAGCATGGCGCGATGCACAAGAAGGCAACCTCAGACACACCTTTTGTAAATGCCGGACTCTTTTTGCAAAAAGCAGGACATGATATTTCTAGTGATTTAACTGAGGAATTTGAATGGTGGCAGAAGAATATAAAAGATGATGAACAAACTCACCACGACGAACAAGGAGCATTGGCGGTTGCACTTACAAAGTATTTGGTGAAAGGTGAATTATTTATTTTGCCAAAGAAGAAATACATGCTCATTAGTGAAACTTCGAATGCCGACATAGAAGGCCTATATGATGTAACGTTATTCCATGCTACTTATCCAGATCACCCCGCGTTTTATAAGTTCAAGCATATATTAGATGGGGTTTTGCGTGAGCAATTAAAATCAAATTTCGAAAATGCCAATGGAACACATGGAAACAAATAATGTTATAGCGATTCTTATGTCTGTTAGAGACGAAGAGTCATATATCGATTTGAATATCTCATACCACCTTGATCTTGGTTTTGATTATATATTCATTGCTAATCATTGTTCAACCGACAATACAAACAAAATATTGGACTTATATAAAGATGACCCGAGGGTGATCGTGGTTGAGGAAAAAGATCCAGTTTTTGACCATGCAAAAATCGCAAATAAATTACTCAGCCACGCTAACGCAAACTACAAAATTGGTTGGTTTATTTTCTTGGATGCTGATGAATTTCTTTCAATAAAGGATGAGACTGTCCAGGATTTTATAGCCCGTTTAGAGAAGAATAACATCCCTTACGCAACCATTGGTTGGGCGAATGCACTGTTTGATTACACACTCTCTGATTATAGATGTTCTCCAGTGCACGCAATAGATACGACGAAATATTATTATCCATGGCCAGAAAAAGAATGGCAAGAATATGGTCATTTCAGGAAAGCTATCGTGAAAAATCATAAAAACATGGAAATCGTTGTGGGAGGACACTATGTAGAAACAGGAAAAAATCCTGAATTTTTTGGCGAGTATCATTGGAATCCTTTTGTTGTTCCAAAAAGCGAAGCAAGATTACTACATTTTGAATTTAGAGATAAGGCAGATGTAATATATAAAAAATGGGAAAAATTAGCATTATTTGAAAACGATTCTACTTCTGATGCTAGTTCTCCCTGGCTTGAACGAATTCAGACAATTAAGAGATATGTTGAAGATTTTAAAGATAATATTGATGAAATTAACAGAAGATGGTTTTATGAACACAGGACATTTTGGGGAACAACTGTACCCGAAGATAGAATAGTTTACGATACTACACTGTCTATTTGGTATAGAAAATATTTTAAGAGAAAAATAGAAAGCGGGAAAATCAAGTCAGTTTGTTTGGTCCGTAGCGGAAACTTGGGTGATGTAATAATGACTGAACCGATTGCGCGGTTTCTATCAAAGTATGTGGAAAAAGTTTATTTAGCCACAGAGATAGACAGTGCTGAATTAATATTCAGCACTTATGACAAAGTGTATAAATACAGTCGGGTTAATTCAGGAGAAATCGATTGCGACATAATGATAAGGTTAGTTTATGAACTTAGCACTAATCAAAAAACATACATACAGGGATATATGGAATCAATCGGCTTTGGCGAGGTAATTGCTAAAGATATCCCAATACTAAATAGCGATTGGAATAATATTATTGAAGGTGAATATATTCTTATTGCCCCTTTTACAAGTCGGTGGGAGGAGAAAAAAAGAAATTGGGGATATAGAAAATTCACTGAATTATCAAATCTATTAGAGGATGAATACAATACCAAATGTGTAATACTTGAAAAACATTACTCACTCAGTGAAATGATGTCACTTATTAAACACTGCAGATTTCTTATTGGAAACGACTCCGGTCCCGCAATAATTGCTCATAGCTTTAGAAAGAAATCATTTATTATTTTTGGGGCGACCCGTCCAGACTATATACACATATCAGAGTATACTGTATCCATTTATGACAGGAACAGGCATAAGCTCTGTAGGCACGATTCAAGAAGAGAGGAAATAAACTGTTGTGAGGAATTTTGCATGGATAGGATAAGTGTTGATAAAATTTTTGATCTGATCAAATCAAATATATGAATGAATTAAAATTAGAAATAAAATTAGCTTTTATTACCGGCTTAAGAGAAATCGTTTTGAACGAAATAAGCCAGTATACGAATCTTCGCATTGCCAAAAAAGATGTGGATTCGCTTTATTTGGATTTTGTACAAAATCTTACTGAAATTAAACACCTGAAAAGCGTTTCGCGAGCATATGTTGTGGTGCAAAATTCTAAATATAACCCACTTTACATCTCCAACCATAAATCAGTCCTAGGTAATCTTATAGAAATAATCATCAATGGAAATAAGGATACATTCAAGACTTTTAAAATAACTTGTGCCGGATCAGATTCTCCAGAGGTCCGCAGTATTGCCGAATACATACAAAGAACATATGGGCTGACCGAAAAAGAAGAAGCCGATATGAAAATACACATCGTAAAACCTGACGAAATTTGGGAAATCGGTATTCAAATTACGCCAAGACCTTTGTCTGTCAGGGATTATAAGATCAAAAATATGAGCGGTGCGATGGATTCGACAATTGCATACGCGGTGAATTCTTTATGCAAATTAGAGAATGCAAATTCCTATTTAAATATTTTTTCCGGAAGCGCAACGTTGCTTATTGAAGCCGGTCAATGTTATCCAAATCTAAAACAATTGGTTGGTTTTGACAACGATAAAAAACATATTTCTTTGGCTATACAAAATATAAAGAAAGCGGGATTGATAAAAAAAATACAACTCAAAGAGAAGGATATTTCTGACAAGCCTGATCTAGGTGAGTTTGATGTGATTACATCTGATTTGCCGTTTGGTATGTCAATATCAAAAAATGAAGATTTGGAACATCTGTATCGATGTTTTGTCGAATACTGTCAAGAAACATTAAGTCACGGAGGAAAACTGGTTGTTTACACGAGCGAGCACGAAATGCTGGAAAAGATCATCATGGAATCAAAGTTTAAGATTGTAAAAACATTAGAGTTAAAATTTATAACATCGGTAAATGCGTATATTCGTCCGAAAATCTTCGTATGTAGATTGAAACAGAGTTTTACACAAAAATCATCTGATTATGAAAGAGTTTGATTTAAGAAAATACTTGAGTAAATATAAAAATACTAGCGTCGATTTCTTTCGATTTCCCGGCAATTATGGCGATTCTCTTATTTGGCATGGAACAAAAAGGTTGCTTTCATCGCTTAATATTTCTGAGCGCTATATAGATAATTCCTCGCCTAAATACAATGATGTGCTGTTTATAGACGGTGGCGGTAATCTTGTTGATTATTATTCTGATGTCAGAGACTTTTTGATTAAAAAGCCTGCTTCATATAGTGAGATAGTTATTCTTCCACACACAATATTTGGTGAAAAGCAGATTGAAGTTCTAAATAATATTTCGAGTAGTCTAACAATATTTTGTCGGGAAAAAGTATCTGCAAAATTCTTAGAAGATAAGTTAACTCACGGAAAAGTGTATCTGTGGCATGATTGCGCATTTTATAATGAATTTCCTCAGATACCCGCTGGAAGTGGCGTTCTAAATACATTTCGCTCAGATGTCGAATCGGTATTGAATATGCAACCCGAGTCAAATAATGATCTATCGTATAATGGATACGCCACTAAACCACTAGAGGCGTTAATTGGGGTTTTACAAAGATATGCACAAGTAAACACTGATAGGTTGCATATAGCCATAGGCTCTACATTGCTCGGGAAACAGGTCAAGCTATTCCCAAGCTTGTATTACAAAAATAAAGCAGTTTTTGATTATTCTCTTAAAGAATTTCCCAATATAAGTTTTGTTGAAAAGTTTAGTGACTAACAATATGCCGAATTCAAAAATAATATCAAAAATTTTTTCTGATTTTCTCAATAATCCATCAGCTATTCCTGAGCATAAAGAAAAACTAAATCATCTTATATGGTTAAATATAAAAACAAATCAAGAATTATGGAATCTTGAAGATTTGGTAAGAATGGCTGAACTTGGTCTAGATCATGTAGCTACGACTAAACAAGAAATAGATAAAAATAATCAAATCAGAAATGATCTGATAAGGGAGATAGATATCGAAATTGCAGATCAAATAGGCGTTTCACATGGCTTTCAAGAGCAATTCTATAGTGAAAGCCCAGGAATGATTGTAGATAGACTCGCAATCCTACTCATTAAACTATCGGTTATTCGTGACTTATTGTCAGTGGTTAAAGAAAAAGATCTACAAGAAGAGTATGCAGAAAAAGAGAGCATAATTCTAAAGCAGATTGATCGTATTGTTAATTTTTTAGATTCTTATTTCGCTAAACTCGCATGCAAAGAAGTCTTTTTTGAGATACAGCAGCCCGTTAAGATTTATAACGATCCTAGACTTAGGAAGTATATTAAGATTCTAAAAAAGAAAGGCCCGTCAAACTAGACTCTTTCTTACCTCGTCCGCTTGCGGCGAGCGTATCGTGAGATACCATACTTGGTATGGCAGACTGCCCCTTCAATGCTCACCACAAAACGCTCTTGGTGTTCCACTTAGTTTGTCCAGTCAAGTACCGCAGGAAGGTTTTCACCGAGGGGAACGAACTGGATAACGCGGTAAAATATTGCCCGAGCGGCAGTGTGACGGTTGGGCTTTCAAAGAAAGATGGGAAAATTATTTTATCAATCAAAGATACTGGTGTTGGCATTTCGGAAGAAGACAAAACACATCTCTTCACCGAAGGCGGCCGCGGCAAAGAATCGCTCAAAGTTAACGTGCATTCCACGGGTTACGGCCTTTATATCGCAAAGGGAGTTGTGGAAGCGCATCACGGGCGCATTTGGGCCGAATCAGAAGGTGCCGACAAGGGCTCCGCGTTTTTTGTGGAGTTGCCCACAGTGTGAAACTGTGATAAAGTAAACCCATGAAAGAGCGATTTAGAAAACAAAACATTAAAACCACGGGCAAGCAGTTGCCGGTGGTCATTGAGAAAGACGCAGACGGATTTTATGTCGTAGAATGTCCCGTTTTTGACGGTTGTTACAGCCAAGGCAAAACTTTGGATGAGGCGGTTAAAAATATTCGGGAAGTCATCGCGCTTATTCTTGAGGAAAAAAACGAGCGTGAGGTTTTACGCGAATATTTGCCGCAGGAATTCAGTTTGCATACCATAACCATTTGATGTTATGGAAAATTTGCCGGTTTTGTCTGGGAAAGAAATCGTCAGACTTCTTTCCAGAGTGGGCTATGGGATAACGCGTCACCGTGGAAGTCATATGCGACTTGCTTGTTCAGGCAAAACATCAGTTACAGTTCCCGACTACAAAATGGTTAGCCGCGGTTTACTGGCGAAAATTTTGCGAGACGCAAAAGTCTCGCGCCAGGTTTTTGTTGAACTAATCAACGATGTTTAACCGAACCACAAACACCAACTATGGTCTCTACCCCAACAGTAGAGAAGCACATCACGGGCGCATTTGGGCCGAATCAGACGGTGCCGGCAAAGGTTCCGCGTTCTTTGTGGGGTTGCCGGGGGTGTGAGATTGTGATACGGCGTACTTGCCTCTAACCCAGTTTTTGCTATTATAAACGCTATGAAAAAAAGACTGCACAAATCATTGTATACGGTTGTGTTTTCTGTTGCGGAAGAGGGCGGTTATACTGCGACCGTTCCCGCTTTGCCTGGCTGTATTTCCGAAGGCGACACGTTTGAGGAAGCGAAAAAAAATATCGCCGAAGCGATTGAGCTTTATCTTGAAGTAACAAAACCGAAAGACAGGAAGCCAGAGCTCGCCGATTTTGTTATTGCTCCAGTGAGTGTGAATGCGTAGCATGGCGAAATTGCCACAGCTTACGTCCGCGCAAGTCGAGAAATTATTGCTCAAACTAGAGTTTGTTTTTAAGAGACAGAAGGGAAGCCACCGTGTTTATATAAAGAATGGCTCTGTTATTACTGTACCGTTCCGTAAAAAGCCGATAAAAAGAGGAACACTGGCAGCAATTTTGAAACAAGCGGGATTGAGATAATAATTTAGAGAGGCGCGGACAATGAAACGAACAGTGCCGTTTGTGTTGGCCAAGACTGCAATGGTTACCCGATTAATTTTGTGCATAACTTTCGATATAGCAGTGGTATAATGCAAATTGTATGAATTGGAAACATTGGCCATATTGGTTGCGAGGAGGGGTGATTGGAGGGGTGATTACAACTGTTTGGACACTTCTCTCTTATGGTTGTGCTGTAACGACTGGATCAGGAGGATTTGCATGCTTACCCTTAATTTTCTTTGGTCCATTAGGACCCCTAGCGTCCATATGGGATAACAATCCAATTTTCAACAGCCTTTCGATTATTTGGTTGCCAGTCTTTAGTATAGTTATTTGGTTTGCTGTCGGCTCTCTTATCGGTAGCATTGTCGGCCACTTCAAGTCAAAGAAAAAGAGCCCACCCGTGTGAGCCCTGTGAAGAACTGTTTTGAACCCTATGGCGCGACCGCGCGATAAAATCGCATGGGCGCGTTTGTTGCTGATTGATCTATGAAACGAACAGTGCCGTTTGTATTGGCCAAGACTGCAATGGTTACCCGATTAATTTTGTGCATAACTTTCGATATAGCAGTGGTATAATGCAAATCGTATGAATTGGAAACATTGGTCGCGTTGGGTTAGAGCAGGTATTACGACGGGAATCTTTGTTGCCGTTTTGTACTTTCTTTCTTATGTGAGTATGTTTGTTGTTCCCGGCCCCTGGTCTTTTGTTGGTATGATTGTTCTGAGTGGCGAGTCATATCCTATTATTTGGATTGTTGATTCTATGAATCAAGGATGGGCCATGATGTTGGAGTTTGGATCGATATGGTTATTTGTAACAACTA
>Ga0209542_10019938_pt1 | contig 10688 bp, 9 predicted proteins | sample RifCSPhighO2_01_FD_184028 | JGI IMG/M metagenome (GOLD analysis project Ga0209542, IMG submission 184028) | Soil microbial communities from Rifle, Colorado - Rifle CSP2_plank highO2_0.1 (SPAdes) (version 2) | ecosystem: Environmental > Terrestrial > Deep subsurface > Rock core/Sediment ...
ATGTCGGCTTTCTACTCTGGTGCAGAGGCTTTGGTATACCCATCAATTTATGAGGGTTTTGGGTTGCCCGTACTTGAGGCATTTGCCTGCGGTTGCCCAGTTGTAACCTCTGATATTTCTTCACTTCCGGAAGTAGCAGGAGACGCCGCAATACTGGTTGATCCTTATGATGTAGGTGCTATTGTTGATGGACTGAAACGTGCGTTAAGGAACAAAAAAGCTTTAGCCAGCAAAGGGCTTGCAAGGGTAGAAGAGTTTAACTGGACAAATGTGGCAAAAAGGACGCTAGATGTTTATAAAGAAAGCGGTATAAGCTAGAAATTAGCCATGCTAATCGGGATAGACGGGAACGAAGCAAATATAAGAACCTTTGCTTCGCACAGAACCTTGTATTTGCTAATTTCATTACAGGAATACTAAACATTTAATATTAATAAACTATTATGGTAATCGGGATAGACGGGAACGAAGCAAATATTGAAAATCGTGTTGGAGTTAATCAATACGGGTTTGAATTACTTTGGGGTATATATAGACTTCGAGAAGAATGGGGGAAGAAGCATAAGGTTATAGTTTATTTAAAAAATTCTCCTTTAGTTGATATGCCGCCCGAGTCGGGGTATTTTAGATACAAAATTCTTTCTGGTGGAGGTCTCTGGATAATAAAAAATCTAATGTCTAATTTGATTTTAGACAAGGACCGGCCCGATGTATTTTTCAGCCCAAGCCACTATGTTCCCCCTCTTTCGCCTGTCCCAAGGGTATGTTCGATTATGGACCTTGGATACCTCGAATTTTCGGGACAATTTAGAAAATACGACTTTTGGCAGTTAAAGCTTTGGAGTGCTTGGTCAATTTTTGTATCAAAGTACGTCATTGCAATATCTAACAGCACAAAAGAGGATATTGTGCGACACTATCCTTTTGCTTCAAAGAAAGTTATAGTTACTCCATTAGCTCACGATAAAAAAAGGTTTAACACGGATATCTCCTCGGATGATGTGCGACGTATCAAGAAAAAATACTCCATAGTAGGAGACTATGTGCTTTTTTTAAGTACCCTAAAACCCAGTAAGAACGTAGAAGGGCTTTTAGAGTCTTGGAAAAGAATTCACAAGAAATGGCCGAGAATACGGCTAGTTATAGCTGGGAAAAAGGGGTGGTTATATGGGCCGATTTTTGAAAAGGCAGAAAAACTTAATCTACAAAAGAAAGTTGCTTTCATCGATTTCGTTCCGGAACATGATAAACCCGCTTTAATTTTCGGAGCAAAGATTTTTATACTTCCTTCTTTTTGGGAAGGTTTCGGACTAGACGTTCTAAATGCAATGGCATGTGGCACTCCGGTCGTTGTTTCTAATAAAGGCAGTCTTCCGGAAGTTGTGGGAAATGCAGGGATTTTGATTAATCCAGACAAACCAAGGGACATAGCCGAGGGCTTAGATAAAGTTCTTTCCATGAATGAAATAGAATATAATAGGTTAGTTGAAAAGGGCTTATCGCAGGCAAAGAAGTTTTCTTGGATATATACGGCGAAACAAACAATTAGAATTTTGGAAAAAGTGGTTGAATAGCATGGAATTATTTAAAGACAAAATGGGAAAGCCTCTGACTTTCAGTCAAGCGGCACCTAGGATAAAAAATAGAATATATAACTACTGGCTGGATTTTGAGCTTATGCTTCTTCGCTGGGTTGGTCACATTCCCTTGCATTCAGTCAGAAAATTAGCATATATGGCTGCAGGTGTAAAGATTGGGAAAGCTTCTATTGTTCACATGTGGGCAAACTTTTTTAACCCTTCGAATATTGAGATTGGTGAAGGAACAATTATCGGTGACCACTGCTTTTTAGACGGAAGGGCACCGTTGAAAATTGGCAACCACGTGGACATAGCTTCGCAAATAATGATTTATAACTCTGAACATGATTTGGAAAGCGCCGAGTTTTCAGCGATAGAGGAATCTGTAGAGATTGGGGATTATGTATTCATTGGCCCTAGAGTAATAATCCTTCCAGGCGTAAAAATAGGTAAAGGGGCTATTGTTGCGGCGGGGGCGGTAGTTACTAGCGACGTACCCGAGTTTGCAATCGTGGGAGGAGTTCCTGCCAAGATAATAGGTGAAAGGAAAAACAAAGATCTCAAATATAGGCTAGGAAGAGCTAGATTATTCCAGTGAAAGATGAAAATTTTACCGAGGATAATTTTTATTGTTTTTTCTGTGCTTCTTATTCTTTACTTAATACTGCCCAATCCCCCTTATCCCGAACCACCTCCAGATGCACTTCAATCTAATGAACCGGCAGATACGGAATCACCGCTGCGGCGCGCATACTTTACTGACTTTACTAGAGAGCAGGTAATGCAACATTATGAAAGTCAGTTGGATAGATCGTTCTTTTTGAAAGTCCCGCTACCTACATACCGGTTGAATTACCCTCCAGAAGAAGCTCAAACTATAATTCGCGATCAGACAAGAAGCACTTTTTTGGAAGAGGTAGTTCACCCGTTCAGAGAGTCTGTTTTTGTCAATGGATTTGAGCCAAAAGACCCCAAGGATGCAATTTTTATTAGCGAGCGTCATTGGAGACAAAAAATAATAGTTAGATTTGTACCTAGCTCTCCAGTGATAAGACTTGCAGTGGCAATACCTACCCTTTTTCTGCTTTTTGTAATTTTCAGAAACTGGCAAGGCTCTGCCAGAAAAATATTTGGAAGAGGTAAAAATGCCTGATTTAACAATAATAGTAATAACTTCAAAAAAAGACTTTATTTTTGAGTGTTTGGAATCTGTTTATAAGGCACTGGTTGGTGTAAAAAATGAAGTGATACTTATTGATAATGCTTCAGAGGATAAAGTGGGAGAGAAAGCAAAAAAGAAATTTCCAAATCTAATCGTGTTAAGAAGAGAGGAAAATGGTGGCTTTGGCGAGAATAACAATATGGGAATGAAGGTTGCAAAAGGTAAATATGTCCTTTTGCTAAATGATGATACGAAAATTTTAGACAAAAATATTTTTAAAGGAATGCTTCCGTGGATGGATAAACATCCAAAGGTTGGGGTGGCAAGTTGTGCACTAGTTAACCCCGAAAAAGAAACCTATCAAGGCTCGGGGGGATACTTCCCTTCGCTTTTTAGAGTGTTTGCCTGGATGAGTTTTTTGGATGATATCCCCGTAGTCGATAGACTCATTAAACCCTATCATCCACTTCACTCTTGGTCGCCTTTTTATAAAGGGGAGGATTATTTTAAAAGATCTCACAAACAGGACTGGGTGACAGGAGCTTTTTATCTCATGAGGAAAAAGGCACAAGACGAAGTTGGATTGTTTGATGAGGATTTTTTCTTATATGTTGAAGAAGTAGATCTTTCATATAGATTTGTTAAAGCTGGATGGGATATTTGGTACTTGCCATTATGGAAAATAGTACATCACGGTCAAGTTACTACCGGGAGTGAAAGAGCAATGATTAACGAATTTGAGGGTCTTAAGCTATTTTATAAAAAACACTATCCTAGATGGAAGTTCCCGATTTTGAAGTTACTATTAAAGCTAGGGGCGTTATCAAGAATAATTGTATTCGGGCTTATTAAGGGCCCAAGCGTTGCTCGAACTTATGTTAAAGCTTTTAGCGTGGTTTGAAATAAATTATAAATTCTTCGTGGCAGCCGTGATAATGGCGATACCTCTGTATCCTAAATTCCCTGCTATCAGGATTCCCGGAACCTACGTTTCTGTAAGACTTGAGGACTTTTTGGTGTTGACTACAATCTCCTTGTGGCTAGTGTTGAATTTAAATAAATTGAAAACTTTTGCGAGAGACAAGATTACGCAAGCGATTTTACTATTTCTTTCTGTCGGATTAGTTTCTCTTGTCTCTGCCGTTTTAGTTACACAAACTGTTGTTCCCCATATTGGATTGTTGCATTGGCTAAGAAGGATTGAATATTTAAGCCTTTTCTTTGTCGGAATAACGTCTATAAAAGAGGAAAAAACTCTTGATTTTTATCTAAAAGTATTCGGGATTACAATTATTGTGGCCTTTATATATGGTCTTGGGCAAAAATACTTTTCTTGGCCGGTTATTATTACTCAAAATCTTGAATACTCAAAAGGCATTGCTTTGCGCTGGATTCCAGGAAGCCATATAAACTCAACATTCGCAGGGCATTATGACCTTGCAACCTATTTGGTAATGCTTCTACCTGTCTTCGTGTCCTTACTTTTTGTAGTGAAAGGCATTGGTTCAAAATCTTTTCTGGTAACAGTGATTCTGGCAGGCTTGTGGCTTTTAGCGAATGCAATTTCCAGAATATCGGTTGTTTCCTATTTAATTGGCATTACCATTTCCCTGATTTTGCTCAAACGCTACAAGGCATTGGTGATGGCGATAATTATGAGTTTAATATTCTTTAGCTTTTCATCCGATCTTTTATCAAGATATGTCCGGATAATAGAGGTTGGAAGCAAACGGTTAATGAAAGTTGATAGACTTTTTTACAATTTACCGCCCATTTATGTTTATGCACAGGATGAAGGGGTTGTGTCTCAAAGAAGAGTTAACGAGGTGATACCCACTCCCACAGCAGTCCCGGTGTTCGAGGATAGATCTACCTCAATTAGACTAAATGTGGAATGGCCCCGTGCACTAAGGGCACTTGCAAAAAGTCCCTTGTTGGGTACAGGTTATTCATCTATAACATTAGCAACAGACAATGATTACTTGCGCCTGCTTGGAGAGATTGGAATTTTGGGCTTTTTATCCTTTTTCTTAATTTTTGCCAAACTTTCAGACAAGTTCAAAAAAGCTGTTGTAATCATAAGAAAGAATACTAACAGTTTAAGTGCGGTATTTCTGGCAGGAGTATTAGGAGCACTATCGGGCATATTCATAAATGCAGTATTTATTGACATTTTTGAAGCAAGCAAATTTGCTACTATTTTTTGGTTAATCGTGGGTTTTACGGTAGCCACAATTGATTTAAAAAGAAATGAGTAAAATTGTTGGACAACTTGAACGCCTAGTTAAGAATGAGTATATTTTGATATCAATCATACTCTTTTTTGCTTTCGTGACTAGGCTTTATAAGGTAAATAGCCCGATCGCAGATTGGCACTCGTGGAGACAAGCAGACACAGCCTCAGTTACAAAAATATACGTAGAGGAAGGAATAGACTTGCTTCGTCCCCGATATCACGATATATCTAGCATTCAGACCGGGATTTTTAACCCTAAAGGACTTCGGCTTGTTGAATTTCCGATTTATAACGTAGTCCATGCACTGCTTGCAATAAATTTTACGAATTTTTCTTTAGAGGTTTGGGGAAGGCTCGTGTCAATTATATCTTCCCTAATTTCTACGTATCTTTTGTATTTAATTGGAAAGAAATTTATGGGAAAGTGGGGTGGTATTATCTCTGCATGTTTCTTCGCCTTTTTACCTTTCAACATCTATTTTTCCAGAGTAGTTTTACCTGAACCAATGGCCGTATCTTTTGCACTTTTATCGGTATGGTTATTTGTGAAGTATTTAGATAAAGAGAAAAGTTTAATTTTGTATATGTCAGCAATTTCATTTGCATTGGCAATGATGATAAAACCCTTTCTTTTCTTTTATGGTGTTCCAATTTTTTATCTTGCTGTTAGAAGGTATGGGATTAGGAATTTAATTAGAGACAAAAAGTTTCTTTTGGCAGTTGATTTGGCTCTAGTGCCATTTTTTATCTGGAGAACGTGGATTAATAAGTATCCAGCCGGAATTCCATTTTGGCAATGGGCGTTTAACGGAGATAAAATTCGCTTTAGACCTTCCTTCTGGAGGTGGATTTTTGGAGAGAGACTGGGCCATTTGATATTAGGAAGCTGGGGATTAATACCATTCTCTTTTGGATTTTTAAAATCGAAGGGTAAAACTTATTTTTCCCATGTATTTCTTTTGGGTATGTTTTTGTATGTTGCAATTATAGCTACAGCCAATGTTCGCCATGATTATTATCAGATTATTACAATTCCGGCCATAGCCTTGATGCTTGCTCAGGGGACACTGAGTTTATGGAATTTTTCACTATCTCAAAGATGGTTAGCGAGAGGTTTTCTGATTTTTTCAATAGGGATGATGCTTTTGGTCGGCGCGACACAAGTGAGGGAATTCTATAAAATAAATCACCCTGAAATAATACGGGCAGGAGCTGCAATAGATAGAATTGCCCCCAAGGAGGCAAAAATAATTGCTCCCTATAATGGCGATACAGCATTTTTATATCAAACCGGAAGGAGCGGTTGGCCTGCTATCGATGATTCTATTGATAATTTAATAAAAAGAGGAGCTACCTTCTATGTTTCGGTTGACCTTAAGCATCCAGATACACAGATGCTGAAAGAACGCTTCAGTGTGATTGAGGAAACAAGCGAGTACATAATTATTAAGCTTCGCGAAAAACAAAAATGAAAGTTTTAATGCTCACTCCTTACCTTCCTTACCCTTTATTGTCAGGGGGACAGACGCGTTCGTATAACCTTATAAAAAATCTTTCCGACAAACACGAAATAACTCTTTTTTCTTTAATAAAAAAGGAAGGAGAAAGACAGCATATTTCCCAGCTAGAGAAGTTTTGTAAAAAAGTATCTGTTTTTAAACGATCTGAAACTCCTTGGACATTTAGAAATATTGCCTTAACCGGTTTTGGGGCCTATCCTTTTTTGGTAATGAGAAACCTTGTCCAAGAGGAAAGAGCAGCTGTCAGAGAAGAGTTAGGCAAGGAGAAGTTCGATTTAATTCATGCGGAGACCTTTTACGTCATGCCTCATATTCCGAAAACAAAAGTGCCTATTCTTCTAGTTGAGCAAACGGTAGAATATTTAGTGTATAAGCATTATGTAGAAGAGCGGGCACGAATTCTACTTCGTCCATTTATGTGGGTTGATCTTTTAAAACTTAAATATTGGGAGACTTACTTCTGGAGGCAGGCAAAAAAAGTTGTAGCTATGTCAAATTCCGATATGCGTGCGATGGAAAGCCTTTCATCAGGCCTTGATATCAACGTTGTTCCTAATGGAATAGACGTAAAATATTTTTCGCAGAAGGCAAGAAAGTCGAGCGACAAGCTAAGGATTCTGTACGTAGGCAATTTCTCGTGGCTTCAGAATATAGAGGCCGTAGAGATATTAGTTAATGTTGTTTGGCCAGAGATTAAAAAAAGAATACCTAAAGCTACTCTTTGGGTGGTCGGAATGAATATGACTGATGAGATTAGGTCTTTAGGAAAAAGGGCAGATATCGAAATTAACGAAGGAATTCCAGATATCAGAGACGCTTATAATAATGCGGACATACTTGTTACACCCATAGAGGGCCCCGGTGGAACAAGATTAAAAATATTAGAGGCGATGGCTTCGGGCCTTCCCGTTGTAACTACACCGGTGGGGGCCGAAGGATTAGGAGTAAAGGATGGTAAAGAGGTAATTATTAAAAAGAATTATAAAGATATGGCGAAAGCGGTGATTGAAGTACTTAACAGCCCTCCTTTAGCAACTAAATTAGGAGGCGAAGCAAAGAAATTCGTGGAACGCAATTACTCCTGGGTTAAAAATGCTGAGTTGCTGGACAAAATTTATAGGGAGGTAGTCTATGTCGAGTAATCCGGAACTAACTATTATTATTCTTAATTACAACACCAAGGAGCTGTTGGAATATTGTTTAAATTCGGTAATAAAATGCAAGGACGAAATTCCTTTGGAAATAATCGTCAGCGATAATGGCTCTGACGATGGAAGCGTTGAAATGGTTAAATCGAAATTTCCTAATGTGAAATTGCTTGAAGGAGAAAACGTTGGGTTCTCTAAAGGCAACAACAGAGCCAAAAGCCATGTGCGAGGCAAAATGGTGCTTTTTTTGAATCCAGATACTGTGGTTAAAAAAGGAGTTTTTATTAAGACAGCTGCGTACTTAAAGACGCACAAAGATGTAGGCGCGCTCAGTTGCAAGTTGGTTTTGCCTAACGGAAGTTTAGACAAAGATACAAGAAGATCGTTTCCAACTCCTTGGGTGACTTTTACCCATCTTGTCCTGCGATTAGACAGGATTTTCCCAAAATCAAAACTATTTGGAAAATATTGGTACGGATACCTTTCTGAAGATAGCGTTCATGAGGTAGACGCATTGCAAGGAGCATTTTTCTTATCGTGGAAAAGAATTTTGGACAAAGTAGGCTGGTTTGATGAAGGATATTTCTTTGACGGTGAGGATATGGACCTTTCCTGGCAAATAAAAAAGGTCGGTTATAAGCTTATATATTATCCAAAAGTTAGTGTTAAGCACTTGAAAGGAGTAACAAAAGGAAAAGTTAAAAAGTGGAGAAAAAAAGTGACACTTGAGCAGAGGTTAAAGCTTAGAATGGCAGGAATAAAATCAATGGAAAGATTTTACAGAAAAAACCTTTGGGACCAATATCCTACCCTCTTTAATTTATTTGTTATTTTTGGGATTAAGATTTTTGGAGTTTTTAGGAAAGGTTCAATAGTTTTTTCCCACTATACAGGACGCTAATGAAAATATTAATAGACGCTCGCTTGTGGGGACTAGAAAATACTGGTTTGGGGAGATACACCATAAATTTAGTCGAGCGATTAAAAAACCAGAATAGGAAAAATAACTACATTATCCTTTTAAGGAAAAAGTACTTCAATGAATTAAAATTTCCTAAAAATTGGCAAAAAGTATTGGCGGAATCAAGACACTATAGTATTAAAGAGCAGGTTGAAATTCCTAAACTTATATCAAAAAAGAATCCTGATTTAGTCCACTTCTTACACTTTAATATACCCCTTTTGTTCAAGGGGAATTTTGTAGTTACGATTCACGATATACTTTGGCATAAACAAAAGGGCACGTCGGTAACCACTTTGCCACCGCATATTTATGCAGCCAAATATGTTGGTTACAAACTCGTTTTTTCTAAGGCAATATATGCTTCAAAGAAAATAATAGTGCCAAGTCAATCGGTAAAAAACGAGCTTTTAGATTATTATGCTAACTTGGATAGGGAGAAAATAGTGGTTACTTATGAAGGAATAGATGAAAGGTTATTATCTAATCCGGACAATAAGAAAATTCCGAAAAAATATAATCTTAGAACTCCTTATTTTATCTACGCGGGCAACGCTTATCCTCACAAAAATCTCCCTAGAGCAATCGAGGCAATAATTCGTTTAAATAAAGTGTCTAAAAAGAAAATATTGTTCGCTATAGCTTGCTCTAGGGATATATTTTTAGAAAGACTTGAGAGGTTTATTAGCGAATCGGAGGCGGGTGACTTCGTCAAAGTGTTGGGATATGTTTCTGACAATGATTTGGGGGCTTTGTACAATAATTCTCTTGGTTTACTTTATCCGTCATTTTCGGAAGGCTTCGGCCTTCAAGGGTTAGAGGCTATTGCTTCAGGTACATTAGTCCTAGCATCAAACATACCAGTATTCAAGGAAGTTTACGAAAATAACGCTCTTTATTTTGACCCTTATGATGTTGCTTCAATGGCAAAAAGTATGCAAGGAGCTATAGACATGAAGAAAGAGCAAAGAGAAAAGATGATTAAAAAAGGTCAAGAATTTATTAAACGTTACTCTTGGGATAGAACGGCGAAAGAAACTCTAAAAATTTATAAGCAAAGCTTGCTACTTCGTAGTAAGCAAAGCTTGCAAGATACTGTTGATAGTTTTAAATGAATTTTGTGAGAGTAGCTCTGGCTTACGATAGAGTCAATAAGTGGGGTGGGGCCGAGAGAGTCCTTCTTGCGCTTCACGAGATTTTTCCTAACGCTCCATTATTCACCGCAGTATATAATTCAGAAACCTCGAAGTGGGCAGAAGTTTTTCCGAAAGTAATCCCCTCTTTTTTGCAAAAAATTCCTTTTGCTAAAACACGGCATGAATTTTTGGGAACATTCACCCCACTTGCATTTGAAACTTTCGATTTTTCAGACTACGACTTGGTTATATCAGTAACCAGCGAAGCCGCAAAAGGGATAATAACTAAACCGCCTGCTATGCATATTTGTTATTGTCTGACTCCAACTCGTTATCTGTGGAGTGCATATGAACTATATTTCAGAAATCCGATTCTGAAATTTACAGCGAAGTCAGCTGTATCGTATTTGAGATATTGGGATAAGATTGCCGCCCAAAGACCAGATGTAATGGTAGGGATATCAAGAGAGGTTTGTAAAAGGATCAAAAAGTATTACGGACGCGAGTCTGAGTTGATATATCCACCTGTTGATTTGGAAAAATACGAAATACGAAATACGAAATACGAAAAAAGGAAGGAAGACTTTTTTTTAGTTGTTTCGAGGTTGATACCATACAAGAGAGTAGATTTAGCAGTTGAGGCGTTTAATGAACTAGGGGTTCCCTTGACAATAGTAGGTACAGGAAGCGAAGAAGGAAGACTTAAAAGGATGGCTAAAAAAAATATTAGGTTTGTTGGGGAATTGACAGACGAAAAGCTGGCAGATTACTATAGTAAATGCTCGGCCTTGATTTTTCCGCAGGAGGAGGATTTTGGGCTGGTTACAGTCGAAGCTCAGGCAGCAGGGACGCCTGTTATTGCTTTTAAAAAGGGGGGAGCACTGGATACTGTAGTAGAAGGAAAAACAGGTGTTTTTTTTACTAAGCAAAATAAAGTAAGCTTAG
>Ga0209542_10019939_pt1 | contig 10688 bp, 10 predicted proteins | sample RifCSPhighO2_01_FD_184028 | JGI IMG/M metagenome (GOLD analysis project Ga0209542, IMG submission 184028) | Soil microbial communities from Rifle, Colorado - Rifle CSP2_plank highO2_0.1 (SPAdes) (version 2) | ecosystem: Environmental > Terrestrial > Deep subsurface > Rock core/Sediment ...
TCTACGTAATCTAGGTGAATTTTTGGTTGGAATATTAGATAGCAAAATAATTGCGATGGGAGGACTCCGAAAAATGACAGATGGTATCGTAGAGCTAAGAAGAATGAGGGTAGATCCGGACTTTCAAAGAAAAGGCTTCGGACAAATAATCCTTGATACTTTAGAAAAAAAAGCTAAAGAATTGGGATATAAAGTAATTCAGCTTAATACATCAGCCAAGCTAGTATCTGCACGAAAGTTTTATGAGAAGAACGGATATAGAGAGACTAGAAGAGAAAAAGAAGGCTGGGTAGTCGACAACATCATCTATCAGAAAGTTATTGGGTGACCCCACCGGAAGTCGAATCCGGGTTTGCAGGATGAGAACCTGCCGTCCTAGGCCACTAGACGATGGGGCCAAATAACATCCTAATCTTACCTCAAATCTCTGTTCATTACAACAAAAATGGGCTTATTATTATAATTGACCTATGATAGATCTTCCTTTATACTACGCCCCTATGGGCGTCGAACAACGATCTTACTCTCCATTTTCTCCCCACAAAGAAGTTATAGGTGAAAGCAGATATAGAGTTGTTTTTGGACATTCTTCTCCCCATTTCGCGGTGAAAGAATTTAAGCCTGGAAAAATTGGACATTTTTCTTCAACTCAGGAAGCAATGGATGAAATAAGAAGACACAGGGAAGAGCAGAGTGAACTTATTTCTGCTGTTATATCAGAAGGGAGTCAGCCTTTAAATATCCCATCTTCTGACTATGTAATCCATGCTGCCGAGGACGGGAAGGTAACTTATAGCGAGGTTCAGCCGTGGATTCACAGAGGATCTACTCTTTATGACCTTGGATTAGGGGTAATGAGCCTTCCCTCTGCATCTTTGGATCAGCTTGAGAATACATTTCAAGCAAGTCTTTCTATTTGGGGACAAGAACGAAATTTAATAGACTTAGTAGGCTCATCAGCTAAGAAATTTAATATTTTCCAAAAAGCTCTACGGAGGCTTCTTCCCATATTTTATGCAGAAAATTTAGTCGTTGACCAAAACGGCAACGTTCAGATAATAGATTTCGGAAAATACGCCATAGGGTTTGAGAGAAGCCCTGCAAGAGACAGAGTAAATGTCTATGCGGAGCTTGTAGGAACTTATATTTCAAGAGGGATATTAAAATTAACAAAGTTTGCCCGCGGGTTAAATTGATTTAATTTAATCTGCAAGGTGTTCTTTTTTGAGGGTTTCCTCTATATCTTTATATGTAGTCTTTTCTTGTATTAGTCTTTTCCTACGTTTGTGGTTGATATACTCAATTCCCATGGGAAGGAACGAGAGAAATACTATAATAAATACTGTGTAATGAAAGTTTTCTTTTATGATTGGTAATCCACCAAAGAAATATCCGGCAAAAACAAAAAACGTAACCCAAATAAATGCTCCTGAAACATTATAGATTAGAAAAGTTTTGTAATGCATTCTCCCGACTCCTGCCACAAAAGGAGCAAATGAACGGATAATAGGTATAAAACGGGCAAGAATTATGGCTTTACCTCCGTGTTTTTCATAAAATTCCCGGGTTCTTTCAAGATATTCTTTTTTAAATATCCTTGAGTTTTCCTTAGAAAAAACCCGCGGCCCTATATGGTGTCCTACCCAGTAGTTAACAGTATCCCCAATTATCGCTGCCAAAAATAGGGTAATGTATACCAAGAAAACATTTAAATGGCCTGTACCCGATAAAGCGCCTGAAACAAAAAGGAGTGAATCACCCGGCAGAAATGGCATAACCACAAATCCTGTCTCAATAAAAACAACTGCAAATAAAATTAAGTAAGTCAGAGGACCAACTGCCGCAATTATGATTCCGAGGTATTCATCGAGATGAAGAAAGTAATTGGAAATTTGAAGAATCAACTCCATCTAGACATTATATTGGATTAAAAATCCCCGCGCAAACTAGTCAGCTTGGGTGGGAGGGGTGGCATGGAGCATGGGTCTTGGTGCCGGCTCTGCTTCATGAGCCTTAATTCTTTGAAGGGGCTTCATTAGAGCAATATTTAAGACCTCGTCCATGTGATTGACAAACTTAAAGCTGAGGTCTTTTATTACTTCTCTTGGTACATCTTCCAAATCTTTCTTATTGTCTTTTGGCATTATAATTGTTTTCAAACCCGCTCTGTGAGCAGCAATAACCTTCTCTTTTACTCCGCCTATTTCAAGAGCTCTTCCCCGAAGCGTCACCTCTCCCGTCATTCCAACTTTTCTGTTTACAGGAATTCTGGTTAGAGCAGAAACAATAGCCGTAGTTATAGCGATTCCTGCCGATGGCCCGTCTTTTGGCACAGCGCCTTCGGGAACGTGGACATGGACATCAATCTTTGAATAGAATTTCTCAGGGAGTCCCATGAGTTTTGCTCTTGCCCTGATATAGCTCATTGCAGCCTGACAAGACTCTTTCATGACATCGCCAAGCTGTCCTGTTAGTATCAAATTCCCTTTACCCGGCATAAGAGCTACCTCTATAAATAGTATGTCTCCCCCTGCCTCAGTCCATGCAAGACCGGTAGACATTCCTATTTCATCCTTCTTTTCAACTAAAGTGCCTCTTAGCTTTATTGGACCCAAGTATTTAGGTATCTCCTTTGCTCCAACTGCAATCTTTGTTTTTTTGCCCTGCCTGCCGGCAGGCATGGCTTCTGCAATAATCTTTGCAATTTTCCTTAGGACCGATGCGATTTGTCGCTCTAAGCTTCTCACGCCTGCTTCTCGTGTGTAATGCTGGATTACAAACTTTATAGCATCATCTTTTACCTCAGCAGTTTTATCGGAGAGTCCGTGGCTTTCCATTTGTTTTTTCAGAAGGAACTCTTTGGCAATCTTATACTTCTCATCATGTGTGTATCCTGCGAAGTTAATAATCTCAAGTCTGTCGCGAAGTGCCGGAGGAATTGTATCCAGAATATTTGCAGTTGTAACAAACATTACATCCGAAAGATCAAAAGGTACTTCAAGATAATGGTCTGAGAAAGAATTATTCTGTTCAGGATCTAATGCCTCTAAGAGTGCCGATGAGGGATCGCCCCGGAAATCTGCACCTACCTTGTCTATTTCATCGAGCATAAAGACAGGATTTCTTGCTCCGGCATCTTTAATTCCCTGGATTATTCTTCCCGGAAGAGCACCTACATAAGTTCTCCTGTGTCCTCTTATCTCTGCTTCATCTCTTATCCCTCCAAGGGAAACTCTTACGAATTTTCTGTTAAGTGCCCTTGCAATTGATTTACCTATTGAAGTTTTCCCTACACCTGGCGGTCCTACGAAACAAAGAATTGGCCCTTTCATTTTTCCCGAAAGTTTATGAACCGCAAGATATTCAACAATTCTTTCCTTGACTTTCTTAAGACCGTAATGATCTTCGTTGAGAATTTTCTCGGCAGATTTTATATCTACGTTACTCTTGCTTTGCTTGCTCCATGGAAGACTTACCAACCAATCCAAATAATTTCTGATATATCCCGCCTCAGGATTAAATTGGTTCATTTGCCCGAGCTTCTTAAGCTCTTTCTTTGCCTTTTCCTCAACATCCTCAGGCATTCCCGCCTCTTTTATTTTGTCCAAAAGCTCTCTAATCTCGCTGTCTTCATCGCTTTGCCCAAGTTCTTTTTCTATAGTCTTTAGCCTCTCGCGAAGCATTGCTTCTCTTGCCCCTTTTTCAAATCTTTCCGCAGTTTTTGAGGCAAGCTTTCTCTCAAGCTCAAGCACTTTTATTTCCTTGCTCAAAAGCTCGGCAACCTTCTCAAGCCTTTGCCTTACCCCTATTGTTTCCAAAAGCTCCTGTCTTTCATTGGGCTTAACATCCAAAACGGATGCGATAAGATCGGCAAGCTCCGATGCTGAGTTATCGGACATTATGTTCATAAAAGCGAGGAAATCTACGGACTTTCCAAGATTAATAGCTTTTCTGAACTGATTGGTTGTGTGGTTACAAAGAGCTTTTATTTGAGGATCTTCATCTGTAATGTCCTCAAGTTCTGCAACTTTTGCAAGTAAGAATTGTTCATGAGGCTCATAGGAAAGTATTTTTACTCTTGATATTCCTTTTACCTGAGCGTTTATCTCTCCATCACTTCTTATCATTCGCTCGATTCGCGAAAGAGTTCCTATTTCATATAGATCCTCCGGCTCCGGCTCGTTCAATCTTGAATTCTTCTGAAGTACAAAACAAACAATTTTCTCGCCTTGAAAAGAGCTCTCTAAAGCTGCCAAGCTTTTGGGTCTTCCAAAGGTCAGAACCGAGTCTATTTTGGGGAAAATTATTCCGTCTCTTATCGGTATTATAGGGATAAGTTTTTCCATAAATTTATCGTAGTATTGGCACTCTATCATAGAGTTTGCTAGTTGTCAAGGAGCGAATCAAATTCGCGACGAAAACCCGCCGGTAAACGCTCTTTGAGACCCGTCAGACGGGTTCGAAAAGTAAGTTACGGCGGGTCACAAGCCTCGGGGTTGACACTGGTTTGAAATGGAGACTAAAATTAACTATGACTAAGAAAAGCATAACTAGGATTCCTATTGCTATTGCTCAGGGTTTAACACCCGATCAAATCAAAAAAAGGCTTCGATCTACAGAGGGAAGACTGGCTGAATACATTACCAGTCTATCCGGAAGTATGATATTTGTGTATATACACGTCGTTGCGTTTGCGCTTTTTTTCATTTTCAGGCCTTTTCAAGTTGAAGTTTTCAATATATTTCTTTCGCTGGAAGCTGTTTTTCTGGCAACTTTTATTTTGGTCGCTCAGAAAAGACAAGCCTTGGTAGACGAATATAGGGAGCTTGAAGAAGAAAAAGAACAGCAGGAGGAAGAAAGGGAAAAGGAAGAGCTGGAGGAAGATGTTGAAGACATTCAGAAAGACTTGGATGATATAAAGGATGCCATGAAATTCATCCAGGAAAAAATAAGCTCAATTGAAAAATTGCCGAGCTCACAAAACAGTAAGTAATTAAGCTGCTATTTTTTCTCTGATTGTAGGAAGTTCTAGGCTGCTATCCCAAAGAAATCCTGTCGTGGTCCATGTTTGATTCCTACAACTTTTCTGTCCATTGCCATTATTAAAATAACTTAATCGTCCATCTTTATCCCAAAAATATTGTTCTATAAAGGATTTGAAAAATTTTATTGGGATCCTTACCGAAGATCTTACTTTTTTTGCCTCGTCTTCATATTCCATGCTAAGCATTCCATAAGCCACCATATAATCAGCGACCGGCCAGTAAATCTTTGGACCACTATGATATCTGTGTCTATCAAACTGTCTATGTCCATTCGCAAATGTACTAACTCCCGCATTTGGATCAAACATATCAGACGAAACAAGCCTTTGCACAACCGAAGGAATAACCTCTTTATCAACTACTGATTCCCCGTCAAAAGATGCCCACAAGGCAAGGCCCGGATTTATACTCAGGCTTCTTATCTGACGCCCGTTTCCGTCTAGGGCATGGGCAAGATAAACTCCTTTTTCATCTTCAAAAACAAATGCCTCATTGAATCTTTGCTTTAAATCTAAAGCTTTTCGTTTGAGCTCTTCGGATTTTTTGGGAAGCAAATCGGCCCACACCCTAAATGCTTTCCATGCATATGATTGAACCTCAACGGCCGCTATGGGATCCTGGGGGTATCTTATGGACTTCCATTTTATTGATCCGTCGGAATCCATCCATGTTTGATTATTAATACCACCATTTACATTATTATACTTATAACAAAGCCACCCGTCATATGTATTCATATTCTGAACCATCCAATCCAAAGCCTTGTCTGCTTTTGGTTTTAACATTTCGAATTCCTCCCGGGTTTCTATGAAAAGAGGCGTAACGATAAGAGCCAAGGCTGTTGCATCTACTGAATCATCATTCACGAGATATTCTCCGTTTCTATAGTAAAACTTCCTCCTACCGTCTCTTCCATTGTAGGGTTTCAACTCATGAGGAATTTGTCCGTTCGGAAGCTGATGATCCCAGAAGTTAATTACCGCTTTTTTAGCTCTTTGCCATAATTCATCCTGAGGTATTAATCTGTGCGCTTCATTTAAAAAAAACGCACTTATAAAGGTGTCTCGTGCGAACTTATGATGAAATCTGAGGTCTTCCGAAGCATAGATTATTCCTTCGGGGACAATGCAATTCCTAAGCACTCTTATTGCATCCTTGTGGAAAAAAAGAAGTTCTTGAGGTGTCATTTGTTCCAAAGAAAATCTTTGGATCGGTTCCTGATCCAAATGACTTGGTCTTTGAATCACCTCAACAGTCAGCATATTTGCTATACCTGATATAATTTTATCTATTTTGTTCTAAAAAAATCAACCCCCGGAGGGTTAACTTTATCCAATATAACAAACCAATAAAATGGGTCAAGAGTGATAGTGTACTTGAAAACGGTCTTTATAGGTAAGACCCTGAATTATGCTTCCCAGAAAAAACCCATGGATGAATTTTGATCTTACAGAACTTCTTTCAAAAAGGAGTAGCGGCGTATAGATAGCAGCGAATATAAGCCAATGGTGAATATGATAGCTCCCGTCTTTATTTTTAATTTTTATATTGGGGAAGTATGAAATATTTTTAATTTTTATATCATGCATTTGCCTTATTGGAGATTTATACTCGGATGTTGCTGTAAATAATGAGAATCCAAGCGCAACTCCCGCAAGGAATTTTACAAAATCGTTATGGCGTACTGCTTCTTTTGGAGCATTTTCTTCCATATAATAAAATTATATCTGTAAAAACATTCTTGTGCAAATTGGGATAAGTATTATAATAGGCGTATGAAAAAACTGGGTCTTACTATTACAGTTTTACTAATTGCAATACCTACCTATCTTCTTTTGGCCAACACTTCAACAACCGACAAGTTCCAAACCCCTACCTTTCCCAATGAAAAAACAACTCAGCAGGGAAATTACGGTGCAGAATTCGTAGTGGCGAAAAATTTAAGAATTCCGTGGGCAATTGCATTTCTCCCAAGCGGAGATCTTCTTCTGACTCAAAGGGAGGGACAGATACTTTTTATTGATAGAGGTTTTGATTCCCGTCCGGAAAAAATTGCCGACATCAGTAGCGTTAAAGCAGTGGGAGAAGGAGGTCTTATGGGGATTACTACTAACCCCAACTTTAACCAAAATCATTATGTATATCTTTACTACACATATAGCGCAAGCACAGATGAAACATTAAACAGGGTATCAAAATTTATATTTGAGGGACAAAGTTTAAAAGACGAAAAAGTAATTGTCGACAAAATTCCCGGAGCAACGAATCATAACGGAGGAAGGATCAAGTTTGGACCAGATGGATTCCTCTATATCGGCACCGGAGACGCGCAAAATCCTTCACTTGCCCAAAATAAAAATTCGCTTGCCGGAAAAATTCTTAAAGTAACAAATGAAGGAAAACCTGCTCCGGGCAATCCTTTCAACAACGAAGTTTATTCATACGGACACCGAAATGTTCAGGGGCTTTCATGGGACGACCAAGGTAATCTTTGGGCGACAGAACACGGAAGCTCGGCAAATGATGAACTGAACAAGATAGAAAGGGGCGGTAATTATGGGTGGCCTCAAATAACAGGAAGTCAAACCAGAAACGGAATCATATCCCCGATTATCAATAGCGGTTCTGATACTTGGGCGCCTTCTGGACTTGCCTTTTACAAAGGCTCTTTTTATTTTGTAGGCCTCAAGGGCGCTTCTTTGTTTAAATATGATCCAGGCTCAAGCTCATTAAGTAAGTTTTTTGAAGAAAAATACGGAAGAATTAGAGAAGCAGTTGCGGGACCCGGTGGAGCCTTATATATTATTACAAATAATACTGACGGCCGTGGATCCCCAAAATCCGAAGACGATAAACTGATAAGATTATCCCTCTAAACTGACACTATTGATTTTTTGACAAATACTGTATAATGGCTGTGTATTGTAATCTTGTACCCATTCTTCTTTTAGCATATCCCAATGAATAGATGTTGTCTAAGGAAGTAAGGTTCACATAGGTTAACAAAAAGAATGGAGGTGAATAATTAATGGCAACGAAACTGTTTGTTGGGGGAATCTCCTGGGATTCTACCGAGGACTCTCTTAAACAATTTTTCGCGCAAGCTGGTACCGTAGTATCTACAACCATCATTACCGATAAATATTCGGGAAGATCAAAGGGTTTTGGATTTGTGGAAATGTCTTCCGAGCAGGAAGCAAAAGACGCAATCGAAAAGCTCAATGGTCAGACTCTTGATGGAAGAGCAATTACGGTATCTGAGGCCAAACCAATGGTTCCCCGGGAAAACTTTGGAGGAGGAGGCTCCTTCCGAGGCGGAGACAGAGGCGGCGATAGGCGCGGAGGAGGTTCAAAAGGAGGAGGCGGAAGAAGACCTTATTAATCCTTTTTTGAAATTTCTTTTAATTAAGAAGGCAAAAGCTATGACTTGCCCTTATAGGCATACCCATTTAGCTTTTGTCTTCTTTTAGTTCCGGGAATTCTTTACTTGATATAGCCATCAATCTTCTCGGAAACTTTTTATCGCGGGGATATTCTACTTCTCTACGTCTCTTACCGCAAGCCTGTATTTGCAAAAATCGCAATCATCTCCGCTTTGAGGCAAGCTGTCTTTTTTTAGACACTCAATCGCCGAAACAATTGTACCCTCAACCCAATCATCACTTCCTACATATGGGATAATTTTTACCTTAAATTCAAGCCTGCCATCGAATGCTTCTTTATCCATGTCTCCATTGCAATAGACAAAATATCCGGTTTTAGAAACCTTAAAGCCGTTTTTTCTAAAAAGCCATTGGTAAATTTCCATTTGTCTTTTGTAACCTATTTGCCAATCGGAATCCAAATCCACTTCTCCGTCTTTTGCCGTTGCCTTGTAATCAACTATCATAAGCTCTCCCCTTGGACTTTTCCAAACGTCATCAATTCCTCCTGTAATCAGCGCATTTACGCTGTCAACTTTGAATGTAATCCCACCGCGCAATGCATCTCTCCATTCATTTATGTTATGATGCGGGAAAGGAACTGCATCAATGCTATATGTCTTAAAAAGCGGATGTGGCGTTCCATTGGCGCGGTGAGCATCAAATTCTTTCTTAAGAAGTTTATCAACTGCTGAGTTTAATGAAAATGGGTAAGATGGAGGATGGGAGATTCCAAGACGCCTATCCAAATAAAAACATCTTGGGCAATTTATAAAAAGGTCTAGCTTACTTCTTGAAAGTCTAAAAACTTCAGAGGAATTAGGATCATAAAGGTTTTTTTTACGCTGGGAGTTGTAGTATGCGCTCATTTAAGGTCTTTTTTAATTATAGCAAAGAACTGAAAAATTAGCTTCTCCTTGTTGTTTTTATGTACTTTAAATAATCCTGTCCGAAAACGAGTATAAGAATAGCAAAAATTCCGGAAATAATATAGGGTGCACCTAAGTTAAAGGTGGCAATTGTCCCGCCAATCAGAGGCCCGATAACCCTTGCCATGGAACCAAAAGATTGTGCGACGCCAAGTACTATCCCCTGCTCTTCCTGCTTGGATTCTAAAGATATAAGAGATTGTACATTTACATTTGTAAGACTAAAGCCAAAAGAAGTAAAGGGTCCGACAAGAAGCGTTAGTAATCCCCAATGAGAAAACCCTACTATTAGTATAGAAATACCAAAAACCAAAAGGGAAAGTCTGACAAGCTGTGTTTCATCAAATTTTCTCAAAAGAAATCTTATGAGAAATGCCTGCGTTATAAAAGATCCAAGCCCTATAAGACCAAAGTAGTAGCCATTCTGAGCTTCACCCCATCCAAATCTTTCCTGAGAAAATAAAGGGAAAACGCCTATGATAAGAGCAAGTGCTAAGTTGGCAAAGAAAAATAAAAAAAGCAAGAATGACATATTTTTTGGACGAAGGACTTCCCTTGTGACTTTCCAGTTAAAAAATTCAATTTTTATGTGCTTTTGGAGAGCTTTATTTGATTCCGGTAATACGAAAAACATCAAAACAGCATTAATTAAAGATAAGACTGCCGGTATTAAAAACGGAGCACTTACCGAAATTTGTTCAGACACAATACCTCCTATAAGGGGCCCTATGATAAAACCAAGCCCGAATATAGAACCCATCAATGCCAGTTTTTTAGTTCTCTCATGCGCCTTTGAAGTATCGGCTACATAAGCTTGTGCAACAGAAATATTAGCGCTTCCTATTCCGGCTACTATGCGCGCAACAAAAATAATCAAGAGAGTCTGAGAAAAGAAAATTAGGAAATACGAAAGAGCATTAATAAATGCTGTTAGTATCAAAACCGGTCTTCTTCCGTATTTATCAGAAAGCCTACCGAGTATTGGAGCAAATACAAACTGAAAAAGAGAAAAAATAGCAATAACCAATCCCACCATAAAAGGCCCCCCTCCTATTTTTTCTATAAAAATTGGAAGAATAGGGATAACTATTCCAAATCCCACAAGATCAATAAAAACTATTAGAAGTAAAGTGAAAAGCTTTCTGTCAATCATAGAACTTAAATTCTATCAGGAATAGATATTCTTTTCTATATGTTAATATAGAATGTATTATGAAATATTTGCTGGGAATCTTCGTCGCAATTGTATTGGCCGGCGTAAGCTATTTGTTGTTTAAAAACCAAACTAACAA
>Ga0209542_10019941_pt1 | contig 10688 bp, 11 predicted proteins | sample RifCSPhighO2_01_FD_184028 | JGI IMG/M metagenome (GOLD analysis project Ga0209542, IMG submission 184028) | Soil microbial communities from Rifle, Colorado - Rifle CSP2_plank highO2_0.1 (SPAdes) (version 2) | ecosystem: Environmental > Terrestrial > Deep subsurface > Rock core/Sediment ...
TGTCCCGTGAGAGCCGCGTGAATAGCGAGTTGCGCGGTTTCTTTATCCCTGATTTCTCCGACCATTATCACGTCGGGGTCCTGGCGCAAAATGTGCCTAATGCCTTCCGCAAAATCGTAGCCTATTTCCGGCCGCACTTGCGACTGGTTCGCGCCTCCCACGGAATATTCGATTGGATCCTCGAGACTGACTATGTTCCACTCTTCCTTATTTAAATGCTGGAGCATCGCGTAAAGAGTTGTCGATTTCCCGGAGCCGGTTGGACCGGTTATCAAAATAAGCCCGTAAGGACGATCTAGCCCTTCCATTAAAACTTTACGATTCTCCGGAGAAAAACCTAGGTCGTCTAAAGTTTTGATTCCGGTTATTGGATCCAAAATACGAATAACTACTTTCTCGCCAAAATAAGTCGGGAAAGTGGAAACCCTAAAATCTATCTCGCGGGTTTCAATTTTGGCGGAAAATCTCCCGTCTTGCGGTTTCCTTCTCTCATCCAATTGCATATTGGTGAGAATTTTAATTCTGGACACTATGGCCTCGTGCACTTTTATCGGTAAAAAAAGGCTTGTATAAAGCACGCCATCCACGCGAAAACGCACCCGGAGCTTGTCCCGCCCCGGCTCAATATGAATATCCGAAGCGCGGCCTTCGGTGGCATGCCGCAAGATCACCGCCACCATTTTTGTAATCGGCGCCTCCTCGGAAAAAGAGGTTCCCGAGCGTTCCAGCGCTTTAGGCAAAGCCGGCTCCTCGGCAATGGCGGTTTCCAGCTCCCCCAAAACCTTGGTAACTTCTCCGGAAATGCCTTTGTATTCTTCAAGAGCAGAATTAAGATCCTGCTTGGAAATTAAAAAAATCTTAAACGGCTGGTTAAGCCTTGTCGCGATAAATTTGAGCGCTTCTTTGGCGTCAATATTTTCCGGATCGACAATTCCGATATGAACCACGCCGCCCTCGGAACCTATCGGCACAAACTGATAGTGCCGGGCCGATTCTTCGGGAATGCTTTTTAAAATATCAAAAGGAACCTTAACGCTTTTCAAAGAAGCCGTGGGGATGCCCATGGCCTCGCCCTTGGCCTTTAAAATTTTCGTGTCATCCACTCCGCGCGCCAAAAGCTCGTCTTCTATGGAAAGATTTTTGCTTCTGGCTGTTTTTCTGATTTCACCGGCTTCCTCCAGCGTAAGAGCGTTCCCCGCCACCAAAATATCTAAGATGCCTCTAGCCATGTTTTTATTTTAACACAACACCACAAAAAACCCTTTTTATGTCCACACCTGCCTGCCGGCAGGCAGGTATTGACAAAATTTAATAAGGGCGTATAATCTAGCAAGAAACTTAAAAAGAAGAGAGAGTGAAAAATGAAGACTAAAAAGAATTTATTGCGACTGTTTCGTAACTGCCGCAAAACACACAACGCCTTTATGATTGCTCTCGATAGAATCTGCAAGAAAAGCATTTCCGAATACAATAATGACAAGCGCAACCACACCAAAATTGAACAATGCCGCATTCACACATATCAATGGCATCCAGATCAAAAAACAATTGTGATAAATATTCAAATTTGGTTGATTGGCTGGCCACACATGTATGCCGCTGAGAGCGCTTGCATTAGCGAAACCTTCCGGAGTATCTTGAATAAACACATGCCTAACCACAAGGGATTTGAATTCAGTAGTTACGTTCAAAATGTTACCACTTCAAGCGAAGACGACTAAAACTGCCGTATACTGCAGTTTTTATTTTAAATTTTCCCCACTTAGACGTCCGACGTCTAAGTGGGGTTTTTAATTTTCTAAAGCTAGTAAATCTTCCATTTCTTTCAATAATTCCTTTCTTGCCAAAATGTTTTTTAGCGCGTCTTTCGCGAAAATTTGATATTCATTTCTATTTTTAAATTGGCTTAAAATTATATTTTTCTTACATATCTCTTTATGAGCCGTGTTGATAAATTCATCCAAGCTCGAATGAAACTGATTATCTTTTAATTTATGAACTAGTCCATTTAAGTTAACGTAGGCGCTCGCATGTAATAAATATTCATTAGAATCAATGTGGTTGGCTTTAAATTTGCCCTGAAAAAGAACCCCGCTTCTTTTATGTTTAAAATTAAAATGTTTCGTATAGCCGCCGCTTAATCTTTTTATAAATTCGCTTATACCGCCGTTGACTCGTTGCTCAAGAATCATATGATAATGGTTTGGATTAAGACAATAACATACAATATTTACCAACTTAGACGTCGGACGTCTAAGTTGGAGTTTGTTAAAAGAATTTTGATAAATACTGCCTATTGGATCTATGGAATTAAATTCCTGCATGCTTTGAAGAAATCGCTGAAAATCATAACTATTGGCAAAAATGGTGCGTTTGTCGGTGCCTCGATTATAAATGTGGTAAAACTCGCCGTTTGCAAACGCGGTCTTTCTCATAATAACCAATGCTAGCACACTTAGACGTCCGACGTCTAAGTGGTCAGATTAGCGTTTTGCTGGGATAAAGGGATTTGGGCGGCCCTTTTGGATGCCTTCCAAAGACGGCTTTGGCGAAGATTCCAGACTCAAAAAACTTTCGTCTTCAAAAAAGGAAGTATCTATGGAAATCCTCTTTAACCGGTCAACCAGCTCCAAAGACGAAGCGGTGTTTGCCGCAGGAACCGGGCGCTGCGAGTATGATTTTGCTTTTATGGTAAATTCCAAAAGGCCGCCTCCGCCGGTAAAGGCGATGTCGCTTATGTCAATAATTCTTAAATTTTTCTCCAGAGCCGAAAGAAGCGAGCGGAGATTTTCGTAAGTCGCGGACACCGCGAAAGTATAAGTAATCGGCGCGAAACTCTTTTCTTCCTTTCCTATCGCTAAGGCTCTCCCGGCCTGCGCCTGCGCCGCTTGGGCCAAGGCTGTTTCTTCTTTTGCGAAATCCACCCTTCTCAAGCGGAGTCCCCTGTCTTTGGTAAGCTTCTCTAAATTAATGAGCAGCGACCCGACGTCTGATTTAACAGGCAGAAGCTCCGCCAGCCGTGCCAACTTGGATGGCGGGATGGAGTCGTAAGTCTGCAGAAGATTCTCCCTTAATGTTTCTAAATCCTTAAGAGCGGCCAGAGCCTCCGAAACTTCATTTGCTTCTTTGCGAATCTGGCCGATTGCCGCCCACAAAGGCCGATCCACCCAGAAAATCATGGCGATTGAAGCTAAAATCAAAAGAATGGTAAGAATAATTCTGGTCATTTTTTAAATAAAATATTCATATTAAAGCCGACGGAGCCGGTTTCTTTAAGGTTTAAATTTGAAAAAGTGGCGGAAAGCACATCCGGCAAAGATTCAAAAAAGTTAGCCTGCAAAGATACGTCTCCGTAACTTGCGGCTTCCCCGGAAAGGCCGGCCGCTCCCCTGTCGGCGGAAAAAGAAAAGGTGTTAAAAGTTACTGACGGCAAAATACTGGCTTCCAACAAGTTAAAAATTTTTGAAACTTGTTCGCGGCCCCTCAAAAGTTCCCGCGCGGCAACTATTGATTTGGAAATTCTTTCCAGTTCAAAAATCGTTGAGGGATCAAATTCAACTTTTAATTTTTCCAGCACCGATTTTTGATTATTTAAAGAATTTACCGCGAAATTTCTATAAAGGTAGAGCCCGCCGGAAAAAAACGCCACCACCAAAAAAATCACGAAGACGATCCTTAAAAACACGCCGAAACCGACCGATGGGTACATCGACGATCTTGGCAACTTTTTTGGTATCAATGCTTCTTCAGCCATATGTTTTAAAATTCCTTAAGAGCCAGCCCAACCGCGTTGGAAAAAACAGGCCCCACTTCTTTTAATGCCGCTTCCAATATCGCGGGGTAAACCACTTTTGCAAAAGGGTTCGCGATTACGACCTCCACTCCGTATTTTTTAATAAGCAAGTCTTCGACTCCTCTCAAAAGCCCGCCTCCTCCGGACACTATGATTTTTGAAATTGATTTACCGCCTTTCCTTGTCCAGTTTAAAATAAGTCTCTCCGCCTCTCCAGCCATAAATTCAACCAGAGGCTCAATGATTGACGCCACGCCCTCGGTTTCCGGCCGATGGAGAATGCCGGTTTCTCTTTTTAAAAGCTCGGCACGGTCGAAATCAAGCGATAAAGATTGCGAGAGCGCCAAAGTGAGCTCCGCGGAGCCGCGATCAATGCTGTGAGCCAGCCTAATCACGCCGCCGTCGGCTATCGCCATTTTGGTGGAAGACGCCCCAATGTCCATTAAAAGAACCGCGCTGAAATCCTGCCGCAAAACCGCGCGCGCCATGGCAAAAATCTCAATTTCGAAAGCGTGGATATTCATGCCCAATTTTTCAAAAATACTTTTATACTTTGCTATCGCCTCCCTGGGCACGGCCGCTAAAATAACCGTCTGGAATTTTTTTTTGGGGGATCCTAAAGATGTTTCTTTAAACTCATCAGAAGGTGAGGGCAGGACCCACCAGTCCAAAACAACTTCGGAAATCGGCACCGGAATATATTTTCGCGCCTCGTAGCTTACAGCCTCCTTAAGCTCGCTTTCCGGAAACTGCGGCAAATCCATTGTCGTAAGAAAGCTTTCGTGGAGCGGTATCCCCACCACAGCATCTTTGGTTTTCACCTGCGCCTCTTTCATTAAATCCCCTAAAGCCTCGGCAAGCTTGGTATCTTTCACCCTGGACGGGCGGCCGACTTCGTTACCCGCGTACCTTGCCAAAGACAACTCTCCGTAAGTTTCCAAAATCGCCCTTTCCCGTTCTTTTCTTAATTGCACAACTTTCAACGAAGAAGAACCTATATCAACGCCCAAAAAACTCTTTTCTCTAAAGAGCTTAGAAGCGTCCTTTAGGCCGAATCTTTGAAGGAATGAAAATGCCATTGCTCATAATTATAACGTCTGTTTAAATAATACCACAATGAAAACAGTTTGGGGAAAGTTTATCCACATGACCCGCCTTATAAGCAAACACGCCTTGGGGCTAATCTTGCCTCAAAAATGCCTAAAATGCGGTGAAGCCGATGAGGTCTTTTGCCTGAATTGCCAAAATGCCTCATATAAAGCCGGAGGGCAGTGCTTAATTTGCGGATTTAGAAATGGAACGGGCAAATTCTGCCCGCCTTGCCGAAAATCGTCCGGTGGCGGCCTTGAAAGTGTTCTTTGGGCCGGGAGATACGATGGAGCGCTTAAAGACGCGGTTTGGGAATTAAAATATAAAAAGAGAAAAACGCTTGCGGAGCCGCTTGCCCGGATGCTTTTTCAAAAATTCTCCGAGATTTTGCCTAATTTTAGAAATGAGGAGTTTTTGGCAATCCCAATCCCTCTTCATAAAAATAAACTGCGCCAGCGCGGGTTTAACCAAGCCGAGCTTTTGGCAAGAGAGTTTTCTAAACTGTCAAAAGTTCAACTTCTGACAAACGCGCTGATTAAAATAAAAGAAACGCCAGCGCAAGTTGAAGTCTCAAACAAAGAAGCGCGGATTAAAAATTTGGATGGGGCCTTTCTTGTAAATCCAAAATCATTTAACTATTTAACTGCTCAACCACTCAACCATTTAACCATCATCTTAATAGACGACGTCTCCACAACCAGCGCGACTTTGATTCACGCGGCAAAGGCCCTGCAAGCGGCCGGCGCTAAAAAAATAATCGGACTGATAGTCGCGCACGGTTAGCGCGGCTTCAAAAAACTATCAAGCAGGTTTTTGATCTCCGACGGGATGATGCCGGGATTTACTCCGACGTTTAGGTTCACGTTTTGCGGAGTTACTGGGTTTAAAATTTTATCATAAGCGTTTAAAAGATTGGCGAGCAAAGGCTCCAGCGTAAGATAGCTGAAAATCAAAAGCCCGATGAATATCGCGAGTTTTAGAAATCCGAAAAGCCTCCTCCACCAAATATCTTTGTGGATTTTACGCAAAATTTTAAGCGACTCCTCGCTCGCCTCCAAATTTTTCTTTATCAAGTTTTTTACTTCTTCGTCCATATAATTATTTTCCTAAATCAATTATTTCATCAATACGGATTTTTGCAACGAATTCAGGCACGTGGGAGACAAGGATCATCGCTCCCTCAAATTTATCCAACGCCGCTGCTATTATCGGAATATGCCTGAAATTAATATGGTTTGTCGGTTCATCAAGTATCAAAAGCCCCGGCTTTTCAAAAACTAGCCTGGCGAACGCGACAAGGCCCTTTTGGCCCTCCGAAAGATTTCCGATTTTGGTGCGGATGGCATCTGCGCCGATGAGAAATCCCGCGGCAACCGAACGCATATGTTCTTCGTTTTTATCATCCATCGCCGCCAAAAGAGATTCTTGAACGGTATCCTCAAAATTAAGCATTGAAAAATCCTGCCGGTAATAGCCGATTTTAACTTCTTCGCCAAGAATTATATTCTTGGCTTTGCCGGCAACAATAGCCTCAAGCAAAGTTGTTTTTCCAATGCCATTCGGGCCCTTAATCAATAAATGATCGCCCAATCTTAAAGAAATATGCCTCTTAGAAAAAGTTATTATCTCCCCGCGGACTTCTTCCCCTCTGGGAATTACAAATGTGCGGATCGATTTATCTTCTTTCCTCACATCAACTATTTTTTCTTCAAGCTCCGCCACTTTTTCCCGCATACGCATCGCGACAACGCGCATCTGGCCGCTTTTATGCCCAAAAACATTTGTTTTGTCCTTCTTCTCCTGTATCTCTTTAGCAATCTGGGCGTTACGCCTGTTTTCCCTTTCAATTCTGGCAGAGATTTCTTTTACCACGGAGAAATAATTGCCGGAATATTGCTCAACCTTGCGCGAATGCGCATCCAGATAGAGCACGCCGTCGGTAAACGCGTTCAAAAAATCGGCATCATGCGAAATAACAATCAATGTTTTTTTATAATCAATCAGAAATTGCGTGAGATGTGAAATCCCCTCTTTGTCCAAATTATTTGTCGGCTCATCCAAAAGAAGCAAGTCTGGATCTTGTATTAGAGCGGATGCAAGAAGGAGCCGCGCCTGCTGGCCGCCGGAAAAAGTTTTTATTATTCTTTCCTTCGGCGCCTTTAAATTCACTACCTCGAGCACCGCGTCGATCTTGGGATCAAGATTATAAACTTTCTCTATAAAACATTTTTGAAAAAATTCACGGACCGTGAGCCCAAGTTCGTCTCTCGGGGCAGCCTGGCGAGAAAGCGCGATCGTCAAACCATCCGCGATATTCACCCGGCCCAAAAGTGGATCGAGAGTTCCCATAATAAGCGAAAATATGGTGCTTTTTCCCGCGCCGTTTTGGCCCATGAACGTAATCTTCGTTCCGCCGCGAACCGAAAAATCCGCCTCGTCTAAGATGGGTTTATTGTGTCCGTATTCAAAAGACACTTTATCAAATGAAATAATGATTCCTGATTTTATCATGAAAAAATAATTCGCGCAGTAAAGAAAAGCCGCCCTTCGCTCGCGCAGAGGACGGCTTTTCTTCCGCAACGCCTACGCGCGCGATACGTTGACAGCCGCGGGGCCTTTTTCGCCCTCAACAACTTCGAAGGTGACTTTGTCGCCAACCTTCAATTCGTCATATGTTACGCCCTTCAACTCCTTCGAGTGAAAAAATAGATCCTTTGTTTCGCCTTCGCGAGCAATGAATCCAAATCCTTTCGGCGTAAGTGTCTTGATTGTTCCTTCCGACATACGATTTGTTTTTAAAATTAACTTTTACTGCGAAACTCGACTTTGTTTCCATGTCTTCCGACATTAAACTAGTCTAGCATATCGCTATAATTTTTGCAAATGCCCTATTTTTTCCTTAGTGTTTCGGGCGCGGCCGATGGGATTTGAACCCACGATCTTCCCCGTGACAGGGGGACGTGTTAACCGGGCTACACCACGGCCGCAAAAATTTATTTCCATTGGCTGGGGTGGGAATCGAACCCACGACCCCGGCTTTATGAGTGCCGTGCTCTAACCAACTGAGCTACCCAGCCTATCCAGCCAACTATACAATAAAAAAAGCCTTCGCTCAATAAGGCTGAGGCTTTTCCTTGCAAAAAGGATCTATTTCGCTTTTGGTCTCAAAAATACCTAGATCAAAATTATATATATAGGAACTTTGCCAGTCAGCGCAATAAATCGGTTCTGCAAAATTAATATTTTCCGGAACAGCGCTATTAGGAATATCGCTTGCCCTAAAAATACACGTTTTAAACTCTAAAGAAGTATTGATGGCGCCGTTTGCGGATAAAAAAGCTCCTCCGGGATGATCTTTGATGTAAAGAAGTGGACTGGCAGGTTTTTCTTCGCCGTATAATTTTTCTGTTTTTTTATCATACGAGCCCGGCACCGAATTCCACCTGTAAAAATAATGGCGTCCAAGCTCCGCATCGCTGTTATAAGCCGGATCGCTGTCCATGGAATCAATCACCCATTCCGGAAAACAAAACCTAGAAATGCCGCCGAAATGCAAAATGGAGATCCCGAAATTTTTTTGGATTTCTCCGCTTTTTGATTTTTCTGAATCAAACATGCAGCCGCGGATAAAATTCACAAAAGCGTATTTTTCCAAAGACTCCATACCCGATGTTTCATACCCGGCAACAGTGCTGGTTCCATATGTCCAACTGTCTTCAATGAAAACCTTGTACTGCTCAACCGTGATAAAGACACTTTTCAAATCGCAGGTTCGCGTTTCTTCGCAATTCGGATTTAAAAAAGCAGAACGGCTTTTTGCCAAAATAATTATGTCGCCGTTTTTAGGCTTTGCCGCGACTTTTTGCGGCAAAGCTTTTTTCGGCAAAACCTTGGCTTTAACCTGAGGCTTCGCTTTCTTTTTAACCTTGCTTTTCGCCGCGTCGGCAAAGCCGTTTAAGCAAAAAACGAATGTCGCGATGACACACGAAATTACAAAGAGCTTGCGCATAGCCTAAACTCAATCTGCTCTTAGGCTAGCTTGTCTGCAAAAAATAGCAACTTGCAATACTTCAAAGAAACATGTAGAATCTTATCACATTGCGGGGTAGAGCAGCGGTAGCTCGCCAGGCTCATAACCTGGAGGTCGTGGGTTCAAATCCCACCCCCGCTACATTTAAAACACGAAAAAGCTCAAAAGGATGAAGCTTATGAAAACTGTGCCGACAAGATTCGGCCAGAAAATTTTTTTGTCTCCATGAAACCAGCCGTAAAGAGTATAACTTGCCCAAGACCAAAAAGATATTAAAACCATGACAAATGAAAGGCCCACGGTGCTTTTGTGGGCAAGTATCAGGCGGAGCTGGTCTGAATATCCAAAAACCGCGAGAACCGCGGTAGCCGCGAAAGTTGACCAACGAACGGCTTCTAACATATTAAATATACTCTAGCTCTTTTAAAGTTTTTTCGAAAAGCAAAAGCGCGCGCGAAGCCTCTTCGGAGGAAAGCTTATAATCGGCCTCGTGAGCGATGCGGTTTCTGATTTTGTGCGCGTCCCAAAGAGCGTCCAGCGAATCCAGATCACCTTTTTCCACTTTTTTAAGCCGCTCGCCTAAATTTTCCCCTTTGTATCCGGCGAGATCCAAAATGCGCTCAATTAAAGTATCCGCGGCGATAATCGCGAATTTCCGTTCGCTCTCGTTTTCCGAAGCTCCTTTTTGCAAAATTTTTTGCCATTCTTCCTTGTTTTTGCCTTTGTCTACCGGCACATGCGCCGGTTTTAAAAAGGCATGTATGGCTTCGTAGACTTGGCCCGTTTGGTAAATGCTATAAATGATTCCGTAAATAAAAAGCGTGGAAAAAAACGCGGCCAGCATTTTAAGCCAAAAAATAACGCCGGAATAATCAAAGCTCGAAACAGAATTTATAAATTCGAGAAACTTGCTTAAAATTGCTGCGATGTCCATGATTCTATAAATTTGCCTAATTCAAATAATTTTTTTTCTTCAAAATAAGAAGCCATAATCTGGGCGCCCGAAGATAAAGTCAGCGCCGGAACCCCGGCGAGATTCGCGGGAATCGTGTAAATATCGGAAAGATACATGGCCAAAGGATCTTTTAATTTTTCTCCCAGTTTAAACGGCGGGGTAGGAGCAGTCGGCCCCAAAATGACATCGACATCATTAAAGGCTTTTTTAAAGTCTTCTTTAATTAAATGCCTTGCTTGCTGCGCTCGCGAATAGTAAGCATCGTAATATCCCGCCGAAAGAACATAGGTGCCTAGCAAAATCCTTCTTTGAACTTCCGAACCTAGCCCTTCTCCGCGCGATTTTTTGTATGTCTTGGCCAAATCATCACCATCTTCGCGGGCGCCGTATCTTATGCCGTCGTATCTGGCCATATTGGAAGAGACCTCTGACGGCATAATTATATAGTAGCAGGCTAAGGCGTATTTTGTATGCGGCAAACTGATTTCACGGATTTCGTAGTTTTTTGAAAGTTTTTTTATTAATTCATCAATATTTTTTTTGATTTGCGGATCTAGGCCTTCTCCAAAATATTCCAGAGGCACGCCAATTTTTTTAATTGGCGCGCTAGGCCCGCCTAAGCTGCGTTTCGCTGCAGGCGGGTTTTCAACAGAAGTCGCGTCCATTTCATCTTTCCCGCGTATCGCGTTAAATAAAATTTCCGCGTCCTCCACAGTCTGCGCGATCGGCCCAATTTGGTCCAAGGAAGAAGCCATAGCGATAAGCCCCGACCGCGAAACGGCTCCGTAAGTAGGTTTTAACCCCACCACTCCGCAAAAAGC
>Ga0209542_10019942_pt1 | contig 10688 bp, 11 predicted proteins | sample RifCSPhighO2_01_FD_184028 | JGI IMG/M metagenome (GOLD analysis project Ga0209542, IMG submission 184028) | Soil microbial communities from Rifle, Colorado - Rifle CSP2_plank highO2_0.1 (SPAdes) (version 2) | ecosystem: Environmental > Terrestrial > Deep subsurface > Rock core/Sediment ...
CAAATAGAGAAGCAACTCGCTACAAAGCGAGCGGCTTTGGAGTCCGCGAAGCATGATAAAGAACTTTTGCACGAAGTTGTGCAAGAAAAAATAGCCCAGCACCAGAGCGAGGAGCTCGGTACTGGGCAGGCCTCCGCGGTCACCGACGACCAGTCTTCGACAAGCAGTTCGGGCGGTGGTTTCAGTACGCTTCCTCCGGCCGCGCAGCAAACTGTCCAGCAGTTGGTTAATGTGGCGTTTACCAAATCCATCAGCGAGGCGATCAAGCAGGCGCGCGCGACCAACAATGCCGCGCTGATTGACGCGTTCCATGATCTACTGGTAGACCAACTATACGATCATCTAGTCCAGCGCGGAAAGTTAAGAGCACTGTAATTACCCATGGATTTTATACAGTTATTAGGTTTCTTGATCGTATTGCTCTTGATTGGCGGAGCGGCTTTTGTCGTCGTCGCTGGCGTACAGACGCGTGGACGACTGGAGCGCGCGCTCAACATGGGACTTTTTTTGATACAAGTGCCCAAAGAACATCCCAAAGACGGTCAGCCGACCCAGCAGCAACAGGCGCGCGAGCTGATCTCGGTGGGGGAACAGCTCTTGGCGTCGCTCGCGACCGCGCACGCCACCGGCTGGAACAAATTTTTATACGGCGAGCCGTATGTTGCTCTTGAAATGGCGGTTCACCATATCGGTGAAGAAACCAATATGTACATGGCGGTGCCGCGGTCTATGAATGATGTGATTGAAAAGCAGATCCACAGTTATTACCCGACCGCCGAGGTGACCAAAGTGGAAGATTACAATATTTTTAATCCGGAAGGAGCGACGGCCGGCGCTTATGTAAAATATGAGAAGGAGCAAATTCTGCCGTTCCGTACCTATCAAAAGCTTGAGTCCGATCCTTTGTCGGCGCTTTTGACATCGCTTTCCAAGCTCAACGCCGAAGGCGAAGGGGCGGCGATCCAGATTCTGGCGCGGCCGGCGCATAATAAAAAGCTGAAGGAGTTTGCTCACAAAGTCGCCCGCGAGATGCAAGCCGGATACACCTATGTTGACGCTTGGCACCGCGCCAAACATCCGCCGAAAAAGAAAAAAGTGCAAGAGTACGATCAGGGGCTTGAATATAAAGACCGCTCCAAAGTCGCCTCGGCCGCCGATGATGAAGTGATCAAGGGTCTGGCGGAAAAAGCCGGCAAGCAAAACTTTGATGTCAATATACGAATTCTGGCTTCCGCGACGACCCAGCTACGGGCTGACCAGCTTTTGCATGAGATTGAAGGATCGTTCGCCCAATACCGTCACGCAACGATGAATTCGTTGCAGGTGATCAGGGCGGAAGGGAGGAAGCTGGAGAAATTGGTATACAATTTTGCGTTCCGACTTTTTGATAATAGTCAGAGGATGGTGAGTTCAACTGAAGAGGTGACGAGCTTGTATCATCTGCCAATCATCACGACGGCGACGCCCAAGGTAAAATATCTCAAATCAAAAATGTCCGAACCGCCGGCCGAACTGCCGACTGAAGGCGTCATCATCGGCGTCAATCGCTATCGTGGCGTGACGGCCGATGTGCGAATGACAGAAAAAGACCGCCGTCGCCACCTGTACATTATCGGGCAGACCGGCACCGGCAAGTCGTCCTTTATGAAACACATGATCGAGCAGGATATCGCAAATGGCAAAGGGCTATGTATCATTGAGCCGCACGGCGACTTTGCCGAGCACGCGCTGGCGATGGTGCCGCGCGAACGGGCGCAAGACGCGATTTACTTTAATCCGGCCGATCTGGAGATGCCCATGGGGCTCAACATGCTGGAATTTGATCCGGCGCATCCGGAACAAAAGACACTTCTTATAAACGAACTATTGGCGATTATAGATAAGTTGTATAACCTGAAAGAGACCGGCGGTCCGCTTTTTGAAAAATATTTTAAAAACGCCTGCCTGCTTTTGATGGATGATTATCAAAACGATCCGACCGATGAGTCAAAAATTCCCGTGCTGGCCGATATTTCGCGGGTGCTGGTGGACACCGATTTCCGCTTGGATAAGTTGAGCCGCGAACAAGATCCGCTGGTGCGGCAGTTTTGGGAGCTGGAGGCGCAAAAAGCCGGCGGGGAATCGTCGCTTGCCAACATGGCGCCGTACATTTCCAGCAAGGTGGATACCTTTGTATCCAATGACTACCTGCGCTGTATCATCAACCAAAAAAAAAGCACGCTGGATTTTCGCAAGATAATTGACGAGGGCAAAATCCTCGTTGTGTCGCTTTCCAAGGGACGCATCGGCGAGACCAACGCGCAACTGCTCGGTATGATGATTGTCGGCAAACTGCTCATTGCGGCGCTTTCACGCGTAGATGTGCCGGAAGAGGAACGGAAGGATTTTTATCTGTATTTGGACGAGTTTCAAAATATCACCACCGACAGTATCGCGACAATTTTGTCGGAGGCGCGCAAGTACCGGCTCGACTTGATCATCGCGCACCAGTTTATTAAACAGCTTAAGGAGCCGATTCGCGACGCGGTATTTGGCAACGCCGGATCGTTTGTCACCTTTCGCGTGGGACCCGAGGACGCGGAGTTTTTAAAAAATGTCTTTGATCCGTACTTCTCGCCGCAGGATTTGGTCAATATAGACAACTTCAACGCCTTCGTAAAATTGTTGATCAACGACAAAACCTCCAAGCCGTTCAACATCCAGACGATCAAGGAGCAAGCGGGCGATCCAGCGATGTTTGAGTATGTCAAAGAATATTCGCGCATGACCTACGGCCGTCCGCGGGAGCTGATAGAAGAAGAAATACGAAAAGGCTATGACCTTATCTAAACGCGACATCACCAACGCGATCATCACCGGGGCGACAACCGGTGTGTTGGCATGGCAGATTTTGAAGCATTTGGAAAAGCCGACGACGGCCTGGCTGATCGTAATTGTGCCGGTGCTGTGGATCGCTGGAGTTCAGTTCGGATATTTCCTCGGTCGCTGGATCAAATCGTTTGAACAATTTGGCATTTTCGCCGCGATCGGATTTACGAATTTCACCGTGGACGCCGGCGTGCTCAATCTGCTTATCGCCACGACCGGGATCGCCGTAGGCGTCTGGTATACGGTCTTCAAAAGTATTTCGGTAGTAATCGCGGTTACCCACAGCTATTTTTGGAATCGGCACTGGACTTTTAGTTCTCATGCCAAGCCCGAAGGGGAATTTATTAAATTCATATTTGTATATCTGGTAAGTATTGCCATCAATGTCGCCGCCGCCTCATTGGTCGTCAATGTGCTCGCACCCGTCGGTTCCGATCCGAAGATCTGGGCGAACATCGGCTCGATCTTCAGTTTTGTCGGGTTTAGGACGGTAGTGTTTAAGAAATAGAGCAAAATTTGAGCGCCTTGCCAAGCGTGCTATCAACAGGAGGTTGTGTAGTTTTCTATCGCGTGATAGGATAAAATATGGCTATAGATTGGACACAAAATTTTGAGCAATACAAAGGGCTATGGGTCGCCATGAAAGACGATCAGGAGACGGTCGTTGCTGCCGCTGAAACCCTGATGGATGCCAAGCGAGAAGCCGATGTGCAGGGCTACCATGACCCGATCTTTTTTAAAGTCCCCATCGAAATCATCTCGTATATCGGCGGAGCGTTATGAAATTCAGCTATGTAAAGTTTCCCCTCCCGCAAAAATCCGACCTGTACGGTTCATCAATACTTCGACCGGTCATTCCTATCCGTATTGGCGTCGGCAAACAATCTCTCCAGTACGAAGCACTCATAGATTCTGGGGCGGATTCTTTGATTTATTTGTAGTGAAGTTTGATTTGCTGAAGGAGCAGATTGAGCTAAATCAGAGAAACAAATGACCAGCGGGACAAAAATTTGCCAAAACTGCAATCAAACCTTTCCCATCGCTCCCGATGATTTTAGCTTTTATGAAAAAATGCAAGTCCCGCCACCGACACTATGTCCACAGTGCCGGTTGATTCGGAGATTGGCATGGCGAAATGAGCGGAATTTTTATCACGACATATGCGGGCTCTGCAATAAAAAAATTATCTCCGTCTATGCGCCCGGTCATCCATTCCCAGTGTATTGCAGTGAATGCTGGTGGGGTGATGGTTGGAATCCCATGGATCATGGCAAGCCATATGATTCGAGCAAGCCATTTTTCGAACAGTTCCACGAACTTTTTTCAAAAGTGCCTCGTCCGCATCTTCTTGCCACTAGTACAAAGAATTGTAGCTACTGCAACTATTTCGCCGATGGCAAAAATTGCTACCTATGCTTCGGATCGATTGCAGTAGAGGATTGTCTGTACGGGTCGCCGTATGAATCAAAGTTTTGCGTGGATACTTACCTCGCGCGCCAGTGCGAGTATTGCTACGAATGCATTGATTGTGAAAAACTTTCAAACTGCATCTACGCGCAGGATTGCGTCAGCTCATTTAATCTTTTGTATTGTTTTGATTGTAAAAATTGCCAAGATTGCATCGGGTGCGCCGGACTGCGGAATAAAAAATACTGCATTTTTAATGTCCAGTATACGCGGGAAGAATTTATGGCAAAACGCGACGCGTATCTCACGCGAGGCGCGCAAGGACTCACAGAAATCGCCGGTGAATTTAAGAAAATTAAGCTTGCGGTCCCGCATCGCTTTGCCTCAACTTTGCAGTGCAAGGATGTGAGTGGTGACCACATCGTACAATCAAAAAACGCCAAAAATTGTTTTGATGTGAAGCGGACCGAAGACAGTAGCTATTGTATCCGCATGATTGACGCTAAAGACGCGCATGATGTAAACTACTGCGAATATTTGGAACTTTGCTATGATTATATCGGGCATTGGAAAGTCCAACGGGCAAAATTTTCAAATACAAGTGGAGAATCTTCAGATATAACCTATTGTGATTTTTGCACCGGCTCTTCGAATCTTTTCGGATGCGTTGGACTGCGAAGTAAATCATACTGCATCCTAAATCGCCAGTACTCGCCGAACGAGTATGACGATTTAATATCAAAAATCAAATCTCAAATGTCAAAAATGGGGGACTACGGCGAGTTTTTCCCGATGGCACTTTCGCCGTTCGCATACAACGAATCGGTCGCCATGGATTATTTTCCTCTTTCAAAAGAAGAGACAATCAGCAAAGGCTACCGCTGGCGCGATCCGGAACCACGGCACTATGAAATCAAAGATGATATCAGCGCATGCGCTCATGGCGGTACATGCGACCACATCTGCACAACTGCATTTCGAATGATTCCGGCCGAGCTTGAGTTTTATCAGCGCATGAAACTTTCGCCACCCTCGCTCTGTCCAAACTGTCGCCACTTTGAACGACTTGCTTTGCGCAATCCTTTTAAACTCTATTCCCGACAGTGCGCAAAATGTCAAAAAGAGATCGAAACCAGCTATGCCCCAAATCGTCCCGAGATCGTATATTGTGAATCGTGCTATCAACAGGAGGTGCTATAGGGCTATCGTTTTTTATTGCGAAATGTGCTATACTATTAGCAATATATGACCATTCCTTCTTTTTTAGAGCGGTATTTTTGGGATGTGGATTTCAAAGCGCTTAATACGGAGCGTCAGAGCACTTTTATGATTGAGCGGATTTTGGAAAAAGGCGATGAGTCTGCCGTCCAGTGGCTACGGGAAGCCTTTAATTCAGATGAAATTTCGCGGGTTGCAAATTCAAGTAAGCGCCTTTCGCCAAAGTCGCGGAATTACTGGGGACTTATATATAATCTATGGTCTACGCAGAATCAGTCAATCCTGCCACGCGGGGGGATTTGGCAACGCTAAATAAAGCCCGTATTTTAGATAGATTTTATCTCGCTGGCGGCACCGGGTTGGCTTTGCATTTGGGACATCGTGAATCAATTGATCTGGATTTTTTTCGATGTGATGAATTTGACGAGGGCAGATTGCTTGCTGATATTTCCGTGCTGGGGAATTTTTCCGTAGACAAAAAAGAACGCGGCACGCTGACTGGAAAATTCGGCTCGACGCTGTTGTCGCTTTTTCACTATCCCTATCCGCTCCTTGAGCCAACGACTCAATGGGAAGATATCGAGATCGCGTCTATTATTGATATTGCCTGCATGAAGCTGGATGCCGCATCTACGCGAGGTACGAAGAAAGACTTTATTGACCTGTATGCCATCATCCATATTGACGGCAAAACACTCACGGAATTGTTCGAAGCATTCAGCCGTAAATATGCTTCAATTTCATTCAATCTCATGCACATAAAAAAGAGCTTAGTCTTCTTTGAGGATGCCGAACCCGATGCTATGCCAAAGATGCATGCCGATATCGCATGGAAAAATGTAAAACAATTTTTTGAAAATGCAGTGCCAAAATTGTAAAAAAGATTTCACCATCTCTCCGGATGACTTTTCTTTTTACGAAAAAATCTCCGTCCCGCCACCGACACTATGTCCGCAGTGTCGGTTTCAGCGGCGCATGAGCTGGCGAAACGGCTGGCATCTTTTCAAGAAAAAGGAAGCGCGGACTGGTGAAGAAATTTTATCACTATATCCCGCCGAGAGTCCGGTCAAGATTTTTGATCGCGATTACTGGTGGTCGGACGGCTGGAACTCAATGGATTATGGGCGCGATTATGACTTTAGCCGTCCTTTTTTTGAGCAATTTGCCGATTTTTTCCACTCTATTCCTTTGCCGGCGCATTCCAGTTTAAATTTGACGAACTGCCGGTTTTGCACCAATGCCGCGGATTGTAAAAATTGCTATCTGGTTCGCGCCGCCACCTTCAGCCAAGATTCGGCATATCTGATCTGGGACCATGGATCAAAACAATGCATGGACGGCCACATGACCGACCACTGCGATGTTAGCTACGGGTGCGTAAACAGCGAGCACTGCTATAAAGCGTTTTTTTCCGTTGACTGCGATACCTGCCAAGATGCGATTTTTTGCAAAGATTGTGTTGGCTGTACCAGCTGTTTCGGCTGTTTTGGATTGCGGAGCAAATCGTACTGCATTTTTAACGAACAGTACTCAAAAGAGGAATATAAAAAGAAATTACAGGAAATGAATTTGGGATCTTACACTGCCTTTCAACAAGCTCAAAACAAAGCGCAGGATTTTTGGCAAACAAAACCGCACAAATTCATGCACGCGCTCAAAAATTTAAATGTTTCCGGCGATTATATTTATGAATCAAAAAACGCTGTCCAATGCTATCGCGTCAGGGGAGTGGAGAATTGCAAATTTACCCAAAACATCCTTGAAGCTCCCGCAAAAGACTGCTATGATTTTTCCAATTTTGGTGAAGGCGCGGAGCTTTGCTACGAAACATTAATCTCCGGCAGGGGCGCGTCAAATGTAAAATTTTGCGTCCAGTCATACCTCAATGTAAAAAATCTTGAGTACTGCCAGTACTGCATAAACTCCTCCGATCTCTTCGGCTGTGTCAGTTTGCGGGATAAGCAATATTGTATTTTTAATAAGCAATACAACCGCGAAACATATTTCGCGGAAATATCAAAAATCAAAATCCAAATGACAAAGGCGAGAGAATACGGTGAGTTTTTTCCGGCGAAGATGTCGCCGTTTTCATACAATGTAAGCGAGGCGAATGAATTTTTTCCGATGAGCGAACAAGAGGCAAAATCAAAGGATTTCAATTGGTACGAGATTGCGCATCAAAAGCATACTGCCGATATTTCGGCCCGCGACCTTCCCGATCACATCAGCGATGCCACAGATGTTTTATTGAGGCAGGTGATAGGATGCGAGCATGAAGAGACATGCGACCAAGAATGCACCGGCGCGTTTCGTATAATTGCCGATGAACTGGCATTTTTAAAGCGCATGGGTTTGCCATTGCCCAGATTATGCCCCAACTGCCGGCACTATGAACGGCTTGCTCTGCGCAATCCGCCGAAGTTTTACCAGCGAAACTGTGTCAAATGCAGTGCCGAATTTGAGACGAGCTACGCGCCGGAGAGGCCCGAGATAATCTATTGCGAACGATGTTATCAACAAGAAGTAATTTGACTTTATACACCACGGTGTATATACTGACATTATGCAAAGAACACAAATTTATCTTCCGAAAAGCCAGCTGGACTCCCTGCGAAGCATGGCGTTGCGTCGCAGCACAACAGTTTCTCATCTCATGCGCGCCATAGTTGACGAAAAGCTTCACGCTCGCCCGCAGGCAAAGCATCATGAAACGCTTGTCGAAGCCGCTCGGCGCATCAATAAGCTTGGAAAACCCGGACCGAAAGATTTAGCAATCAATATGGACTACTATCTGTATGGCACTCCCAAACGATATTAAAGTTTTTGCGGATTCGAACTTTTTTATCGGCTTGTGGAATCAAGCCGATGGATTATATTCACGAGCGAAGGAGATTTCCGGCAAGCTTGAGTCTCTCGGAGCGGGATTGGTTATAAGCAATGTTATTTTTTTGGAAATTGTTACCATTCTTTCCCAGCGGCGAAGCCGTATTATTGCCACTGCTGCCGGGAATTACATTCTTTCCGATCCGCGCGTCCGTATCGTACACATTGACGAAAATCTTCATCGCGCAAGCTGGGATATTTTTCAGGCGACATCGCGCAAAAATATGAGTTTTGTTGATTGCAGTATTGTCGCAGTCATGCACGCGGAAAACATCAAGTGCCTTCTGACATTTGACCGCACCGACTTTTCGCCAATGCGGAAACGCTACCATTTTTCATTTTTTGAATAATGTCTACCACGCTGTATCGCAAATATCGTCCTAAAACATTCGCCGAACTGGAGAGCCAGGAACATGTAATCCGCACTCTACAAGGCGCGCTTTCAAGCGGGAGGGTAGGGCACGCTTATCTGTTTTGCGGTCCGCGCGGAACCGGAAAGACCACAATGGCTCGGCTTTTTGCAAAAGTAATTAATTGCGAAAAACGAACAACGAAAACCGAACCCTGTAATGTCTGTTCCTCCTGCATAGCCATCAACGAAAGCCGATCACTCGATCTGATCGAAATTGACGCGGCGTCGAATAGGGGGATAGACGAGATTCGCAATCTAAAAGAAGCCGCCGGTACTGCCGCCAGCTCATCGCGCTACAAAATTTTTATCATAGACGAGGTACACATGCTGACCAAGGACGCCTTCAACGCGCTTTTGAAAACGCTTGAAGAACCTCCGAGCCATATTGTTTTCATATTAGCGACGACCGAACCGCACAAAGTGTTGGAGACGATTTTGTCGCGGGTGCAGAGGTTTGATTTTAGAAAAATTGATAAAAAAGAAATAATAAGTAAGTTGAAAAAAATCGCCGTTGCTGAAAAGCTTACTATAGACGACGAATCGCTTGAGCTGATCGCGGCATCGGCCAGCGGTTCCATGCGTGATGCCGAATCATCGCTTGGCAAGGTGATGGCGTTCGTCCAAGACAAAATTACCGCCGATCAAACTGCTATAATACTCGGCGTGATTCCCGAACGCACGCACGCAGAGTTCTTAAAAAATATTTTGGACAAAAAATCCTCCGACGCGCTCGCGCAAATCGCGACGCTCTATGAATCAGGCGTAAATCTAGAGCAGTTTTGCGTGCAATTTATTTTATTTATGCGTCGCAAGCTGGTTGATTCGCTGACAAGCAACAGCGACCCAAAGCCCCTCGTAAAAATTATAGAGCAATTTATGAAAGCAAAGAGCGAACTAAAGTCCTCGCCGATACCGCAACTACCGCTTGAGCTGGCGGTTATTGAACTAACAAAATGAAAAAGCATCATATCACGCGCGCTCGCGCGATTTTTTATCTCGTGACATTTACGGCGATCATCGTGGTATTTTTAAAATTCGCCGAACTGCGGCGGATCGAAGACATTTTGCTCGGCTCCAATCTTTACTATTTGCCGATTATTTTAGCGATCCAACTCGTGAGCTTTTTTGTCGAATCGCTTAATTATCGAGATGTGCTTTTGATAAAGGGCTTGCGCGTGCGCGTGATGGAACTTTTTCCCATTACCTATGTGATACTTTTCATCAGCCAAGCGCTGCCCACAGCCGGACTTTCAGGACAAGTTTTTTTCATTTATTATCTAAAAAAATTCGGATTTTCAATCGCCGAGGGAATCGGACGGGTTATCCTTGAGCTTTCAACGCTCTATTTGGCTTACGCCATGTATTTCGTCACGGCAACCGTTTTGATTTTCAGCACCGGCATCGCGCGCTCGGAGCCGAAAATAATCTACTTTATTTTCGCCTTCCTTGTTTTCGTTCTTATTTGTACGGCGATATTTCTTTTAAGCCAAAAGGGCAGGCGTACGGCGTGGGCTTCGTGGGTTCTTGCGCGCATTGGTCGGGCGGTTCCGATGGATGGCGCCGTTGAAATGATCGCCGATCAGTTCAAGCAGACGCTCAATATTAAATTTCTGCGGGCGCACTCCAGACGCTTTTGGCAAGCAACTTTTTGGCAGGCGGCCAATCTTTTCACTCATGTCTTGACGCTTTATATCATTTCGTACGCGCTGGGCAGTCCGATTCCGTTTGTGCCGTGCTTTATCGCGTTTACTTTTTCAAAATTCTTGTCCATGGTTTCAATCGTTCCGGGCGCGCCCGGCGTTTTCGAGGCGTCCATGACGCTGATCCTAAACGGTTTTGGAATACCGGTGGCTGACGCGCTGGCCGCCACGCTACTGACTCGCGCTTTTACCTTCTGGCT
>Ga0209542_10019944_pt1 | contig 10686 bp, 13 predicted proteins | sample RifCSPhighO2_01_FD_184028 | JGI IMG/M metagenome (GOLD analysis project Ga0209542, IMG submission 184028) | Soil microbial communities from Rifle, Colorado - Rifle CSP2_plank highO2_0.1 (SPAdes) (version 2) | ecosystem: Environmental > Terrestrial > Deep subsurface > Rock core/Sediment ...
CCTGCGCACCAGACGATTACGTCTGCCTTGCGAACACCATGTGAAGTTGTCACACTCTTTGCAGAAGCTTTGTTCACTCGCTCACCAAATATAATATCACAACCATTCATTGTCAAATAATTTTGCGCCCAACTCGAAGCGCGTTCAGTATTACGCCCCAAAATCCGCTGCGAGGGTTCAAGCAAGGTAACTTTTTTATCCGTCTTAGTGACAAGTTCACCTGCAAGTTCAGTTCCGACAAGACCTCCTCCGATAATCATAACGCTGCTTGCGCCTGCGAGCTTCTGGTTTAGTTTCAGCGCGTCTTCGCTGCTCTTGAGCGCGGACGTGCCAGCGGGCGCAGGATATTTTGAGCCTGTTGCAATCACCAGATACTTGAATGAAAATTCGCCTTGCTTTGTCCTGACGCGTGCGGGAGAGACGCTGAGCAGTTCGGTCTTGATGAAACTTACGCGCTTGAATAATCGCGCATAAGGAACGCGAATCTTGTTCACGTGTGCTGGATCAGTGACTATCTTTGGAACTGCGGGAGTAAATTCGAAGAATTCTTTGTGATCGATAAGCGCAGCGGTTACTTTGGGAAGCTTTTTCTCAATCTGTTTTGCGACATGGACTCCACAGAATCCGCCGCCAACAATCACGATGTCAAAGTTTGGCATATGTGCTAAAGAATAAGTGTTATTTTTAAGATTAGCTATTTTAGTCAAAACAACAGCCCTACGGTGGCGAGGTTTCTGGATCAGGATTTGGATCATACAGTGTTGGAGGAACGAACTGACCTCCTTGAGTAATATAGCCAGGAAGGGTTCTGAGTCTTGCTTTGCGTTCCTGCTCGGCCTGTCCACGCATTTCTTCTTCGTCGATTTCTGCATAATACCCTTGAAGCAAACCATACATTTTTCTTCCCGAGTCCGTAACCTTTCCTGTTCCATCAATAAGATTCATTTCGCGCAACAAAGGTGTGTAACAGTCTGTTCCGCCAAGAGTCTCCATGTTTCTTCGCAAGTTCTCTGCGACACCTGCAGCTATTTCCGGAAGTAGTCGATCAAGAGTTTGGCTGACTTGACTTAGTAGGATATCAAACAGGTTCATACTATCGCGAAATAAACTTCAGCCATATAATATGTTGTGTCTTCCGAATATAACAGCGTAAAAACTCATTAATGACTTTGTGCCGCTGTTATAATAAAGTTTACTCTGAATAAATTGCTACGTTCCTTGGACGACAGAACTTTTTATAGCGTTACTTGTTTCTTTATTCCATGAAAGAGGTTGTGTTGTTATTAATTCTGATGGCGTGCACGCAAGTTGTTGAAACAGCAACTCCTGCGGCAATGGTAGTGAGCGCACCTTGTGAAAAAAGAAGCGTTGGTGAAGCATGCGGCTGCGGATGCCTTGCTCCTGCCCAGTGCGTTCGCGGAACATGCCTTTTGAACAGCCTTTACGACGGACAGGGTTGTGTTGAGAACGGACAGTGCTCAAATGGCTCGTGCATTGACGGACGGTGCAAACATGCGGATTCTCCTGCAGGAGTCTTCGACTGCAAACGGGTATGCAACACTATCGACCGGACAGGCTGCGCGACAAGCTGCGGGTTTGGCTGACAGATACCTTTTTAAAATACACGACTTATTTTTAAAACAATACGCCAGGGTAGTATAGTCCGGTCAAGTATTCGGCCCTCTCGCGGCTGAGACCCGGGTTCAAATCCCGGCCTTGGCATTTTTTAAATTTTATCGACGACCAATTTACGTTTTATTCGTGACTTGGCTTTGAACCTTCTGCGCGATGCCTACTTTCTAAAAAGTGATGTGGATACAAAAGTGCTACGTCAAATTTTAAAGAGAAAGATTTAAATACCAGTATGACTTTGTAAGTCATACATGGGTGAGCAGAGCCCTGCAAACCAGAGGGAAAAAGAAACAGTATGTACGCAGATACCTTGGACATCCCGCTTAGCGAGAATGTCAACATCAAAGCGCGAACAAGAAAAATGGAGAAATCATCAGACCATCCTCTCGGAATCGAATTTGCAGTAATGGGCTTTGTGAAACTACTAGAAGTCATTCGCATTGACAACTCTCCGCACCAAGGTAAACCAGGAACACACATTCATTTTTTGGACAAAGATAAACGGAAAGGGAAAGAAGTAGTTGAGGAAAGTCCACAAATCAAGAATCCAGAACAAGCAATAGACTATGTGGACTTATATTTACGATCCCGCTACCCAATGTTGCTATAAAGCTACAATGCTACTCAGGCCATCTGGCCACATAAGCTACAAAGCGTCAAAAGCACGGAAGGGAAAAACAATGGAAATCGAAATCAAAATCGTCCAAAACGCAGAAGAGCGAAGAAAAGAAATTAAAAAGTTCTCTGAACGAGCAATCGCGGGACGCATTGAAAACAAACACACTCTTGTGCTAACATCTGACTTATTTGCAAAAATATTCAGCCCAAAAAGAATTGATTTACTTATGACTTTGGCAAAGAAGGAATCCCATAATGTCACAGAACTCGCAAAAAAACTTGGACGCAAGTTTGAAGTAGTTTACCGAGACTTAAAACTCTTCGAACATTTCGGACTTGTAAAACTAGTCAAAGAAGATAAATTCATCATACCTGAACTTATAGGACACATACGACTGCCAGTGATTGCGTAAAGACGCAGGCACTTTAAAAATTTTGTAGCATTGTTGTGGCAACAACGAGTGCAGTTTTCATAGTTTTTTTAGAGATAAAATCAGATATACTGCCCAGCATATTTCTAAACAGTTTTGATTTTTTCCATAGTTGTAAATTCTGCTCCTCTGGACATTGCTTCTAAGATAAACGCTTTAGACTGAAGTGGTTGACGTGGAGCTTCTTCTAGCACGATTCCTTTTGGAGTTTCTTTTTCGTGGAATTGAATATTCCAAGGATGGTCTAGGCTGATGATATATTGAAACCCGAGTGCATCGTTGAGTAATTTTGGATCAACATAGCCCAAGTAGCCAAAAAAGTTGATAGGTTTATGCTCAATGGTTGTTCCATTGAATGTCGTAACGTGTGGTTGTCCGTACAAACTGTAATAAGAATATCCTGTTTCGGCAAGTGCTTGCTCTGTTGCGCTGCTTGAGTTTTCTATCAGACTCAAATAAGGGTTCCTAAAACCCTGTATGCGTACATTAAAGGTTCGTTCAAGCTCAAATTTGCTTTGTCTTAATTCTTCTACTGCAACTGAATAAGGAACTTCACTTAATCGCGTGTGATATCTTGTGTGTGATCCAACTTCGACCAACCCCTCTTGAGCAAGTTGCTTTGCAAACTCTAAAATAACAGGGTCACGCTTTCCAAACAAGTCTACATCCTTTGAGACCAAAAATTGAGTGGTTGGAATGCCGTACTCATCGCTTAACTCCAGCATCCATCTCCAGCCAATCAAACCTGAACTTACTGGATATTCGTACTCTGTAAACCAAACGTGTTCTGTGCTTTGTGAAACCCATCCTGCAAAATCTGCATCTTCACATTGTTCTGGCGTAAGATACTCTGATGAAACTTTGCAACTTGAAAACGTCACGTTAGAAAGTCCCACTTTTGGAACATATCGCCCATACTCAATATCAAAACTTAACGCCCAATCCAGTTTATGAATACGCTGATTTAACTCACCAAACTCGTAAGGTATTGTTCTTTTTGTTCCTTTGAGAAGATTGTAAAAATATTGCTCTGAACGAATCCCGTTAACTGTTAAAGGAACTTTTCCCTCAAAGAGAGACTCGTAACAATGCTCTCCTTCTCCCTTTTCGTAAACGTTGGTTCTTGGAACAAAAATCACAGGATGTTGTTCTTTTTCTTGGCAAAGAACAAACAACATATCGCCAAGAGTCAGGGTTACGTTTTTAGTTGCGATGTGAAACTGTCTTGACCATCCAGGAAGTTCTAGCATTCCCGTACTTGAAAAGTCCAAATAATCACGCATGAAGTTTTTGACCCAATTTACTTCTCGTTCAGAGAGCACAACAGTCTGATTATTTGGCACAAGCAGTATTGTGTTGTTTGTTAAATCACCTGGATAAAAAATTGTTTCATTTGAAACCCATTTTTTCTCAAAAGTGATGTTGTATGTCCCAAATGGGATTTTTGAATAACGGTTTCCTTGAAGTTCTACATGTTCACCATCAATGTCTTTGCCCTGAACTCTGATTTCAGGACTCCACTCAACTCCAAGTAAGTCTTTGAATGTTGCATTTTCATAGGTGAACGTGTCCGGATAAAGCTGAACGACTTTCCTTACGGGAAGAGGATTCCACCACGTTCTTCTCAATTCTTCAACTCGAACACGATACGGGGCAGAAAACAACAGTGTGTGCTTTCCACGAGGAACCCAAACTGCCACATTCTCTCCTTGCTCAGTATTATTCCAGAATCCAAAGCCCGCGCTGATTTTTCCCGCAATCGGTTCACCTTTACCATTCTCAAAAGAAACGCTGTACCTAACTGGAAAGAGAAAGAAAAACACAATCAACAGTAACAATAAACTGAATATTTTGTGTTGCTTCATCTTCATTAAAAGTGTGCCTTTCAATCTTCTTCCAGTTTGTATAATATCCATTGCCTTTTCACCCACAATATCCAGTGGCATACTTTTGAATTGTGTAATTTCTTGCTAGCTCATCCGAAACTTCTCCGTAAGAGATTGATTTGTAGTACCCTAAAAAGACAAGTGAACAGTTTTCTGATACTTGCGTTATGTTTGCATCAGTTCTTACAACTGGTTTAAAACCTGTTCCTTGAATAACTAAAACATGAGCTGAATTCCAAGACACTCCAGAATACGTTCTACTTGCGTCAACTACTTCGCTCAGGCGATATTTTCCCACATTCCAACTTCGTTCACAATGTGCCCATTTTGCAGACGCTTCTTCACTTGTGTACTCACAACGCAAATCAGTGTTTGGCGAGTATTTTTCGTTCACAATTTCTAATTCAGGGTCACTCCAAAATTCAATAAGAAGTCTGTAGGATGCATTCTTCAGAGAGACGTTCCAAATATCGGATTGAATGTAGTCTGGAACTATCGAACGGTTAAGATAATATTTTGCTTCGTTTACTCCCTCTCTGTGTCTTTCACCGAAATTATTGGTTATTTCAGGAGTTTTAACTAACTGACAACTTGTTGCAAGTAAGAATATGCAAATCATAAAAATAGCTGTTTTTTTCATATTATCACCACCTTTGTTCTCTTGATATTCGGATTCATGAACGTGCAAAAGTCTTGAAGTAGTCCATTTTTGAACAGCAAAAAGCAAGGTCTTTCTTCTGTACGGTAACCGTGCATTTGCTCAATAGTATCTGCAAGCTTTTTCACAAACATTTCGTCATTCTTGTGCGCAGGATTGCACCCGTTTCCTAAAATAACATACTTCTCAGTTTCAGAAACCTTTGGAAATTGGTTCAAGAACTCTTTGTCCTTTGCATAATCTGGTTCTCCGATGTGAGGGAATAAGACAAGAAGTTCTCCTTTTTCTAATGATTTATTCAGCAGTTCTTTTCTTGGAAAATCTTGTGCAGTGAGCCCATAATACGCAAGTTCAACCCATCCATTTGACATGACTGAACAATCAGCCAAACTCTTTTCTTTCAAGTCGTTAATTGCATTGACGTAAACAGGAGTGTTTTTCACATCATCCTTAATGATGTTGGATGAAATAACAAAACTTACAATGAACAACCCGACACAAGCACATTTTACTGCATTCTTTCCGAAACGCCCTGATAATTGCTGAATCCCTTCTGTTGCCCAAACGCCAAGCGGTAATGCAAGATTGAATAAGTATCTGCTTGATTTTATTGGAATATTGACGTAACCATAGATCGTTAACACTGCAATTGCCAATAATAACAAATCAGATTTTTTCCAACCTTTCACACCTGAACGAATTTTGCCTACAATTCCAAAAAGAGAGAATGGAAGCAGAATATTCACAACGTTAAGGAAATCTTTCCAATTCAAAGGAGTATGAATATAATCTCTGAAAAAGATATTGTTTGCATACTGGTCGGCAATACTTGCAAAGAAGTTTCCGTATGCAAAATAATTGTAAACAAGCCACGGGGCAAGCAACACTCCAGCAAGAAGAATGTCTTTCCAAACTTCTTTTTTCCTTACAAAAAGCAACGGAATGAGCGATATGCTCGTGTAACGGGAAAGTATCATTAAACCAAGCCAGTGTCCAGATATTTCATTTTTTACTAATGATGAGATAAAGAGGGAAAGAAAACCAAACGCTAAAAGTTCAGTCCCATCACTTAGTCCCACAGTCATAATGTAAAAAGTACACGAAATAGCGTACAAATAGGACGGACTAAGCCGTAACGCACGTCCAAGACGGAAAGTCCCAAAGGCGAAAAGCAAGGATGCAGCCAAGATATATCCGTATTCCGCAAAATTTCGCGAAACAGACCCTAACACTCCCATTATCAGAGAAACAAGTGGCGGTCTTAACGGTTCAAAATAAGAACCGTTGTGAAACCAATATTCTCCATTTAAAACGTAACTGTGAAAATCCCATGAATCATTTCGTGCGTGTTGTGAAAAGAAAATGAACGTACTCAAAATAAAAACAAGTACAAAAATCCAATTCTGCTTAATCCATTTCATCGTACAATCAACCCCACACCTGACAAAATCGCAAGCACGCCAAATAATTTAGTGACAGTTATCGGCTCTTTGAGAACGATTGCAGAAAGAATCATTACCCAAATGTAACTTGTCGCAATCACCGGATATGCAATTGACAGGTTACTAACGCGTAAAGCAAACACAAACAACACTGTAGCAAGTCCATAAAGTACCAATCCAAGAGCGAGCTTCCAATTTGTGTGAATAGGTAAAAGTCCTAGTTCTTTTGAACCCAACTTGAAAAACAACTGTCCGAATGCTCCCAAGAGCGCACAGAAGAGCACAAGTAAAAGTATTGACTTCATACTTTCACCTTAGCTTCCCACAAATGAAACCGATACGCACCCGTCCAAGAGTTGAATCGTACACGCACAACATCCCTGAACATCCTAATAGAATCTCTGATTGGTCTTACTGTGCTTCGCCTATCATTCTTCCAGATAACAGGAACTTCCTTAAATGTGAACCCAAGACGCTCTGCAATATGCAAAATTTCAACATCAAAAGAGAAACCTTCAAACGTCTGGCGTGAGAACACTTCTTGAGCGACATCCCTTTTGAATACTTTAAAACCGCATTGTGAATCTGTTACCTTGCACCCGGCAATCAACCGAACTGCAACACTAAATATTTTCCCCATCAGTTTTCGAAGAATTCCCTGGTCTTCCACTCGTTGCGCTCCAACACAGTTTCGTGACGCAATAAGAAAATCGCTTTCTGCTAGAAGTGGTAAGAATTTATCCAATTCTGTTATAGGGGTTGACAAGTCCGCATCAGTAAATAAAACGGTTTCATATTTTGCAACCAACATTCCTTGTTTAACGGAATAACCCTTTCCTCTATTCTTACCGTTACATAGCACTCTGCAACCATTTAGTTGAGCGATTCGCACTGTTTGGTCTTTACTTCCATCATCCACAACAATGACCTCATAACGGTCAAGCGATTGTTTAGCGTATGCGTGGATTTTGGCTAGCGTTGCAGGTAGACGCTCTTCTTCATTGAAGGCAGGTATTACGATTGAAACATTTTTCATAACATATTAGAATTCAAAGTTTTATTAATGCAGTTCCCGGGTTAACGAAAAAACCATCGACCCAGAAGACCTCATTGGTCAAGATAAGGTTTAAAAGTGCTTATTTTAGGTAAAAGAACGGTTATTGACCTTCTTTATGTCCAGATAAGAACCAATCAGTCAATTCAGCTTCCTTAACTTTGCGATTCTTCTGTGTAGACACAATTTTCTTGGCTTCAAGAGAAATCAACTGACGAGCCAAACTGGTCTTTGGAATTCCTGTTTTCTTCCAAATCATCGGCTGTGAAGCTTTGAACTTATGCCTGATAAGAAACTCAACAATGTCACGTTCATCCTTGCTCAACGTAGCAAGAATATCTTGAATACGCTTGTCCTGTTCAATTCGTTTTACCACATCATCAGGAGTTCTTCGCAATAGTTCAACTGCAGCTTGAGCTTGCTCAGAAGTTACCTCTGACAAGCTTTGCTTCTTTACAGGTTTTCTCTTCCAGAGCACAACCCCAATTGCAATAATAATGACAATTCCAATCACAATCCAAAGCAAAGAACTTTTTGACTTACGTTGGTCAAGATTGACAATGATTTCCTCTTTTGCACCAGGTGTAATGTTAATCATCAGAATGCCGAAACGGTCACCTGAACTTCCATGAACTCTACACGTTCCAGGTGGAAAATACGCAATTGAAAAGTAACCCAAATCATCTGTTGCTTTCGGATACTTCAAACCAAAATCCTTTTCACAATCAAAAGATAGTTGCGCATACGATGCGATCACTCCATCAATTAGCACTCTTCCTTGCAAAGAACCAACAGGAAGAACCGTAACGTCAAACTTGGAATTTCCATCAAGGGATGTTCGGAAGTCCCTATAATAATCCTTTCCAGGAGTTGAAAGGTCATCAACATAAATACCAATCGCATAATTTCCTTTCTCTTTTACAAAGTTCAAAGCGCTTTGTTGTGTGCTTCCACTAACATCAAACTGCGTGTTGCGCTCATCATATAGACGCAATAAAACGTAAGAATCAGAAATCGGTTGATTCGTGCTTGCATCCACAAATCGGAAGACATTTTCAGCACCAACAACGCTTGCCACTAATGAAAGCAATAGCAAGAGTACTATCTTTCGCATGGAGTCGCAAAAACAGAACGTATTTAAAAACCCTCTCCTTGAACACGTTCCATTGTTTTGTGTCCACATTGTCGCCACGTAGTGATTCGTAATTGATTTATAGAAGCTCAACCTTTTAACAACAAATTGTGTAAAGGCACCAAGAAGTTCAAAACAAGTCTTAACGCACGGCCTTGGCATGGGTGACCACAAAAATTAGTTGTGTAGTCACCTTATTTTTTTCTTGAGATTCTTGTACTCTTTGAGCAGAAGTTCTATTGTTGAGCGCACATTCTATCTTGTGCAATTCCTGACCTGCTTTGTATGGAAGCCCTTGTCGTAACTCCTCCACATGTTTAAGTCCTGCTTCGATCGCCTCAATCCGCTGCTCAACACGAGGGTTTGCCCCCTCCTCCACCAGAGTCTGCGATTTCAAATCTTCCACTCTGCTTTGTACATCGCTTATCTCATCATCAAGTGCATCAAGGATGGATAGTGCAGTATGGAACAGACACGTCATCAATGGTCTTCAACGTCCACGAAGTAGTGGGATCTTCTTTTCCAACGAGCGATTTTGTTATTCTGGCGCGCACCTCGCTACTTTCTTCTCCATAAGAATAACAAGCAACGTTTGCATGCGGTCTATTTTCGCGAGCGCGTAGATTTCCTTTTCTTAGCGATTTATCTCCTGCCTTTACTGTGACAGGGACGGGCAACGAATAACAATTGAATTTATTTTCAATTTTCACTCGTTTCAATGCGTTCTCGCACAATCCGACAGATAACGCCGAACTCTTTAACCACACTGCAACAAATACTGGTGCAGTTGAAGGGTTAAGCACTACTGATCGTTGTTGAACTGCAACAACAGCCCCTTGCGTGCCAGTGTGCAGCAAAGGCAGCAAGATGCCAATTATACCTGCAAAAGCAACAACTCCCACTACCAAGATTCCTGCGTGTTTTGTATGCATGACGTTTTTTTGCAAAAGATGGAATTTAAAAGTATGGTCGTACCAGCCGTATATGACAAAAACTCAAAAGGTTGACATTGGGACAACTTGTCAGTTGCGAGTCAAAAGGGCACGACATTCTTAAATAAACAAGAGTCTTTACTTTTTTCATGTTCAAAAACAGGGAAGAAGCGGGAGCCTTGCTGGCGGATGCTCTGCCTCAATACAAAGATGCGGTGGTGATTGCCATCCATAGAGGAGGTTTGCCTGTGGCGCGTGCGATCGCGCAAAAGCTTTCTCTTCCTCTTGACGTTCTCATTGTCAAAAAGATTGGACATCCAGACGATCCAGAACTTGCAATCGGAGCGGTTGCCGCACACTCGCATGAACTGAACTCACTTGCGCGTCACATTCCTGAAGAACATGTAAGCAAAAATATTGCCCGTATCCAAAAAGAGATCCACGCACGCACAAAACTTCTTCGCGGTGAGCGAGAGCAGCTTAATTTAGCTGGAAAAACTGCAATTCTGGTTGACGACGGAATCGCAACGGGCGCGACCATAATTCTTGCAACTCATGTGGTCCGCACACAAAACCCAAAAGAAGTCGTGATTGCAATTCCTGTTGCGCCTGCAGAAACTCTTCCTCAAATTGAAAACGTCGCCGACAATGTTATCTGCCTTAACGCGCCTTTATCTTTTCTTTCAGTCGGCGCTTTCTACGCAGATTTTCGTGAAGTTGACGATGAAGAAGTGCAGGGGATGCTGCGGTGATTATTTTCCAATAAGTTTTTCGAATGGTGTTCTGTTGATGAAAACCCAGTCCTTTGTATTGTAGACTGTCCAATCAATGACATCATCTCCAAAACCTTCCTGAATTTTCTCCAGCGCCTGTTTATACTCGGCAAAAGACTTTGAAAATA
>Ga0209542_10019945_pt1 | contig 10686 bp, 12 predicted proteins | sample RifCSPhighO2_01_FD_184028 | JGI IMG/M metagenome (GOLD analysis project Ga0209542, IMG submission 184028) | Soil microbial communities from Rifle, Colorado - Rifle CSP2_plank highO2_0.1 (SPAdes) (version 2) | ecosystem: Environmental > Terrestrial > Deep subsurface > Rock core/Sediment ...
TATCTCCAGTACCCGTAACAATTTCACCCTCTTCGGTTATCAAAGCAACCCCGGGAAAGTCCTTTGCCACGCGCTCGCGAATGAGATCATCGTTCCTTTGATCCGTTTCGGTAAGTGGAGTATGGTCTTCCGGCTTGAGCTTGCGTAGCATACGGCGGACTAAATGCCGCTCAAAAGCCATGCGCATATTGGCACCGGCTTCACGGGCAAGATTGATGGCAAATTCCATTTCCGTGGAAGGGTTGTTCATGGGTCTAGTTTTTTGAGATCCTTGGCAATGATATCATAATTATTTTTTTTTGTCAATAGTTGGAGGGTTTTGCGATCACTTCAAAATCGGCAAGGTATTTGCCGTAGCTATTGCGTACCGGACCCAAAAGTTTGTTTTTTATAGTATCGCCACGAGGAAATTTTTTCCATTGTTTGACCCGCATATGGCGAAAAAAGTCGTAGAGGGCTCTCTCGTGCACGGGAATAAATTTCATTTTTTTTGTAAGAATGTTTTGCAGGGAAACAACGCGAGTAAAAGATTCATTGGAGATGTTGCCGTAGATTTTTTGGAGAAAAAGAAGATTTTGCCAATGCTTTTCCGGAACGGGTATAATATGGTAGGAATCTATCGTCGTGAAATAAGGTACGGATGAGTTGCCTCGAGGAAAGCCAAATTGTTTTTTTGAAAGAGAATGCAAATAATCCCCTAAAGGGATATTTTTTTTCATAAAAAAATGCAGGAGACTTTTAAGATTTTTTTCATGCTCAGGTGGCGGATTTTTTCTTTTTTTAGGTACGAGATACATTCTTGCTTTTCTCACGGAACCGAGAATTTTCATCTCTTTTGTGGAATGGGCCCCTGAATGCAATGAGAACTCCTCCTTTAATTCACGTTTAAGTGTGTCGAGGGGAGAGTTGTCTCCTATTGCTTCTTTCCCTAACCAATGGCCGCCAATAAGCGATAAATGGTTGCGGAAAGCGGCAATGGGATAAGTGCTATCTTTTTTCTCAACCAATAACTCTGCAGGATTTTTTTCCCGATAAATAATGGCGCAGGAGGCGATATGTTCTACTATGCGTTTGTGCTTTGTCATGGGGCAATATTCTCACCCTTGGAACAAAAAAACAAGGGTTTGTTACCCTTGTGCGATTACTTATTCTCGTTGAAAAACGGGGTGCGGGTGATGTCGTATTCAGCACGGTATTTGTCGTATGAGTCAAGTGGCATTCCCCTATGTTCAAAAGTGATACCTTCAAGCATGGGGTATCCCTCGGCATTTGCGCATCCCATCTGTTGGAAAAATTCTCGCATAACCACATCATGACCACAGCAGGTGAGTTGCCCTTCGGCAATTATTTGGGGAAGCGAGGTAATAACCGACTGCGATTCGCATGAAAGATTGCCGAATTTCTGATGAAGCGCTACCAGCGCCCGCCACTCATCCTCAAAAACCTCGACTAGCCAATACGGATGGAGTGCCGTATATCCTGGCCTTCTATTCTCTGGTGCATTGCGATCAAGCACGGATTTGGGAACAGTCACCAAAAAGTCACCGAACGGTTCTGCTCGCAAAGGAAGATTGTGTTTGAGAAGTGTAAAATCAATTAAATCCGTCCGTGAAGGTATGATTAGATTTCTTGGTGTGGTATAGAACTCTTCTTTCGGATCGTCGCCCAAGAGTCGTGTTTCTGCTAAAGAGGCCACTTTTGTAGTAATCGTAAACTCTTCTTCAAACTCCCGTCGCCAGGTTGCTAGGGGATTTAAATCTGCTTGCGCCTGATCTCCAATCCAGTTGCCACCGATAGGGCAGATCATGCCGACAAAAGCAGTTAGCGGATACCCAGGAGTTTTGATGTCCAAGAATACTTCTCCTGGGTTAGTTTTTCTGTAGAGAATGGCGACACTGGCAATGCTCACAATCCCGACCCTTTCTATCACTTGAATTCTCTGAGATCTAGAGTCAGTATAAGGAAAACTCTCTTTTTGTCAATAGAAACGTTTATAAGCTCAAGGTGGTTCTAATAAGTATGCAAAGACACTACAAACTAGCCGAAAACATTATTGATGAAAATGATATTTCAGCCCTTATGGCCTGGTTTGGCATGAGTAAGGCCTCTGTGCAAAATTATCAGATTGTCGCGGCGTCCGTCGGACTGCAAAGCCCGCCTGCGACCGCAAAACCCGGTAGTAACACCTCGACTGTCGTCACTGGCGACAAAAACGCATATAGTCGAGGTCTACAACCGGGAAAACTTCCGCAACTGACTAAGGGAACTTTGACCGTGGAATTTGAAAAACAATGGGCGAAGTGGATCGGTACCAAGTATGCCGTCTTTTGCAATTCCGGATCCTCGGCTAATTTTCTTATGGCGTATGCCGCACTGCTTTCAAAAAAACTGAAGAACAAAAAAGTGATTGTCCCGAGCGTGGGGTGGGTAACCACTATTAGTCCGTTCATGCAGTTGGGATTTGAGCCGATTATGTGCGGGGCGGATACGGATAATTTTTCTCTAGATCTCGTGCAGTTGGAAAAATTATTGAAAAAGCATAAACCGGCACTGGTTATAATGGTGCAAGTGCTTGGGGTTCCCGGGGATATGGAGGCGCTGAAAAAACTGCAGAAAAAATACAAATTCATGCTCCTTGAAGATGCGTGCGCGGCATTGGGCGCTGAATACAAGGGCAAGAAAGTGGGGTCGTTGAGTGATATGTCTTCATTTTCTTTTTTCTTTGGGCATCAGCTTTCAACTATTGAGGGTGGCATGGTCAACACTAATTCCAAAGAACTTTATGATATGCTTTTACTCATCAGAAGCCATGGATGGGGGAAAGATTTGGACGCTGGCGCGCGAAAGAAATTAATACGAAAATACAAAATTGAGGATTTCCACCAGCCGTTCACCTTTTTTGTTCCGGGGATGAACCTTCGCAATACCGAGGTGGGAGCGTTTCTCGGTCTTTTGCAGATGCAAAAAGCGGACAAGGTTACTGAAACACGCCGAAGAAATCATTATTTGTATGCGAACCTTCTAAAAAATGTGACATTTCAGAAGTGGGATAAAAAGTCAGAACCATGCAGCATTTCTTTTGGGGCACTAGCAAGAAGTTCAGAGCACCGAAAAGAAATTGTAAAAAAACTTGTTGAGAACAGAATAGAAACAAGGCTTTTTTCTGCGGGAAATCTCGGACTGCATCCTTTTTGGTTTGAACGGTATGGGAAGTTTCACCATCCGGTATCGGACAGGGTGCACGCTTGCGGATTTTTCTTGCCCAATCATGAGTCCCTCACAGAAGGTGATGTGAGATATATTGCGGGGGTGGTGAATAGTGTAGAGTAAGAGGTTGTAGGAATTAGGATTTAGGTTGTAGGTTACGATGACAGAAAATAGCATAAAATCTTATCAAGACTTAATTGTTTGGAAAAAAGCGGTTGATTTGGTTATCGCTGTGTATGGGTTTACCAGCGAATTCCCTAAAACAGAGATTTATGGTCTATCTTCTCAAATGCGTAGAGCGTCGGTTTCTATTCCTTCAAACATTGCGGAGGGAAGAAGACGCAGTACCAGAAAAGATTATCGAAATTTTCTCTTAAAATCTTTTGGTTCTGGTTCGGAATTGGAGACGCAGATAGTGATTGCAAAACGACTGGGGTATTGTAATCCTGAAAATTATGAAAAAGCGGATTTATTGCTTGATGAAGTAATGAGAATGCTTAATAAAAGTATCATTACTTTAGAACCTAACTCCTAAAGCCTAATTCCTACAACCTTATGAATATTCTCGTTACCGGCGGAGCCGGATATATCGGATCAATACTTGTACCCACATTGCTTAAAGAAGGCCACGAAGTTACCATAGTGGATAATTTTCTATACAGCCAGTCCTCGCTTCTGGATTGTTGCAACGATCCAAATCTTACCGTTATGCGGGGAGACGCGCGAGACCAAAATCTCATGGAAAAGGAAATTCGGGGGAAAGATGTAATAATTCCTCTGGCGGCATTGGTGGGGGCTCCTCTATGCGATAAGTTTCCTGATGAGGCAAAATCAACAAATTTGAATGCGGTAAAACTCATTCTTGAATTGCGCCAGACAGAGCAAAAAGTTATATTACCGAATACGAATTCGGGTTATGGTGTAGGCCAGGAGGGAATTCATTGTACCGAGGAAAGTCCTTTGAATCCCATTTCTCTTTATGGACGACTTAAGGTAGACGCGGAGAAAGCGGTGTTGGCTTCCGGAAATAGCGTTACATTCCGATTGGCAACGGTTTTTGGCGTAAGTCCGCGTATGCGGCTGGATTTGCTGGTAAACGACTTTGTGTACCGCGCTGTAAGTGACGGTTTTGTGGTGCTTTTTGAAGCGGATTTTAAGCGAAATTATATTCATGTGCGTGATGTCGCGGCAGCTTTTCTGCACGCCATCAAAAACTTTGATACAATGAAAGGACATGCGTATAATGTCGGCTTGAGTAACGCGAACTTAAGCAAAAGGGAATTATGTGAGGAAATTAAAAAACAAATTCCAAGTTTTTATTTTACTGAAGCGAAAATAGGAGAAGATAAAGATAAGCGAAATTATATTGTCTCCAACGAGAAAATTGAGAAAACAGGATTTAAGCCCGCGGTCTCGCTTCAAGACGGTATCACTGAACTTATCAAAGGGTATAAAATCGTAAAAAGAAATCAGTTTGCGAATATATAAGGGTCTGTCGCGGAAATGCGCTTTCGTGACGAAACTACTGAATTTTGAGGCAAAATCGTTGAACAAATTTGGCGGTTTATCTGAAAGATAAGCCAAGAAATTTTGAGACGATTTTGGCCGAAATTTAGTAGTTGCAGTAGAAATGGCATTTTTGCAACAGACCCATAATCATGCGCTCAAAGGATTTTGGGGTAGTTGAAGGAATCTCTCGCGAATCAAGCAAGGAGGAAACACTTGAGATGTTCAAGAGGATTTGTCTTTGTCGTAATTTTGAATTTAACGTGAAAAAAGTTTTTGACCAAGGCCTAATCAAGATGCCGATTTATCTTTCGCTTGGACAGGAATCGGTAGCGGCGGCACTCTCGGTGGCCTTTAAAAATCCGGCAATTTTTGCCCAGCACCGGGCGCATGACTTATATCTCGCGAATGGGGGCGATATTACGCAACTCATTGATGAGCTTTTGCATCGTCCTACGGGGTGCGCGGGTGGTATGGGGGGTTCGGCTTCCATTCACTCACCGAAAATTGGCATGTTTGGACATGACGGTCTTATGGGTACGCAAATTCCCATTTCGGTTGGATATACACTTGCTACAGGCAAAAAAACACTTGCGGTAATGGGGGATGCTTCCGCGGAGGAGGATTATGTGCATGGGGCAATGGCTTACGGTGCCCATAAAAAAATTCCCACACTTTTTGTGTGTACCGATAATGGCCTTTCTATTTTGACCAAGGTAGAAGTGAGGAGAAATTGGAAAATGGTAGATGTCGCTAAGGCGTACGGCATGGATACGACAGAAATTACGGATGACCCGTGGCTTATTATGCATCACGCTAAAAAACTAAAACTTCCCGCGTTTATGAATGTCCATACTTCAAGGCATCTGTGGCATAGCGGAACAGGAGTTGATGGCCCTCCAGAATGGGATCGTTTTCAAATGATCAAAGAGGAAATGACTAGGTTGGGTCTTGCCACAGAAGCTGAAAACATAGAAAAAGAGGCAAAAGAATTTGTGGATGGGGTATGGGAGAAACAACTTGCGCTAGGTGTTAGGGACTAGGCTTTAGGTTGTAGGTTTCGTAACCTATCACCTAATTTCCTACTACTTAAAACCTTTTATAAATGACTTCAGCCGAAACAATTCGCGAAATTACTAGAAACCATCTTCTTAAAAACAGGGGAGTTGCTTTGGGTCAATGTCTTACGGCCGTAGGATGGGTTGGCGGTACGGTTCCAGAGTTGCGAGAGGAGGACGGTCTAGTGGAACTCTCCATGGCGGATGTGGCGGGAGGAGGGATTGCGGTGGGGTTTGCGCTTGCGGGCAGGCGTCCGATTTATATTGTTCGTTATCAGGGGTTTCAATGGTTCAACGCGGCACATGTAGCAAATTATGCCGCCAAATCCAAAGACATGTGGGGAATCCCTTGCCCGATTTTTGTGAGATCAATTGGCATGGATGGTGCTATGGGACCGGTGGCTGGAGGAAGCCACCACGGGATGTTCCATCGTATGCCGGGCGTTACTATTATTGCCCCCATGACTCCGAAAGAATACCAAGAAGCGTGGGATTATTTTACGTCGCACGACGATCCAATGTATGTGAGTGAGCATCGGACAAGTTTTAAAATTGATTATGAGATGGAAGATGTGATTCAGAAAGATGCCGATGTGACGCTTTTTCCAATTTCTTCCACACGCATTAACGCGAGGGAAGCAATAAAACAGCTTGCTGAAGAAGGGATTGGGTGTAATATTGTTCATCTTCTGTGGCTTAAGCCATTTGTCGTAACCGAAAAGATGAAACAAGCTCTCGCGAACTCTAAACATGGCGGAGTTGTGTTGGACGGGGATTTTGAAAATGGGGTTGCTAAAAATCTTGCGTATGACCTTATGCGGGCAACAAAAGCAGATGTTCGCGTGCTGGCCCTGGAGGAAAGAGCTTCAGGTTTTGCTCCACAGTGCGATAATCTTCCGCCGACTCCGAAAAGAATCGCGGAGTTTATAAAATCTATTGTAAGTAAATAACTATGGAACGATCTATACATAAACGCACGGCATTGGTTACCGGAGGAGGTCGTGGATTGGGAAAGGCAATCGCGGTTGAACTTGCCAAATCGGGAGCCGATGTAATACTTCTCGGACGCGACGAAAAAACACTTTCCGAAACCAAGATAGAAATTCAAGAATTGGGCGTCCGTGTTTTTTCTTTTGGAATTGACGTGACAGACGCAAAAAAAGTAAAAGAAGTGTTTTCAGAAATCGCCAAAGAGCCAGGAAACCTTGATATTGTGGTAAACAATGTTGGCGGGGCGGAGCCATTTGGCGGTTTTGAAAGTTTGCGAGACGAAGACTGGCAAAGCGCGTTTGAGATAAATTTTTTGAGCGCGGTATGGGTGTCGCGGGAAGCACTTCCTTTGTTAAGAAAATCAAAAGCGGCGCGTCTTATCAATATTTCCTCTGTTCCCGCGCATCAACCCGGATTTTTTAATCCGCATTATTCCGCGGCCAAAGCGGCACTATTAAATCTTTCTAAGCATCTTGCCAATGTGCTTGCCCGCGATCAAATTTTGGTAAATACAATCTGTCCCTCGACGCTCAAAGGAGGCGGATGGGAGAAAAATATCAAAGATAGGGCCACTCGTGATAGAACTTCGGTTGAAGAAGCCTCAGCTTCTATGGAACGTGAGGAGTCGGCAAAGTCTCCTTTGGGGCGCATAGGGACTCCGGAAGATGTAGCGGCTTTGGTGACATTTCTAGTGTCCGATCAGGCAAATTTTATTACGGGGCATTGTTTTAATGTGGATGGGGGAATAACGAGATCTATATTGTGAGGTGGTAGGTTGTGGGACTTAGGTTGTAGTTTTATAAAACCTAACTCCTAAAGCCTAATTCCTATAACCTTATGAAGCGAATTTTAATCACCGGTGCCTCTGGGTTTATAGGCAGAAATTTATTTGAGCGATTAAGTGAGCGCTCTGATTTTGAAGTCTGGGGTACTTACAACACCCGGAAATTTTCCGATTCCCCGCGACTTATCAAGGCCGATCTTACACAAAAGGAAACGGTGAAAGATATAACAAAGGGCTTTGATGTGATGATTCACGCTGCGTCAGTTACTTCGGGGGCAAAAGATATCCGCGAGCGCCCATATATTCACGTGACCGACAGTATGATCATGAATACATTACTGCTTGAAGCTTGCTACACCAACGCAATTCCGCAAGGAGTATTTTTGAGCTGTACGATTCTCTATCCGATGAATCGAGAACAACCCGTGAAAGAAGAGGATTTTGATCACTCGCAGATTCACCCTATTTATCTTGGTGGGGCTATGATGAAAGTTGCGCTTGAGACACTGACCAAGTTTTACACAAATCTCAAGAAGACGAAATTCACGGTAGTTCGCCACTCAAATATGTACGGGCCGCACGACAAATATGATCTTGAGAAATCGCACATGTTTGGCGCAAACGTGACCAAAGTAATGACAGCCCCCGAAGGAGGCACGATTACAGTGTGGGGAGAAGGGAGGGAAAAGCGGGATCTTTTGTATATTGCCGATTTGGTTGATTTCGTTGAGCTTGTGATTGATAAACAAAATTGGGATCACGAGATTTTTAATGTTGGACTTAGCGAGGCATATCCGGTTCGGGATGTGATTGCGAAAATTGTTGAAGCATCTGGGAAAAACATAAAACTAGAATTTGATTCATCAAAACCTACTCTCCCGGTTAGTGTTTCGCTTGATATTTCAAAGGCGAAGTCTATTGTTGGGTGGGTGCCAAAAATAACACTTGGGGAGGGGATAAAAAAAACTCTTGCGTGGTACGCGTCAAATATCAAGAAACCATAGAGTTTTCCGAGTAGTTCTACTTATTGATGATCCAAAAATTCACGCAAACCAAGGAGGATCATGAGCATATTGCCAAAGTTGCCATAAATCCCGGTGATCTCGAGGATGATTTTTTTGATTACTCAAAAGTAGTAATCAAGAAACCCTGGGGGAAGGAGTATTTAATCTATCGCAATGATGACGTGGCTCTCTGGGCCCTACACATGAATAAAGGTGCCAAAACGTCAATGCATTGCCATCCGAACAAAAAAACGGCGCTCGTAGTGCTTGCGGGTACGGTGAAGTGCCAAACGCTTAATTCGGAAAGAACTTTGATGGCCGGACAAGGGTCTTTAATCGGTAAAGGAGTATTTCACTCTACCGAAGCCATAGACCCTGAAGAGGTGATAGTGATGGAACTTGAGACCCCTACGAATAAGCGTGATTTAGTTCGGCTGAACGATGCTTACGGAAGAAGCGGAAAAGGATACGAGAGCTCTTCACATCATCTTCCACTTGATGATTCTCTATGCCATTTTCATAAAGAAGATGAACGATACCATTGTGAAAAGCAATTCGGGAATTGTAACCTCACGGTTGCAAAATATTCTGACAAAGAGGATCTTATCAACAAAGTTTCCGCGCATACAGCTGACGTAGTCATTATCCTAAATGGAAGTATTCACGATGAGCATAACACTGCTATCTTGGGTGTGGGGGACACCTTAACGTGGAATGAGTTTAAAAATCACACGCAAAATTGTAGAGTGGGAGAGGGGGAGATACTTCTGATAAAAAAACTTATCTAGGTTATAGGAACTAGGCTTTAGGTTGTAGGTTTGGTTACCTACCACCCAACTCCTAGCGCCCAAAACCTTGGTGCATGCGAAAGGCCTTAATAATTACGGGAAAATTTGTGCAAGATGTAGAATATGTCTATCCTTTCTATCGTCTGCAGGAGGCGGGATTTGGCGTCCAAACCGCTATTCAGGGCAGAGAGACCGTACTAGGCATAAAGGGGGTCAAGATAGTGGGAACGCTTGATATCCCCGATATTAATGTGGATGAATTTGCTGTTTTAGTGCTTCCCGGAGGTGCGATGTGTCTTGAATATATAAGGCAGGATCAGAAAATTTTGGATCGGGTGAGAGAGTTTTACGATAAGGGGAAAGTAATCGCGGCGATCTGCCACGGGACCCAGCTTTTAATTTCCGCTAAAGTAGTGAAAGGCAAAAAAATCTCCGGATATTACAGCATTAAAGATGATATTATAAATGCTGGAGCCGAATATGTGGATGCGCCGGCCGTGGTTGACGGTAAGATCGTTACCAGTCCACACTATAAGTACATGGGGGATTGGATGAGGGAAACGCTGAAACTACTCTAGGTTGTAGGAAGTTAGGATTTAGGTTGTAGGTTTTCTTTATCACCTACCACCTAATTCCTAGAGCCTACTACCTCGTAAGGTGTACAAAGGTATTTTGTTTGATTTTGACGGAACTTTAGCGCGAACTATGGATGGGCATTTTTTGGCCTGGCAGAAAGCGTGCGCTGATTTTGGCATACCGCTTAATGCTGAAGAATATTTTCCGCTTGAAGGAATGAAACTTGTAAGTATCGCGGAGCGGTATCTGCAAAATGCTGGGCTTGATGTCGCGGGAAGTAAAGATATGGTTGAGAAAAAAGAAAAATATTATGTGGAAATTGCAAACACACAGAAAATAGAATTCTATCCTGGTGTGTTTGAGACGATTGAAGCGCTGGCGACAAAAAAAATACCAATGGGAATTGTAACCTCCTCACTTGGTCCACGTCTGCGGCAGACGATTTCCGGTGATTTTTTGTCAAAATTTAACTCGCTTATTACGGGCGACATGGTGGAGAGGGGAAAACCATTTCCCGATTCGTACTTAAAAGGGGCGGAGGTATTGGGTCTTAGCCCAGAAATTTGTGTAGCGGTTGAAAATGCCCCGCTGGGTGTCCAGTCAGCAAAAGCCGCTGGAATGTATTGCGTAGGCATCGCGTCAACAGTAAATACTGAAGTGCTTTCGGAAGCGGATGCGGTTGTCAATAATTTTCAAGAACTATCTTCTCTTGCGGTTATTAAATCTTTATTGGTTTAAATTTTGAATATGTATGATTTCAAAGGGAAAAAAGT
>Ga0209542_10019948_pt1 | contig 10684 bp, 4 predicted proteins | sample RifCSPhighO2_01_FD_184028 | JGI IMG/M metagenome (GOLD analysis project Ga0209542, IMG submission 184028) | Soil microbial communities from Rifle, Colorado - Rifle CSP2_plank highO2_0.1 (SPAdes) (version 2) | ecosystem: Environmental > Terrestrial > Deep subsurface > Rock core/Sediment ...
AAGACCATCCCCACGCCGATTTTTTAGAAGTCTACATCGGCCTTGGAGCAATTTTATTCTTCCTGCTTTTAGCATCAATGGCTCCCTATATCGGTGAAAAGCTTGGTCTTTTCTCCCTAAGGAAAGAAGGCCAACAATCATTTGCCAGTCAGGAAGAGGCCGATATCAAAGTCCTAACCGATAGTCTTCTTGCGGAATATGCCAATTATGAGGCAGTTGTAGGTGATGTCCAGATACCACAGGAATCACCACTACCTCAAGTTGAATCACCCTCATCATCACCGGAGACTACCCAATCCGCCCAACCGGAAGCCACACCATCCGTCCAGCCTGAGTCTCCGGCACCGCCACAACAACAAGATTTAACGGCAACCCCGGAGTTCAAAGTTCAGGGAGAAAAAACCAAAAAGGACAAAAAAGACAAAAAAGAAGACATTGAAAAAAGGATGGTTGATATATCAAGACAAAGGAAAGGAAAACTTTTGTCTGTTATCGAGAAAAGACCGGATTTAGTACTGCAGTATCAAATCTCCAAAGACATCCGCGAAAAACTGCCTGCCAGTGTCCAGGCCAACATCGAGGAAGAAGTAGATCTTACCGGCTCCCTGGAAGTTCTCCATGAAGATGATTTTAAGAACCAGAAGAGCCGGGAATACTACTTTCTTAACTTAAATAACAAACGGTATTCTTTACATACAAGTGATTCCTTCACCCCGCCTCTTTCCGGAAGCAAAGTCAGAGTTACCGGTGTCAAGCTTGACAACAAGATTGCCTTTAGCACCAAAAACACCATCGAGGTTTTGGAAGAAGCACAGCCCGACAGCATTGGAGAGCAGAAAATCCTTATTCTTCTGGTAAACTTCCAGAACACAACACAGCCATCTTTTACAAAAGAGCAAGAGGCCACTTTTGCAGCTACCCTTCTTGCTCCTTATTATGCCGAAAACTCCTACAATAAAATGACTATTTCTGTCGATGTCTTCGGCTGGTACACAATTTCCCAAGATCAAAACTGCTTTAGATTAGATATCGCTGCTGTTCAGGCGGCGGCTACCGATGTAAATTTTGCAAACTACGACAAAATAGTTGTTCTTGCCCCTTTTACTACGGTTAGCGGGGGGTGCCACGTGGCAGGCATGGCGGCGATGGGGGGAAAATATGCGCTGGTCAGTGCTTCTTGGGGACAAAACCTTCAAGTCATGGCACATGAATTAGGCCACACTCTCGGGCTTGGCCACGCAAACTCGGTCGATTGCGGTACTGTCGCAATTACTGTCAACGGTTCCGGCTGCACTTATTATGAGTATGGTGACCAATGGGCTACGATGGGGACGGGTCTAGCGTTTCACTATAATGCTTTGCAAAAAGAATTTCTTGGTTGGCTTGACGCCTCAAGTATCCAGGCGGTATCGGCAAGCGGAACCTATACCTTTGGACCTCTTGAAAGTTCAACTTCCGCATTAACCGCTATTAAAATTCAGAGAGGTGGTGGCTCGGGTCTTAATGATTATCTATCTGTTCAATATAGGCAGCCTATCGGTTTTGACAGCCTGGATTCTACGGGTAGCGATGTTTATAACGGGGCAAGCGTTCATCTTGGAAGCAACTGGACGACGCTTTTGGATATGACGCCTACTGACACTTCTGTTAGCGATAGCCGTCATTTCACATTGCCTGTTGATTCATCTTTTACTGATCCCGCAACAGGGAGCACAATCACGGTAATCTCCAAAACCGCCACGGCGCTCACTGTAAATGTTTCGCTTGGTAAGACTGATTTCGTCGCCCCTGCCATTTCGATGACTTCTCCTGTTAATAACTCAACTATTTCGGGAATCATTACAATGACCGCCGATGCTTCTGATGCTTCTGGTATTCAAAAGGTGGAATTTTATCAAGGGAACAATCTTATTGGTTCAGATATAGATGCTCCCTATACTGCCCAATGGGATACAGCGAAGGTGTCGGACGGCCCCTTCTATTCTCTTTTAGCCAAGGCTTTTGATAAATCGGGCGAAGCTTTTAGCGTGCCGGGAAACCTTAGCTCTTCAATTGTTAGCGTTACTGTTAATAATTCTGGTGATTTTACTCCTCCTACTGGTAGTATCGTTTCACCAAAAGAAGGCCAGATTGTGCAAAACCCCATAACCGTCATCGCTGACGCCAGTGACAATGTTGGTGTACAAAAAGTGGAATTTTGGCATGACACGATACAGCGTCCTCCAATTGTTGATTCCTCCTTTCCCTATTCAGTCCAGTTACCCACTTTGCCAGATGGAAGACATACTGTTTGGGCAAAAATTTATGATTTAGCAAATAATACTAGTATGTCGGCAATAGTTTCATTTATGGTCGGGGTCGATAGCGATAGTGATGGTTTTACGGATACTCAAGAAACCTTCACGGGCACCGATCCCAACCGTGCCTGTTCCGCCACTGCAGCTGCCAATGACGAACCCGTTGACGCCTGGCCGCCTGACTTTAATGATGATCGGAAGGCAAATATCGTAGATGTTCTTTTCTTCGGGGATAAAATGAATAAAAAGGTCGCCGATAATCCTTCCTTAAAACGCTATGACTTTGACATGAACGGTACCATAAACATTATCGATGTCCAATACATGTCACCCTACATGAGCAAATCCTGCACACCGTGATTTGACAAGCCTCTAATTTTAGCTATATGCTTAAATTAGTTTGAAAAAGCCCCGCACCGGATGATGCGGGACTTGCCAGAGTCATGCAAAAACAGCCTGCCGAGCCTGAGACGGGGAATTTCTGGGAAAGCCCCATCGAACCTGTCTATCATAATATCCGTAAAAACTTAAAAGACCATCCCCACGCCGATTTTTTAGAAGTCTACATCGGCCTTGGAGCAATTTTATTCTTCCTGCTTTTAGCATCAATGGCTCCCTATATCGGTGAAAAGCTTGGTCTTTTCTCCCTAAGGAAAGACAAACAAAGTACATATGCTGCGGACCAAGATATGGAAACTAAGAAAACCCAAATTGAGTACGTCTCAAACGAGATACTTATCAAAGTCAAAAAAGACAAAAAGATCAAAGATAATGCCAGACCCGATGACACCGGACTCGCATCCTTGGATAAAATAAATAAAGAGCATGGTGTCAAAGGCTTTGAAAAAGTAGCTAAAGCCTCCAAAAAATCCAAAGATTCGGGCCATGATGTCTTCAGATGGTACAAGGTTAGTCTGCCTTGGAATAGTGAAATAATTACAGAAGATTTGCAAAATCCCCAAAGCATTCAATCTCTTTTGAAACTTCAGGGAAATGGGCCGCAAGCGGTGCCCAACCCCATGAAGCTTAAGGTGGCTTTTGAAAAATATAAGAAGGACCCAAATGTTGAGGCTGTTGAGTTTAACTACATTCTGAGGACATTTCAAGACTCTAGCCCGAGCCCATCCGAAAGTCCCGTTGCAACACCTTCGGCATCACCAGACACGACACCAACCCCGACTCCCGAAACCTCACCGTCACCCTCACCATCACCAAGTCTGCCGCCGTCTAATGTACCTAATGATCCCTACTATTCCTCATCAGGTTCCTGGGGACAAGCATACGATGATCTTTGGGGGCTGAAGACAATCCAGGCAGAGGGTGCCTGGCAAAAAACAACCGGTTCAAATGAGGTTGTAGTCGCCGTCATTGATACCGGTATTGACTACAATCATCCTGACATTGCCCAAAACATCTGGACGAATCCGGATGAAATTCCCGGAAACGGTATTGATGATGACGGCAACGGGTATGTAGATGATGTGTATGGATGGGATTTTGCCAGTTTTGATAATAGCCCAATCGATGATAACGGCCATGGTACGCATGTTGCCGGAACGGTTGGAGCTGTAGGAAATAATGGTATCGGAATTGTCGGGGTTAACTGGAACGTAAAAATTATGGCGGTGAAGTTTTTAAATGATAGCGGGAGTGGCTCGCTTGACGCATCAGTGAGTTCATTAATTTATGCGGCCGATAACGGCGCGAGGGTGTTTAACAATAGCTGGGGTGCCTCAGGAACTTTTCAGGCTATTTCCGATGCCGTCAATTATGCCACCGCAAAAAGGATTGTTGTTGTGGCTGCAGCAGGAAATTCCAACGCAGACGCATCCGGGTTTTCTCCTGCCAATGAACCAAACGTGATTACTGTTTCGTCCTCTGATCATAATGACCAGAAGTCAGATTTTTCTAACTTTGGGAGTAAGATTGACGTTGCCGCACCAGGCGGGGACAGTAGCAATTCCTCACCCAAACATGATTATCGAAATATTCTCTCGCTTAGAGCTTCCGGTACTGATTTGTATGGTGGAGGAGAAATGGTGGTGGGCACAAATTATTACCGAGCCAGAGGAACTTCGATGGCATCCCCGCACGTTGCCGGTGCTGTTGCTCTATTTCTTTCTGCTCACCCCGACTTTACTCCGGAGGAAGTGCGTCAGGCGCTCCGGCAAGGAGCTGATGATGTAACTGGTGCACCTTGGAGTTTTAACCTTGGTTATGGCCGGCTTAACGTTGCAAGATCCTTAGAAAAAACTCTTCCGCCGCCTGTTGCCAAGATTCTTAGCCCACGTCAGAGTAGTGTTGTTGGAGGAAGTGAAGTATCTGTTTCCGGCACGATTTCTAGCCGCGGACTTCCCCTTAATTGGTCCTTGGAGGTGGGTGTTGGACAAGAGCCTGCCACTTGGACAAATATTGCCCAGGGCGCAAGTGAAATTGTAGCTGGAGAACTTGGAAAAGTTAATCTTAGTCAATTTGCAAGCGGACCTGTAACTGTCCGTCTCTTTGTCCATAGCCAAAACGGTGACAGCGAGGACCGGTTAGTTTTCAAATTTGATAAAGAATTAGTTGCAGGTTGGCCCCAGCCGTTTGGAATCTCTATGCCATTCTTTGCAACGGGCCATCCGGTAGTAACAGATATAAACGGAGATGGTAAGACTGAATTTATTGCTGTTGGAACATATAATGGGACTGTCTATGTCTGGCAGAATAATGGAGCCATGTTGCCTGGTTGGCCGGCTCAGCTTGGTTCGGGTTTTGCTCTAGCGATGGCCCCGGTAACAGGTGACCTTGACGGGGATGGCAAGCCTGAAGTTATCGTAAATATCTTAAATTTTGGAGGCGGTAGCAAGTTGTTTGTGCTGAAGTCTGATGGTTCGATTATGCTCGGTTGGCCAAAGAGCTTTGGTAATAACGGTTCCTATAACACACCGGCGATTGCCGATATAAATGGGGATAGAAAAAATGAGATCATCTTCCGAAACTGCGGTCTGCATGTGTTACGCATCGATGGTTCCGAACTTCCCGGTTGGCCAGTGTACGTTCAGGGATTAGGCCCAACATCTTTTTGTACTGATTATATGAATTCTCCAACGGTTGCCGATCTTGATAATGATGGCAGTTTGGAGGTTTTGGTGTATTGGGCAACACTTGTGCCACAGGGACCGACGCCGGGAGATTTCGCACTCAAGGTTTTTAATAAGGATGGTTCCCTTCGCTGGTCTGCACAAGTTCCTCCCAATCCTCCTTCCCTTGGAGCGATGAGTCCGGCAGTTGGTGATCTTGATTCGGACGGCAAATTGGAAGTAGTGATGCAAAATATGAGCGTCGGTCTTAAGACGCGTTATGTTTATGTTTTCCTATCGGACGGTTCGGCCTATCCCGGCTTCCCCAAGTCAGAAACGGAGAATTTTACCTCCTCGCCCCTGGTTGTTGCGGATCTTGATAAAGACGGACGCTTGGAAATTCTTTTATCTGGAGCTCCCCGTTTCAAGGTATTGGATTCGAACGGAAATGAAGTGTCTCGTTGGCAAGTTCCGATTGCTCAAGATGAGGTGTCGCCGACGATTGGCGATTTTGACGGTGATTTCCGGCCCGAGATTTTTATCGGAGGAGCTCTACCTCCTTCTCTTTGGCCTAATCCCGATCAGAACTTTGGTCTTTATGTTGTAAAAGCGGATAAAGGGATTGTTTGGGAGCGCGAGTACGGTTGGGCTGAGTCATCGCCGATTGCCGGAGATTTTGACCGTGATGACAAACTGGAAATTGCAGGGGTAATGAATGATGGCACTGGATCCAAATTTTATCTTTGGGAGTTACCTCAACCGATACGGCGTTTGGGATATGTTTACTGGGAACAGTTAGGTTTTGATGCACGTCATACCAGGGAATTTATATTCAAACCGCTTTATGGATCAGGGCGAGATACGGATTGGGATTATTGGTCGGATACTCAAGAAAACCTCATGGGCACCGACCCCAACAGGGCCTGTTCTGCCACTGCAGGTGCCAATGATGAACCTGTTGATGCCTGGCCTCCTGATTTTAACGACGACCGGAAGGTCAATATCGTAGACTTACTTTTCTTCGGGGACAAAATGATCAAAAAGGTAGCCGATGATCCTTCCTTAAAACGCTATGACTTTGACGCAAACGGCACTATCAATATTATCGACGTCCAATACATGTCGCCATATATGACTAAAACCTGCACGCCATAGGCAGCTGCTCCCGCACCAGAACCCCGCAGGACAATAAGTTGTCAACGGGGGAGGCAAGTTCGGTACGGGGCAGGCAACGGACATCTAGGCAAAAAGAGGACAGTCCTTATCTAAAACTATAGACTACGGACAACTCTTGAACACACTTTGGCCTATAGGGTATAATAATTCTAGATTTATGGAAAATACTGAGTCAGCAAAATCTGAAGTTTCCACTCCTGCCGAAACCCCGGCAAGAATTTCCAGACGGTCGTTCTTAAAAAAAGTTGGTGTTATGGCAGGTGGAGCGTTAGTTGCCGGAAGTGGTGTGGGCTTAGCATTGGACAGATTCGGGGTATTCAAAAAGGATCTGGAACCCCCGACATTTAATGATGTTGTTTCGGCCGTTGACCATGCTTACAAATCAACCGAGCAGGAAGTGCCGGAAGAAATTTCAAAAAGACTGCCCTCATGTAATGAGCAAACAACTACTCACGATCCGATAAAAGAAGTTTTAGAAAGCTGCGGAGAAGTTGGCGGCGGAATACGAGATTTGGTCAAAAATACAAAAGATCCCGTTGTCAGAAACGGACTGATTGAGGATTTGAAAACAGTCGAGAGATACACGATGGCCAAAATTGATGAATACGCAAACGGGAGTAAATTGGGTAAATTGCCGGATCCTGAAAACATTGATGGATTAAAGCTGCAATTAAAGGAAACTTATTTTTCCTTACCACCCAAAGAGTAAATAGAGTAGGTATCTAGTCCTCTAGTAAAGTAAATCAAGGTAAATATATAAAACTAGGGGGTAAAATATTAGCAGACCCAATTGTATTCTGCTTATATTGATGACAATCTACTCATTATTTTGGTTTGACATTATCTTTGGCTGATTGATACGCTTGAAATAGATTGTAAAAGCCCCGCAATGGATAACGCGGGATTTATCTTGATCATGCCAAAACAGCCTGCCGAGCCTGCAATAGGTAATCCTTGGGAAAATCCTTTGGAGCGAGCCCTAAAGGTTCGTCAAAACCTCAAAGGTTATCCTCACGCCAATTACATAGGAATTTATATCGGTCTTTCTGCGATTGTTGTTTTTCTGCTTTTGGCCTCTATGGCTCCATATATCGGTCAGAAACTGGGGCTTTTATCCGAAAGAAAACAGGAGCAGGAAACTTTCGCCAAGTCCGAGGATAAGGCACAAGCCAAAAAGGCTAGCGCTTCAGCAAGCGATGCTGAAGTTGCTCGCCATGGAGAGATTAAAATCTTTCCAGATTCAAAAGCCGAAAAAAGAGAAGCCAATTCTGCTGATTCTGAAATAAGCGGACAAGTCGTGGAAAAATCAAGCGGAAAGCCTTTAGCCGATGCTGTGATTGCCGTCGAAGGTTCAGATTTTACATCCGAAACTAAAACCAACGAATCCGGAAACTACTCAGTAAACAATATCCCTGTCGGCAAATACGGCCTAAAAGTAAGCCTGGCTGGTTTTAAAGATCAGAAAAATCCGCTTATTTTACCGTCCGGTCAACTTATGACCGTTAATTTTTCGCTGGAGCGCTGATTGACATGCCCAAAAAGCCAAAAAAATTAGAGATTTTTAGAGGTATTTTATTTGTCTTTACTGGAACCTTATCTTTCTTTATCATTTTTTATGTTGTGGCAAATTTGGGGAATTTTTCCAAAGTATATGCAGCAAGCGCTCAAGACATTAAAAAACATTTACGGACCAATATCGATGACCAGACTCTCAATAATATTCCTTATCATGGTCAAGATAGTTTTGGCAGGTTCCTATGGGGTCTGGCCGGTTGTGAAAGCACTTGGAACGACAAAGCAGTTGGCGGCGGCGGTTTATTTTACGGTTTGTATCAGTTCTCAACGGGTACTTGGGAGTCAATAAACAGAATGAAAGGTACCCCCAATGCAGATATATTCGATGGTATTGCCCAAATTGACGCCACAGTATATATGCTTCAAAATGCCAGTAAAACTGGAGGGTTCAATAATTGGCCGGCCTGTACGGATGGTATTTCAAAACTTGGAAATAAGGAATGGTCTGATTTTGTAGACGATTGGCCGGGTCCTCCCCTGGGGGATATAATTGTTACCCCGGCGATTACCGCCGAGCAAGCGCCCAACTTAGAGATTTGGCTTTCCGGAAAGTCCCCGAAATCGGCAAGCGTTGTTGACTCTACTGTTTTTTCAGGTCTTACCCCCGGAGTCTATGAAGTACACGTACGGACTTCAGGGCCCGGTGTTGACAGCAATTATAGTATCCAAAGCAGTCTCTATACTCTTTGTGATTCCGGACAAGAGGGATGCGTCAGGTCCCGATGTAATCCGCTTCATGGTTCCTGTCCTATTTCATTTACAGAAGATGCTTATGGTAAATACCATGTTTGGGATGCCCAGCGTTGGGTCAAATCCGTTTCACAGCATGAAATTGTAGTTGATGTCAACGTGCCTCCGGAGGGGTTTGTAGACCTGATGTTTTATTTATGTCCAAGCGCAGCCGGCCAAAAGAGCTGTTATCCGTATGGTTATTTCGGGAAAAATAATTCCGCTCAACCGTTAGCTTTTTTCGTCAGGGATGCCTACGCTGCAGAAAGATCACCCCTTCCTCCGCCTAAACCATTCGATCCGCCGGTATCGAACCTGCCAGTCTGCTCAGACAGCATCTATGGGGGCTATGCAATCGGTGATCCGGCGAATATCAAGGTCAGGTTTATAACATATAATGCTACGAAAGTTGAATATGAAGTGTATGAAAATGGAAATCTATTTTATAACAGTCTCCAGGGCCAGGGATATTGGCAGAATTTGAATACAGCATCCGCTTATTCTTTGTATGTTGATCATTGGTATCTTTCTCCCGGTAGTACTTATACATGGCGTGTCAGATCCGGAAACGAAACCCGATGGAGTCCCTGGAAGTGGGGGAATTTTTGGACCGTGCCGGACTGTTCAAACCCCCCAAATCCGCCTAAAAACCTGACCGTTTCCAAACCATCCTGTACCGACCCGCCTAATACATTTAATGCAACTTTTAACTGGAGTACCAATGGCGGTTCTCCTACAAAGACCGAATATGACTTAACCGGCACTAAGGTTCTCTTTCAGGAATCAAGAAATTCGGTTGTGACTGCCAAAACCATTTCCAATATCCCTCTTGAAAATTGGAACGATACTTTTAGGGTGAGGTTCGGCAACGTGGGATTAGACGGTCAAACAGACTGGTCCGGCTGGACCACTTTAACTTTTGAAATGCCCGTCTGTACCCAACCCGACCTTTTGATCTCCCAGCTTGCAACTGACAACACAGATTATGCACACGGTGCGGCCGTCAATGTGACAATTAAGATCAAGAACAACAGCACGGGTACCCTGCCGACCCAGATCTGGACCTGGTATGGATCAGATACGGAAACAAGAGATATGAACAACATGCCGATTTGTAAGTATGACGCGGCGTATTCTAATCAACAGGCGCCTGCCGCCTGGTACCAAGGCAGTATGTCCCGGGGACAGGAAATTACCTTTAGCCATTCATTCAACGCCCCGCAAACACCCGGAACTTACAAGATCAAGGCAGTCGTTGACGGGTATTGTCTGGTCGACGAGAATGATGACTCCGGCGGCGGTCTTGGCGGAGGAGGCACGATGGGCGCCAACAACATCAAACAAATTACCTTCAATGTCAAAGATTGGGACTCAGACGGCGACGGCTTTACCTACAAACAGGAGATATACATGGGTACCGATCCAAACAAAAAATGTCCTACAACCGCAACCGCCAATGATGAATCCCCCGACGCCTGGCCGCCTGACTTTAATGACGACCGGAAGGTAAATACCATTGATGTCCTTTTCTTCGGGGGCAAGACGGGCAAAAAAGTAGCCGATAATCCGTCTTTAAAACGCTACGACTTTGACGCAAACGGCACCATCAATATTATCGACGTCCAATACATGTCGCCCTACATGGGCAAATCCTGTACACCGTGATTTGACAAGCCTCTAATTTTAGCTATACGCTTAAATTAGTTTGAAAAAGCCCCGCACCGGATGATGCGGGACTTGCCAGAGTCATGCAAAAACAGCCTGCCGAGCCTGAGACGGGGAATTTCTGGGAAAGCCCCATCGAGCCTGTCTATCATAATATCCGTAAAAACTTAAAAGACCATC
>Ga0209542_10019955_pt1 | contig 10682 bp, 7 predicted proteins | sample RifCSPhighO2_01_FD_184028 | JGI IMG/M metagenome (GOLD analysis project Ga0209542, IMG submission 184028) | Soil microbial communities from Rifle, Colorado - Rifle CSP2_plank highO2_0.1 (SPAdes) (version 2) | ecosystem: Environmental > Terrestrial > Deep subsurface > Rock core/Sediment ...
ACATATTCAGCGTAACGGCCAAAAAATCGTAGATTCCTTGTTTGACAACAATTTTGATCTTTCGTCAAATATTATTTTGGAAGAAAAGCCTTCTGAGTTATTTTCGTTCCCACAAAACCGAATTGACCTACAAAAAGTTTCTCTTGATTCATCAGTAAAAATCGCTCAATACGAGCCTCAGAAAATTGAAATAATAACAAGAACCGACAAACCGCAGATGCTTTTCCTTTCAGACAATTATTATCCCGGCTGGAAAGCCTATATTGATGATAAAGAAACTAAAATTTTCAGAGCGAATTATACGTTTAGAGCCATTTATTTACCGGAAGGGAGTCATTTAGTAAAATTCGTATATCAACCTTTATCTTTCAAAGTAGGTGTTGTAATATCTTTTTTAGCTATTTTAACGATCTTGGTTATTATTTTCCTTAAAATAAATAGAATGAGAATACTCAAAAAATTTATTTAATAATTCTAGTTTCCTTTAATTAAATATCCCCTTGCTTTTCCCTTATTAACTTTTAATATTTTTACGTCCTGATTGGAATAAATTGTATCTAAAAATTTTCCCGAATCAACGCTTACAAGATTAGTACTATTCATCATAAAAAGATAGCCAATATTATTTTCTAAAAGAGCGGCGCTTACGAAAGAAGTGTTAGATGAATTTAGAATAGTGTTTAGTATCTCCAGCCTATCGGAAAAATTTATATTATGGGCTTCAAGCTCATTTTTTTGTCCCGAAAGAAACATTTTTTGGTTGGATAAAAAGCTTACGTAAGGCGACTCTTTATCCATAGAAAAATTAGGGTCGACAACGATCAAGGAATCTGTCTTTATTTGAGAAAGAGTCTCTATGCCTTTAAGTTCTAAAACCCCTATCTTAAAACCATTGCCTTGATAAATGTTTTTTAAGTTAACATATGCCTGATTAAATCCCCTCGGCAAAGTAAGAACTAAAACCACAAGTATAAAAATAATCTTTAAATATTTGTTCTTACTCTTTAGAAAATAAAAACAAAAAAGTGCAGAATAAATAGATCCAATTATAAAAATAGAAACTAAGAAATTAAAGGTATTTGATCCTCCAGATGTCTGACCGAAAAAAGAACCCAATATCAAACTAGAAAATATCCCAGCAATAAGAAGAATATTGATTTCTTTTGGAATATACTTGAGAGAGTTTTTTACCTGCAACAATCCTAGCAATTTCGTACCCATAGTTGCAAAAAAGAATAAAATTACATATATAAATTCATTAAATATGACTCTTGGCCAATTACCATGCTGCTGATAAATTATACGCGCAAATTCCAATTTATTCAGACCGCCTAATAGGGGGGATACTATAAAATTTTCGAATCTCCACATCCCTGTAAAATACAAGCCGCCTGCGCCCGAATTAACAGGCATATAAATAATTACAGATAAAATAAAAATCGCAATAATTGGAATTACAGTTTTATATTCTTTTTTAATTAAGTAATAAAAAAACAAAAGCAATAAGCCTGGAAAAATAAAAAATCCTATATAAATTTTAAAACCGATTAGGGAACCAAAAATTAAAGACATTATTATTCCCAGTTTTAAATCTTTTTTCTTTAACCAAACGGAGAAAATAGACAATCCTATGAAGAAAATCACAACAGCAAATGCTCTTGGTAAGTTTACCAAGAATTGCTGTCCGCTTTCCATCGGCTGCATTGTAAAAAGTTGACTACCCCCCCCATAATCGCAACCAAAAACCAAACTAAATCTGCTCCAAAATACACAAAAAACACAAGCCATCTGGAGAAAACCTTTCCTATCCCCAGTATCTGCCCAAAAACAACTGCAGATAAACCCAAAAAAAGTGAAATAAATACTGTCATATACTGGTAATTTACAGATACTAAAGGAAGACTAAACACTCTAATTAATTCCCCCATAACTAAACTCGACCAATAGTGATAATTAGCAATATATCTACCATAAAAACCAGGCTCAAAAGGAGGATAGTGATTAACTAACTGATGCGTTACCGAAATGTTTAGAATGCTATCCGCTACGTTTCCGCAACAAAAATAGAGCCCTTCGGGAGTCTTTACTCCCGTAAGCCACACCGATGTAAGCTGCAAAATTGCCCCAAATAAAATAATTGAAACTAAATACCAATCAAAAGATATTTTTCTTTTTAAAAAATGAGTTTGTCTAAAACTTAATCTATACTTGCTTATCCAAAGTATTAAAAACAAGATTAGATAAACATAAGAAAACCATCTGATATTTAAATAGCCAAAAACAAATCCCTGCCATCCCCATAAAACCATCCCAACGATTGTGCCTAATGTAATTCTCTGAAACAAGGAAAAATTTAATCTTCTTAACAACAAGTCTCCAGGGATAAAAAATGCAAGAAAAACCGCAATGACAAAAACCAAAAAATAAAACCAAAAGGCAATAGTAAAAAATTCAATCATAAAGGATTACATCCTGTCCGTCTTTTTTGGATTTGCTAAACACATTTCTTATTATACTGCCTTTCTTGTCTCTAATAATAATTTCTCCCCCATCATATCCCGATAAAACTCTATCATACTCTTTTTCAACTCCATAGATACCATGATAGTTGTTGCTGCTGTAAATTCTAGTACAGCACTCTTCATATAAAACATTTTTAATACTTAAAGGATCTATCTCATCTGTCTTATAAATCCTAGAAACATGCGGCAGAATTCTTACTCCACTAAACGATGCGATTCTTTCCTTTAGATTATCTGAAAGATCGGTAGAAAGCGTGAAGAGGGAAACGGAAGAACCGGGCAAAACATTTTCAAGATAAGCGTTTTGAAGATGAACATTCTTTACGCTTCCTATTCTGCTTAAGAAGTTAAGCATGATATTTTCTTCCCGAAAGTTAATTTTTTCAGGACTAATTGCTATTAGGTATCCCTTAGAATCTTCTGCTAAAACTTCACCTTTTGAATCTAAAATTCTTCCCCTCCTGCCTTGAGATTCTTCTGCGACTACATTATATTCGGGCAAAAAACCAATGAGAATCAAATCCCAATCCCAAATAACTTTCCACTGGCCATTCTCTTTGAGTAATTCTACATTCTTATCTTCAAAAAAAGAACCTAGACGTTCTGTTTTATATGTAACTGAAATTTTTGTGCTTCCGCTATTGCCAAAGGTTGGAATATTTCGTTTTATTTCCTTTACTTCAATCGCTTTAACTGTTGCCTTTTCTAGCGCTCTCTGTCCTATGAAACGAAACTTCTCACGAGATATTTTTGGACTATAATAAGCGGAGATGTTTTCCTGGTATATATCTTGAAAATACTTGTTTGACAAATTGTAATAAAAATTATTTAAAACTACCTCCGGTCTAGGCTGTAGAAAAAAAGTGGCATGAATAGTCCCATATACAAGAATTGTTACAAAGATCAAAGTCGCTTTTCTCTTACTAATAATACTAACAATAGCTTTAACAAAAAGTATGTAAAAAAACGGCAGAATTATTACTAAATATCTAGGGTATGCTGGAATGAAGGTATACATAACAAGTGATGATAAGATAAAAAAAGCAATTCCTTTCCAAATTAACTTTACATTTTTCTTAAAAAGAAATATCAGAGAAGAAAATATTCCAACACCGCTAATTACCGGCCACATTATCCACCACTCCGAAACAGAAGTGAACGAACCATCCGAAATGTTGGGAAATTTACCCAAAAATAAGGTCTGCCAAATTGCTTCTTTGTGAGCAACAACTTGGGATTTTAGGTAAAAATCCACAACATACTTTTGAAGCCTTAGGAAATCTAAAAAAGAATTTCCATCCAAAAAAAATTTGCTATACGGAATAAGTATCCCTATAAACACTCCAAAAATGAAAACAAAATATTCTTTAATTTTCTTTTTATAAACAAAGCATACGCTCTCTAATAAAAGAATCGAGGGTAAAAGGATTGGAGTTTTTGTTTCCGCAAATAGCCCTAAAGAAATACCACTTACTATCGAAAAGACAAATACTTTATTGTTCTTATTATATAAGAACACAAGAAAGAAAAATATGTTTACTAAAAGGAAAAACAACTGAGCAATATCAACCCATGCCTTCCAAAACTGATTTATAAAGAGTGGATCAGCAAAAAGAAATGCTGAGGCAAATAAGCCAAGCATATTAGCGCCTAATAGTTTCTTTGAAATTAGATAAAAAAGAAAAAGAGATCCTATACCAAAAAAAATAGCATAATACGCTGGGTTTTTAAAAATTAAAATAGACAGTCCAATAAGATATTTACCTAAAGGAGGAGTTTCTGCATTATATCCGCTAAGAGTTCCTCCGTTAATAAGATCGTATCCAATAAAAGAAAATAAGCCGTCATCTCCTATAATTCGTTTCGATAGTGGAAGCACCCACTGAGAATGCTCAAAGCGATCTTTCCAGTACAAAACGTCGTAGGTATCTTTAAAGAATGCTCTTTCAAAATAAACAATCTGAATAATCTGAATAAAAATAATAAAACAACAAAAAATAACAAGAGCATGCTTGCTTTTAGAACACATTTGAATAATAAATTCGTAGATTTTATCGTGCATTAATTTTATAGATTACTGCAGATCGATTCCCATATACTTTATGGATATAAGTTGTATTCGTAACAAAAACTAACGTATAAGGACTATAAATATATAATATTTTATTTATTTCAAATCCTTGCTTTACTTCTTTTTGAAACCTCGCATATTCTGAAGAATCGTTTGGAGAAATACTATTAAACAAGATCACTTTACGAATAAAATCAATTCTTGGAGCAGTATCAACTCCTGCAAAATCAATATATTCATTATTAAGATAACTTCTTTTATTGGAAAACGCTACAATTGCAGGCGTTGATGTTCTATACCAACGCATTACGTCTGCTTTCGTTGCGGAAATATTTTTATCTGGAATTTCTAAAACAGTCTCGTTATAGCTTCCTTTTGATTTCAGGAACTGCATTGCCTTAAAATAAGGAGACGACAATAAATTACCTTGAGAATGAAATAAGGCAAAGTAACCTTTGTAATTCTCGTATGCTGATGGCAATGTTAAAATTAGCACTATAATAAAAAGCGCAACCTTTAATATTTTGCTATAAGAAAAGCTAAACAGCTTATAAAATCCAAATGCTGCAAATAGAGATATTAAAAATAGGAAATACCATGCCATTTGAATTATTTCGAATACTTTTCCTGATTGAATAAAAAATAGAGGTATCAAAATAGAAATTAAAGTCATTATTGAAATAACAATAGCAAAAAGCGAAGGCGGTTTGCGTTTTTTAAAAAGGAGAAGCGGCAACGATAACAAACCTATTAGTCTTGTACCTAAATTACCAAATATAAAAACATACCAGCTGTATAATTCCGTTTCTATTACACCTTTTATTACAGAAAGTTTTGTATAGGTATACATTTTTTCTGCGTATCCATACCACGGCATATTATCTACGAGTACACTATGAGGAGCCCAAAGTGGCGCAAAAATAAGAGTAGAAGAAGTATCCCTAAAAATTCCATACGTAACAACAAATAGAATTCCCGAAGTAAATAATGATACTAATATTAAATAGTTTTTCTTACGAATGCTTTCTATTAAACTAAACAAGATAAAACCACCAAGAAGAATAATACCAGCGTATACCTTGAACATCGTTGCTAAACCAACAAATAATGCAACAGGAATAAGCCAAGTGTTTTTTTTGGACTCTAGGTATTGATGGATTGCAAAAAGTGTTGAGATAACAACAAGAATTGATATTGCAAATGGTGGATTTATAAGTGATGTTGCCGACTGCTGTATTCCAAAAGCGCTATCCAGGCTTAAATTCTCATGACCTCTAAGTCGCAATATGAATGCGAAACTACCGCCAAACATAGTTAAAAAAACTGCCCAAAGGCCAATTGATATCTTTTTACTCCATTTGTACATAAAACTATAAACACCCAATCCCCACAAAATAGCCATAAGTAATGGGAAAAAATGAAAATATAATGAAAGAGGGGAAATGAAAAAAATATTACTAATCTTTGCCAAAAGAAAATTATAAAAAAAATGGTAACCCCTTAAAGGAACTCCGGCAAATCCAGGATTATCAGGAGGAAAATTGTTTTTTAATTCATTTATTAACGCTAGATGCCATAGGTCGTCCCCTCTGTACTTAATAGAATCTCCATATACACCAGCCGTTAACATGCTAATGCTAAAAATAATTGAAAAAATAAGTACTATAAAAAGAGGTATCAATTGACGTTTGTCAATATTATTCGGAAGCCATTTCTTACTTTTAATAGCGAGGATGTCGATTATTAAAATCAGAGGTAAAATTATAATCTCCAATTTTAACCAAGAAAATATATAGGAAACTAACGTAAACAACATTATGCCTAAAACAAAAGGGAAAAATATATCTTCTGGGGAACCTAACGAAAGTTTTAATTTTGCCAATAAGAATTTTCCAGGCAAATAAAAACAGATCACGATTGCAAAGATAAAAAGTACGAGTTCTAAAAATAATTGCATAAAATTTATTTTGCAAGCATAGATTATTTACTATACCAGTCTTCTGTAGATTTATATACTTGACTTGGATTTATAAATATCCATCCTTCATTTCTAAGTTGTGTGTTATTTGAATTATTTAAATTCAAAATTTTATAGCCTTCCTTATCTCCAAAAACAATCGGATACTTGAATTGTGCTCCGCTTGTAGCGATTACTACTCCAAGCTTTATTCCCCCATCATCAATTTTTTTATCTACGTTGAGGAAAAGCACTAAAGGCAAGCTTGCCCCGCCTGTTTTATTTTTAAAATCGTAAATTGCAAATTTGTGATTTGGGAAATTTCTAATTAGCGCTTTTTCTTGCTCTCTGCTCCAAGAAGCAAGGTAATTCGTAGCCAATTTTATCTCTCTTATGTCTTTAAAAAAACTACCTATTACGATGAGAAACATAAATGATAGTCCAATAGCAACATTCTTCTTATAGATAGAAAAAATTGCTAGCGCTGTAAACAAAAGTATAAATGGATGAGTAAAAACGATAAAACTATCAAATAGAGGCGCGCGGATATAGCGCACAAGAACTAACATTCCCAAAAAACTTATTATCAAAATATACCATTCTTTAGACAATTGACTCTTTAAAAAATTGTGAACAATAGCAACGCCTGATAATATCATTATTATATATCCCAATATTAGGTTTCCTCCAATAATATGCGACCATGCGTTTGGCAAGAAAACGCCAAGAAATGTTAACCATCTTCTTCCAAGCACATCAAGTGAAATTTTATATTGATCATAAAGATAATACTTTAACATGCTGTGACTATTTACAAAATTATTCTGGACATCAAACAAGATAAGTGGAATCAATGGAATAAAAATCCCAAGCAGTAATACAATTATTCCTTTTATAAGAGGGGGTCTTGTAAAAATAATTGTTATTGGCACAAGAATAATAAGGGCTGCGCCTTGCAAGTGTATAGTAGACGCGAGACTTACAAATAACGCCAAAAGAAATAAATACTTAAGTTTCTTAGTTTTAACATAAATTATCATCGACCAAATCGCACATAGAGAAACAATAGCAAGAGGCGATTGGTTAGTTAGGTTAGTTGCTTGAGCAATTTGCGCTGTGGAAACCGTAGCTAAAAGACCTACTATTAATCCAAATTTTTCGTTTACTAGCTCTTTGCCAACAAAGATAATTAATAAAACGAAAAGAACATGAAGAAGTGTTAATACCACCCAGGGCGTTATTACTGCATTTGGGTAAAAAACAGTTGCCGCCATAATAAACCAATACCATTCTCCTCCTGTTTGAAAGGGGCCAGCAGAAGAAAATGGACCAACTAGAGGAATTTTATGGTTTTCTAAGGCATATCTTGCAACAATTGAGTCATGTGCTTGATCGTAAGCCAACCCCCATCTGTTTTCGTAATTATAGAAGCGAAGGCCTGTGGCAAGAATGAGGATAAAAAATACACAAACGCCAAACCGATGCGACTTGAAAAACAATTTAATTTTCTTCATGCATCAATCTATAAATCTATATTTCAAAAGAGTCCAAAATGCAATTGATCCGTCTTTGATGGTATTTAACTTTTTACCCTCATCGTATCCTCTTGGTCTTGTAGTGATGGGAACTTCAAGTATTTTATATCCTTTTTTTAATAATTTTGCCGTTATTTCCGGTTCAAAGTCAAATCTTTTTGCAGAAAGTTTCATTCCCTCAACTGCTTTCCTTGGAAAAAGCTTGTAGCAGGTCTCCATATCGGTAATCCACTGACCGTATAGTAAACTTGTGATTAAACTCAAAAATCTGTTGCCAAGATAATGAAGAAGAAACAAAGGAGTTTTCTCATCTCTTTTTAAATTAGGGAGTCTATTAAGTCTTGTACCGTATACGACTTTTGCCTTCCCTTCCTGTATTGGTTTTACAAGATCCTTAATCTGCGAAGGATCATACTCTAAATCTGCATCCTGAATTATTATGTAGTCTCCTTTTGAATTCTTAATTCCTGTTGATACTGCCGCACCTTTTCCAAGATTTATCTTGTGATGAAAAATCTTGAGATTTGAGATTTGAGATTTGAGATTTGAGATTTCGGATTGCGTAGCATCCGTTGACCCGTCGTCAACAATGATAATTTCTTTCTCAACATTAGCAATTTTAAGATCCTGCACCTTTTTAAGAATTTTGCCTACAGTCTTTCCCTCGTTAAAAACGGGAATAATTATTGATAACCTCATTCTTGAAATCCACTTATGACCTCACGGTCAGTTTTAATAAATAATTTTTGTGCCTTAAAACTTGATATTATAATTTTTGGAAGCAAAATAAAAGCCTTGAAGAAGCCAATAAAAAACGGCCAATCCATTCTAAGTAATGCTTTTACAAAATGGTAAGGTAGCCAAAAACAGTGCAAAAACTGTAAAGAATAGTCCGTAGCGTTTTCCCAGACAAAAATAAACTGATTTCGATAGGCAATTGTTTTAATTTGAAATTCTGAATAAATACTTTTTATAGTTCCTTCTAAATGCTCATGAGCTACGACGCTTTCTTTTTCAAAAATAATTTTATAGCCGGCTTTTTGAGCTCTATAGGAAATATCTATATCTTCCCAATAAAAAGGGTTGTAAAGTTCGTTGAATCCTCCTAGTTTTTCCCATATAGACTTTTTGAATGCCGCGCTTCCGCCACTTACCCAAAGCGTGTCTGTCTTATTGACTTCTCCCCGCCGGTGAATTAAAAATCCTCTTTTCCATTGCCCTAGTCCCCGGCCTCTCAGAGTTATCTTCCCATTCTCAATGCTTTTATCCATGCATCCAACCGCAAAGATTTTTTCGTCCTTAAAATGTTTAAGTAGAGGTTCTAGGAAATTTTTTTCCGGACAAACATCGGTATTTAGGAGAATTATTATATCTCCGGACGATTCTTTCACTCCACGATTAACAGTAGATGAAAAACCCAAGTTTTTAGCAAGCTGTATGAATCTGAAATTTGAAATTTGAAATTTTAAATTTGAAATTACTGACGTAGAAGCATCAGTTGATCCATCATCTGCTATAATAATTTCCGTTTCCCCATCTTTATAATTTTCTGCCGCATCCAGAACTTTTGGAATATTTTTCTTAAGAAGCTCCTCTCCGTTGTAGTTAGGGATAATAATACTTATGTTCATAAAAGAGTAATGTAAAATTCTATGGTGTGTTTTCCTTTTGGAACAAAGATACCGCGAAAATTGTAGTCTGTTCTGTATATCTTTGTTTTATTGCCATCAATCTTTGCATGCCAAGTTGGATAAAAACTATCTGTCAAAACCAAAAACCCATCATCCTCGTTCTCTGTTTTAATTACAATTCTGTTAGCAGAATATTCAATAATTTCAGTCCTACCATTTTTCCACCCCAAGGGTGGATTTATATTGACACCTGCGGATGGTTCAACAATTGCCGTATTTCTTGGGTTAAAATCTTTCTTAAACATTTCCTGAATCGCTTCATTCTTATTCTCAACTAACTTAATGTTATCTACGAAAAACAAACGAGGTAAGACATTTTTATTTTCATAGACTCTTGTTTCGCCTTCCTGAAAAACTTTTTCAAGCCTAAAAGACTCCAATTCCGAAAGACTTAAAATATATTTAACTCCCAATAAATCAGTAATTTTTGAAGTATATATATTGGGAGTAATTATACGATTAAAACCAAGAGGAGTAGAAATATCCGGCTTTCCCCGTTCGGAAGCGGCTATTAATTCTGCATATTTTCTTAGATATAATGGATCATACCCATCCACGCTTTGGATCCTATAAATAGTAGAAAAGTTGGAAGGAAGAATTCTAGAATCTTCTGTCATTATTCTATATAAACCAATATTTTTTTTAAGAAATTCTATTGTTTTTGTATTTGGAAACAAATATTCTTTTCTAGTAAAAGGCGTAAACTTCCACCCAAAACGAAATAAATCAAAAATGGTTATTGCTAAAATTAAAAAAATAAATAAATTTTTTGCATGATTGGGAATTTTTTTAATAAAAATGAACAGAAATATTAAAATAGATGAAACAATCAGCAATATGGAAGGAAGAATAAAGTTATTTTTTGAAACCAATAAATTTTCTTCCGTGATTAATTTTAAGTTTTTA
>Ga0209542_10019956_pt1 | contig 10681 bp, 12 predicted proteins | sample RifCSPhighO2_01_FD_184028 | JGI IMG/M metagenome (GOLD analysis project Ga0209542, IMG submission 184028) | Soil microbial communities from Rifle, Colorado - Rifle CSP2_plank highO2_0.1 (SPAdes) (version 2) | ecosystem: Environmental > Terrestrial > Deep subsurface > Rock core/Sediment ...
CGAAGGAGTCCGGGGCGGTGCTGAAAATGAATTCCGCCGTTTTGCCCGAAAGCCCGGAGGAAAAAGGCCCCCGGCTTCAATTCCAGATTTCGGGGAGCTTCCCGGCGCTTTTCCTTTTTCAGACGCGCTTGGAGTCCTTGCCCTATCAAATCAGGTTTGAAAAAGTAGATTTCCTGCGGGCCGGGGAAGGCGCCGGCCAGGGCGCGGGGTGGAGCGCCGATTATTCCCTGAAGGTTTTAAGCTATCTCTTCTGATTATGGATTTTTTGAAGTTTAAAATTAAAAGGCCCAAGTGGGACTTGCGAAAGATTTTGAGTTCCGGGCCCGAGCGCTATTGGACGGGTTTTCTCCTTTGTATCCTGCTGCTCGCCGTTTTGACGCTCGTTTTTGACTGGCGAGTGTTCCAAAAATTCTCTCCCGCCGGTTTGAGCCCTTCCCCGGAAAATCTGGAAATGCCGGTTTTAAACCGCGCGGCGCTGGAGCGGACTTGGGTGGAACTGGAGGCGCGGGAGCAAAGCTTGAAAGATTATTTGGAAGGCCCGCCGCTTGCCGACCCCTCGTGATTCGTTTAAGATGTTTTGGTTAAGGGCCTATACCCCTCGTAGTTCAATGGACAGAATGGCTCCCTTCTAAGGAGCAGATCGAGGTTCAATTCCTCGCGAGGGGACTTTTTGACAATTCGCGCGCTTAGCTCAGTGGCAGAGCGACCCGTTTACACCGGGTAGGTCCGAGGTTCAATCCCTCGAGCGCGCACCAAGAGAGTAGAGAGTGATAATTTTTCAGAATTTTCTTTGGCGCAAGCCAAAGAAAATTTAGAAAATTCTAACCTAAACTCTCTCTTGGTGGGATTATACGCTTCTGTACGAACTCATTTTAGCCAAAACTCGTGATTCTGGCGAGTAGCTTACCCCTTCATTCACCCCTTCATTCAGTTGGTCGCGGCTTGAAGGGGTAGCACATTCGTTTCGTCTTATATTTACTGGCTTTTCTCACTTCAACCCTTCAAAATTCCAAACCCTACTTCACTCCGCTACGCCCCCATTCCACGCTTGTGCTGTTTCCCACAATATCCGCCTTCGGCGGATTGGCTCGCCGCCCTGCTGGTCGGCTCGCAGGACGCGTCGGAATTCCTCCCCCAAAAAATTTATATAGCTCAAGGCCGCATGGCCGGAGGAGATTTCTCCACAGCCAATTCCGACTGATTATGATGTATAATCAGAGTAACGATATGTCTGAGAAAAACTTGGTAGCTGGGCTCGAGAAAATCTTTTGTAGCGAGGGGTTTTTGAGCAAACGGGAGATCGGTGTTGGCTACGGGGTAGCTGATATGGTTTTGATAAAAAAACAGCAGTTGAATAGAAAAAATCTTGTGCGAAGAGATAAATTAAAACAGTGGAAGCCCTTACTGGACGATACATATTTCGAAACATTAAAATACATCCCCGATATTGATAAAAAAAGATCTGTTAGTATAGATTATCTCGTAGAAAAAACTCATCTCTCGAAAGGGGTGCTCAAGTACGCCGTTTTAAGAAACCTCGAAAAAAACAAGTATGTAAAAAGAGATAAAAAGGGATACTACCTAAAGATCAACGGTTGGCTCCCGCTCGCAAATGAGGTCATCGCTATCGAGGCGAAAATCAAAGACTGGAAGAGGGGTGTGATTCAAGCGGCAAGGTATAAATCTTTCGCCAACCGTGTTTACTTAGCGGTACCCTCTAAGATAGCTCATCTGATCGACAGAAAAATTTTAACCAAATTCAAGATCGGATTGATCGTCTACGATCCAGAGAAAAAAGAAAAAACTATTTTATTAGATCCGGGAACGGAACCCGTGATTAATAAGAATAAGTTTTATGTCGCTACGGAATTTTTCTGGAACAAGAAAGTCCTAAGCAGTACCTCCCTTTAGTCGTAGGTATCCCTCGATGAATCTCTTTGGGGATACCACGGTGATACCCTCCTTTTTATTGGCTTTTAAAACTTCTTTATCTCCACTGACTATAATTTTTGAGGAGCTTGCTTTAGCAATTCTGAAATAGAGATCATCGTCAGGATCGCCGTCCACTATTCGTTTACCTTTCAGCACCTCAAATGGTTCGCTTATATTGATTAGTGCTTTGTAATCCATAATCATCTTCTCTGGAGAATAAAGACGAGCCTCAAGATATTTTCTTAGGCGGGGCATTTTAATTTTTTCTGAGAACTCTAAAAAACTCTCGTGATTTCCAACTAATAGGATTTTTCGTTCGATGCCTAAATTAAGAATGTGTCGCGGAAATCCATCCGAATGGCCAATCATACCGGAGATTAAAACGTTGGTGTCTGGAACAACTTTAAACATAAACTACTCTAGTTCGGCGATGATGGCACTCAACTCATCTTCATCCTCGGGAGGAGCCCATTTCGCCGCGACTCGTAGAACTTCTTCCCATCTATCAAGATAATCCGTTTTAAATGGGGATTTAAACCTTTTTACGTAGCCCACAACCAATTTTTTAGCATCACTGATTCGCCCAGCCATATAATCGAGTCTCTTCGACGGATCAATTAATCTCAGTTCTTCCATAGAGCTCATTCTCCTAAAGAAAAAGTGCTGTTTCTTGGCCGTAGCTCCTACTGGGAATGAATTCTTACATGCCGGACAAGGACACTTGTACCCAATCTTTTTAACCTCTGCATCGTTCGCATAGTTAAAAATTTCGGGGACGTAAGTCCATTCTTTAACACGACTCTTCATTTTCTTGGGAGCCGCTTGAAGTAGTTTTACTGAGATGGATTCACCAGTCATTAAGCTACTACTGAATCCTATTGCTCCTATAGCACTAAGAACTCCTCCGAAATCCCCGACTGAATTAACAATGACATGGTTACGAAGAGAAAGCCGGTAAATTAAATAGGCAAATCCAAGAAGATCATTCGAGCTACTCTTTCTTCCGTCAATGTCACTTACCGCTACAAAATATCCTCCCAAATAATTAGAAAATTCATTCGTATATCGATCGGCGATAAAATTTATGGTTGCGGTTCGTGCTAGTGCTTGCGTGCCTACATAAACCATCGCAAACAACTGGAGGTCAATCTTCTTGTCTTGAATATACTTTATAGTCTCCGCAAGTAAAGTTATGTTTAGAGAAAATTTATTATCTTCGACGTCGTCAGAGAAGAAATAAGGTGCTATTAGAATACTTGCGCCTTTCTTGATTTGATACTGGATACAACGGTCTATCACCGATGACCTGAACTTCAGATTACTGTAGATTTTCTCGAATTCAACATCAGGATAGGAAATTTTTTTGAAGGCCTTTTTTTGGCTCGCCTGCTTATAAAGTAACTTGTGTGTTTCTGGGTCAATAATAAAAATATCGGATATCATTTTAAAGCCATCGGCGATCTTCGCCCTCAATTCGACCATAGTAGCTCCCATGATGATAGCCGGGAATCTCAACCCTAACCCTAAAATTTGAGCATCCATAGCCCGAGGAATAAAGAGAGGGGTTTCTGGGAAAATCGATTTTGCCATGTTGCAGTTAATCATAATCCTCAAACTTATAAAATCAAATCCTCAAGGATCTATAACCACCTCCTACTGCACATCCATGGGGGCTGGGGTAAGGGCGATAAACCACCATTGTTTGCCTCTCTGGTAGCGCGCCAAAAGGAGGGGTTGGGGGAGGAATTTGGGCGCGTCTTGCGAGCCGACCAGCAGGGCGGCGAGCCAATCCGCCGGAGGCGGATATTGTGGGAAACAGCACAAGCGTGGAATGGGGGCGTAGCGGAGTGAAGTAGGGTTTGGGATTTGAGAGGGGCGAGGTCAGAAAAGCGAGGAGTGATGGGTAGATTTGAGAACGGAGGCTAGTCATTCCGAGGTAGGGCGAATGACTACCTGTATGACTAGGTAAATTTCAATAATTTTTGGTAAAATAGGTTAGTAAATTAGAGTATAATCCCACAGAAAAGTTTTTTAAAAAATCAACGAACGGAAGGGGGTGATTTTTATGGGTGGACTTCCGGAAGATGTCCGGGGGCGCTTGGAGAAGGAAATGGAAGCTTTTTACCGCTGGCCGGAGCGTTTGCTCTACGGCGTGTGCTTCATTGCCGCGTTCATGCTACTGATGCTGGTTGCCATTTTCTCGCTTTTGCTGTTTTCGCTGGCGGCTTTTCTGGTTTTGTGGCTGCAGGTTAAATTGCACCGCGCTCTGGAAGCCTCACTTCGGCACTATATAGAATCAGACGCTCTTTTTTACGTTCTTAAGTCCGATCCCAGCGCAACGGAGCTGAATTTGCTCAAACAGATTCTCAATTTGGGAGAAATAAAATGTCCCCGCTATGAAAGGGAAAAGACGCTGGCGCTTTTGGAGGCGGTTCGGGAAGCCAGGAAATTTGAGCGCCTCCGCGCGTCTTATTTTCTGAAAGAGTTTGAGAAATGGCTGGCGCGCGATCTGGACTCATAGCCCCAAGGCCGCTCCGTTATCGTTTGATGACAGGGCGGCTTTTAGATTGCGCCCTCGCCCCGATTCGCCGCCCAAGCTTTAGCTTGGGCGAGCCTCGCCCAGCAAAGCTGGGCGGGAACCCCTCTTTAAAGTATAGTTTAAGCTTTCTTCGACCGCCGCCACTTTTCCAATATTTCTCGCGTCGTTTGGCATCTTTTAGAGTTTTACATAATTCAGTATATAGAACTTCTAATGGCCTTCTATGTTTGGTGGCTCGCACTTTGCCAGAATTATGCTCCAAAAGCCTAGCCCAAACATCTATAGCGTAGCCAACATAGGTACGGTTGTCTTTTAAGCTCTGGAGAATGTAGACGCAGGGCATTGAAAAAGTAGCGCAGTATTCTTGAATTAGTCCGAATGCATTTCGCCGCCGCAGGCGGCGAGGAAGTCCCCCCGCGAAAAAATTCAGAATTTGCGGCGGAGCCGCATCGATAACAATTTCTAATTTTTCTTTGGCGGCATTCAATTAAGAATTCGCAAGGTGAATACCTAAAGAATAACAAATTTTCAAAATGATAACAATGATTTCAAAAATAATAAAAAAGAAAGGACCCAAGCGAAACTTCCGCGAGGGTCCTCTGATACTGCGAGGTGGCGATGATCGAAACGGGCTACAGAGTGTAGACCGCAACCTTCTTCTTCGAGCGGGCCATCCCACCGAGAATCGAGAAGGTGTCAGCGCCACCCATCTGACCGACCATGCCCGCGCCCATGAGGACGATGGCGATGGTCTCGTCATCGGGAACATCGAGCGAGTCGAGGCACTTCGTGACGGTCTCGGCCGTCTTCTTCCAACCATCGCCGCCGAGCGAATGACAGACGATGGCGTGGAAGGTCTTGCCCTTGCCGTTCTTACTGATCACGTCGCCGAGCTTCTTCGTGCCGGTGTTGGCCAGTTCGGGCCAGTAGCGGGACGAAACGGCTCCCGCGAATCCGGCGTCGTTGTAGCCCTCGGTGTTCACCGCGAAGGCTATGTGCTTGTTCGGTGCCTGGAATACGTCACCGCGAGTGGTGTTCACGATCATCGTTTTTCCTCCTTCAAGGTACTGGATTACCACGATTCCCTCGTGGCGGGGTTACCGGATTTGCAGGGTCTCTACTATGATTCCGATGCCGTTAAGAATAGCATACTATGGCTCCCGTGTCAAGTTCAAACAAAAAATCAGCATCTCTGCTGTTTTGTGGCTTAACTCTTATGAATTCTAGGATTAAAAATTTTTCTTTTCTTCTTTCAAAATCGCCAATTCGTTTTTACCCCGAAAATCCAATACAAATTAGTCGCCGAGCGAAGCGAGGCGAACCATTCAAACTTGCAATTTCCTTACTGGTGTCCCCGAGAGGATTTGAACCTCTAATGCCAGTTCCGAAGACTGGCGTGATATCCATTTCACCACGGGGACAACGCGTAAATTTTATAATTGCCGGGCGAAGTTTTCAATGGCCGCGGCGATGACGAAAGCTCCGAGCACCAAAAGCGCCCCGATGATGGTCCAGGAAAAGCTCTGCTTGGCCGCGGTGAGTTTTTTTTCATCGCCCCCCGCGAAAACGAACTGGGCGCCGGTCCAGATTATCATAATTACCACGATGGGGAGCCCAACCAAAGCCGCGATGTTGGCCACGCGCCTCATGACCTCCGTGAAATTCTCGGCCTGAATGGGATTTTGGAGAGTAAAACCCTGGCCTTCAGGTGGCTTAGTGCCGGTTCCTCCGCCTCCGGGGGGCTTTGTCCCGGTTCCGCCGCCTGGACAGTCAGGGTCTGGAAAACTAGAACTACAAAAGCTGTCACATATGCCGTCCGGCACGCAGAATTCCTGGGCGCTTACCGGGAAAATTAATACAAAAAAGAAAAGCAAGAGTATGGCAAAATGAAATTTCATATTTTTATAATACCAGAAAAACAAAAAGGGGCGAAGCTGGAATGCTCGCCCCCGATGATTTAACCAAGGTGCACTTTGAAACAAAGAACTAAGAACGAAGGAAAAGTCTCGGGGGCAAGTCTACTGAAAAGCTCTATAAGTGACAACGGGTGTCACGGCCTTTAGCGAAATTGCCACCTTTCTTTCCTTGAACGTAAAGTTCGGGGTAGTCGGACTCCATACCAACGGCCCAACTGTTCCCCCCGAGCCATAAACCAGAGCCACCTCCGCCTCTCCGCTTTCCACTTTGAAGTGCTCGGCGTTGCATCCCGGCCTGTCGCCCAGCTCCCAATCAACCTTCTCGCCTTGCTCCAGGCGCCGGTAAAAATTTGAATCCGGGCAAAGCTCGGGGAGATCAAACCTGGCTCCCCTCGTGTAAGCCACCGGCGCCGCAACTGCTCCGCCCCACCACGGCAGTCCCGGCAAATCCTTGGTATCAACAACTCCGCTTTGAAAAGCGGCGAAGATTGATGCCAGAAAGAACATAACCGCCACCCAATTCAACCCTTTCTGCGCCCATGGCATACCGCCAAGCACAAAATGGTTGATAGCTCCGACCGCTCCGAAGAGCGCTACGGCGAAAGCCAACCCTCCGAGAAGCACTAGATACGGCTTGTAAGCCGCCAGCTTCCCGAGCATGCTTGTCCCAGGATTCACCTGAATCTGAACCCGGAACTTGCCCCAGTCGGGAGTTAACCCGACAAAGGCGATACCAAGCTGGCCTTGAACCTTGGCGGGAATCACGGACTTGGCCTTCATCCAGTAACCTCCGGTGAAAGAAGATACATCAATGAGGCCTACGGTCGTTGTTCCGCTCTTGGTGATCTCAACTGGAATGCGAGTCACCCGACCACTGCGGTCAGTAATCGAAAGCAGGAGCTCGCCGCGAGCTCGCTCGTCCCGACCATACGGCACCACTTCCTCAAACTTACCGAAGGGAGGAAAACACTTTCGCGCTTTCTTGCCCCCAGCAACAGCGGCCACAGGCACGGTACAGCTCTGACCAGAAACAGAGAGCACAAGCTCGTCCCCGGCCTTGACCGTAATGCTCCGAACCGGATCCACAAACACCATGCCCTGCTTTATGGTAAAAGACAGGATTTCGGTGTTCGTAAGTCCTCCGCCCCAGAAACTCCAGCCGATGGCCAAGATCGCCGCTATAATCGCCCCGGAGAAGTAGCGAATCATAACTTCCCGCCCCATGGTGCCGCCGGCAAGCCCGATTCCGAGCGCCGAAAGCAAGATGAGCAGGAGCAACGCGAACTGGTATTTCCACATCCACTCGGCCAACGGCCCCAATAAAGCGGTATCGGCAAGCATAATCAGGACGACCAGCGGAAGCCCCAAGATAACCCAGAGAAACCGCCTTACGGTTGCGCTGACCGTTCCGAAAACTCCTCCCACGCCAGCAGTGGCACCAGCCAAAACCGGACGCAGGATCAAAAGTCCAACCAGTATGGGCGCGTAAGGAACGAGTGTCTTTATCAGATCGCCCAATTCCTGCTTCCACGGCAATATCCAGCCGGAGCCGGGGATTGCGTAGAGGACGAACAGAACCAGACCTAACATCCAGAGATTCATTTTCTTCCTCCTTTTTTCTTTGCCATTATCTCCTCAAGCTCTTGGGCGGCCCCTTTCAGAACCCCCCAGAACCATTGGCCTGCCACGCCAAGACCCTTTGCGGCTTTCTCCGCGCGCGGCTTGGCGTATTGAATGATGCCGCGCGCTTTGTCTATCTCCCAGGCATGAGCTCCACAGGTGCACGGAAACCCGTGCAGGAACTCCAACGCTTTTTCCGGGGTCTCAAAGCGCCAAGGCGCCTCGTCGCTTGCCAAAAGCTGTCTCTCAACTACATCAACCGGGTCGTCTTTCGGCGCCCGCTCGAAATAGTTTTTATACGTCCAGACGGCTTTGGCCGCATCTTGGAAACACCGAAGTTTGGCGCCCCGCTCCGTTTGGAACAGAAGCGGGTAGCCGATTTCAACCATCAGATTATCAATCTGATGCCCACGGCCGCATCCTCCGTACCTCTTTTCGCAAATAACGTACGTGAAGATTTTGCCGCGATAGTCGGCTATTCCGACACCAAACTTAACCTGGCAGTGCACGCATTCGTCCGCCTTTTTCTCCACCTCCTGTTTGCAGGAAGGGCAAAGACGCTTGAAGTCGCGCTGGAGGGCTCCGCAGCCCTCGCATTTCGCGGCATCCCATTCCACTTCGGTACCGCACCTCCGGCACCTTTTCTTCGGCATCGGCGGCGCAGTTGGGTCTTTGGTCATGCCGCATGACGGACACGCGGCATAATCAAGCCGGCGAACTCGCCCGCACCCGGAGCAGTGGATAACCACTCTCTTAGCGCAGTGCGGGCAGTAATCTGAACCGCCAGGGACATCACGGGAACAAAACATGCAGGAGAACGGCCCTGACCGCCCACTTCTTCCTCTCATTGGTCTTGCCATTTTCACCACCGTCCTTTCATGTCCAATCCAGATTTGGATCGGCACTGAAGTTGCGCCGCGTCTGCGGCGTGACATTGTCGCTGCTGTCTCCCGCCTGCAGGAAAAGCAATCCCGCGAACAGAAGAAGCATACTCGGCACCAGCGATAACCAGGACCAGAAAGAGATTAAATCCTTTCTGGTCTTCTTTGCCTGTTCCAACACATAGCTGGAACTGTAAAGCTTGGCTTGCGCCGGACCGAGCTCCAAAGCCTCGGTTTCCTTTTTGAGCTGAACTGTCTCCGGACTCGGTTTTGAGGCCTCCTTCTTTTTTTCCTCCCTCTTTTCTGGCATGTCTTTGAGAGAGGAAACAAGACCGTCCACAATGCCGATTCCGGTTTCCTCGGTTTCTTCAAGCTTTTCCCGAAGAGCTTCCTTGCCTTTTTCTAAAAGGCTCGAAACCATTTCTTTTGCGGCCCGAACTCCTTCGGACTTGCCGAAGTTATCCAGCTTCTCGGCGCCGAGAACCCAGGCGTCTTCGGACACCTTGAGCTCACGCCAAGCCGCCTGCCTGTAATTCTCGGGCTTGGTGGAGTCCAAGTAGTAAATACGGCCCAGAACCAAGGCAAGCAAGGCCGCCGCAATTCCTGCCAAACCGACAGCAACTTGCAGCCTCGCCACATTACGAAGGCCAAAAGCGGCTAACCCAAGAACTCCACCGACAAGCGTGAGACCTACAACTCCCCCACCCGAAGCTATTTCCAGCCACAAGTAGAGAAGCCCGACCAAAAGCCCGCCGGCTCCGCCCAACAAGAATCTCGCCATAAATCCTCCTCCTGAAAAATCTGCTATGCCATACCGCGGTCCGAATTCTTGGGCTTCTTCCTCGCCCTCATCGAACACATACTCCTCACGCCTCACAGCCGCCACTGTTCCTCTTTTTTCTCGCCAGAAAGCCACACACCAAGTGATGGTTGACATAGGAATTAAATCCCACACAAATCCATCCGGCATGATGATTTCCACGGCATAGAAAAAGCCCATTGACCCGAAGAGAGCAACATTAATGAAGGTCAGGAGCAAATCCAGAAAACCCCTCACAATGTGGCTTATCCCGGGAACCAAGAAGAAAAACGGCCAAAAAATGATCCGCAAGGGAATATCAACTCCGAAGTCCCAGAAAAGGACAATCGCGAGCCGAACCCCCCAAGACCAATTTTGACACCCAAATTTCCTCTGCACCGCATCAGCCAACCCTTCAACTGTTGCGAACAATCCTTTCCTTTCCATAACTCACCTTCCTTTCTATTTGGTTTGTTTTTGCCTTTGTTTTTTAGCCTTAAATTGTCAAGGTTTTTCAGCGCTAATTATAGCTGATTTGACATAAAAAGTCAAGTAGTATATACTTGGACTTACAACATGCTTTCAACCAAAGAGAAAAGCAAAATCATAGAGAAAGTTCGCCTTAAGGAATCTGATACCGGGTCGCCCGAGGTTCAAGCCGCGCTTTTGACCGACCAGATTAAACGCCTGACCGAGCACTTGAAAGAGCACCGCAAGGACAACCACTCGCGCCGTGGGCTTTTGCAAATGGTCTCAAAACGAAAAATTGTTTTGGATTATCTGAAGCGGGAGGACCTCTCGCGCTACGAAACGCTTTCCAAAAAACTCGGCTTAAGGGCTAAATAAATTTTCATGCCTAACTTAATCAAACACAAAAACCAGCGCGTCGCGGTTTTCATAGACGCGCAGAACATGTACCACTCGGCACGCTCGCTTTTCGGGGGCCGTTTGAATTTCAAGGAACTTTTGAAGCAGGCCGTCTACGGACGCCAGC
>Ga0209542_10019957_pt1 | contig 10681 bp, 10 predicted proteins | sample RifCSPhighO2_01_FD_184028 | JGI IMG/M metagenome (GOLD analysis project Ga0209542, IMG submission 184028) | Soil microbial communities from Rifle, Colorado - Rifle CSP2_plank highO2_0.1 (SPAdes) (version 2) | ecosystem: Environmental > Terrestrial > Deep subsurface > Rock core/Sediment ...
GTCTGTAATAGGATGTCTGCCGGTTGATTTGCTCCTGACATTGTGCGTCACACTGGCCTTCTACTCGAAGGCGCGGGGCATTCTGCGGCGGAACGAGGGTCCGATGCGATACACCGCGGAAGTAAACGATGGCTGTGAGACCGGTCTCGTTACTGACCGTCACACTGTACTGCAATGGAAAAGCCTCATTCAGACCAGCGTTAAGGCTGTCCTGAGCTCCGCAGCCGAGGACAAATAGGACCAACACCAAGAAGGTACTTCTCAATTTTCCTCCAGGAAAATGACTAAGAATAATATACCACGAATTGATTTAATTGCAAGGATTTAAAAAATCCCCATAGTTGAGTCATTTTTGACAGAGGCAGATATAAAAAGTGTTATGATTAGACCATGGAAGTAAGACCTTTTGAGCCTGAGAGTAAGTTTAAAACTCCGGAAGAGGAGAGAGAGTACCTACGCGCGCAATTGGCACGCGTGGAGAAAGAACTAAGTACTGAAAACGCGAATGAAAAAAGGGACGAAGTAATTAGTCAGCACATTGAAGCGTACAAGGACACTCCAGTTGAAAAAGTTCTTCACCCTGATCTCGCTATCTCTCAAAGTGAAATCCACAAAATAGCAGAAAATCTGGCGCCGGAAACTCACGACAGAAAGATTGAAGAGCTTCTCGTTCTTCTCAAAGATAAAGGAATAAAAAATGTTCTCTCTCTCATTGAGAAGATGGGGGACTCGCACGTTGAGGATGATTTGCACAGATTTCTCGTTCAATATGTAAAAAAGGGATTTTCTGTTACTGGACTCCCTGAACGCGCGCCATTGTCAAAAGCTCTCAAAATGACGCTCTATGAAGTCGTCTTGCCCGATAATCCCGAGGAGGAGAAGAGTGGACTTAAGGAGATGCTTTCAGGAATGGAGCAGTTCTACGCGGGGATGCTATCTGTATCGTCATCGGGGAATCCGAGCGAAAATTACATAGTGCTTGAAATTGCCAATAGCCAAGACAGCGATGAATTTATATTTTATGTTTCAGTGCCGGACAGCAAAAAGGATCTATTTGAAAAACAGATTCTTTCTGTTTTCCACGACGCGCGCATATCGGAGGCTGTGAATGATCACAATATTTTCAATGAGAAAGGGGAGTCAGTGGGGTCAGTCGCTAGGGCAGCCGGCAATCCAATCTTTCCTATTAAGACTTACGAACAGTTTGATCATGACCCTCTAAATGTGATCCTGAACAGCTTTTCCAAGATCAATCGCGAAGGTGAGGGCGCGTGCCTTCAGGTCATTATGGCGCCCGCGGGGGACTATTATCACAAGAAATACAAGGACGCGCTTCAGAGCATTGAGAAAGGAACTTCCGTCAAAGAGGCTATTGATATTCCAATGAGCACAGGAGGAGAAGTTGTGAAAACAATCAAGGATCTTTTCGCTTCTGCAAAAGAGAAGAAGAAAGACGAGATGCCGAAGCCACCGGATACCGCGGTAGTAGAAAGGATAAATAAAAAAATTGAGAAGCCTATTGTCTCGGTAGGTCTTCGCCTCCTTGCCTCAGCCGGAAGCAGGGAGCGCGCCCTGAATATTCTCTCCGACCTTGAGTCAAGCTTCAATCAGTTTACGGACACGCAAGGAGGGGGTTTCAAATTTGGAAGACTTAAGGGGGGAAATCTTAAAAAGATGATCCGCCATTTTGCTTTTCGCTCCTACTCGTCAGATGAAGTAATCCCATTGAATCTCTCCGAGCTCACTACTTTTATGCATTTCCACACAACGGCGCTTAAGGGAGTAAGCCAGCTCAAGACTGTGAAAGCCGGTGACGCACCACCTCCCTTGGAATTGCCAACTGAAGGCACGCTTCTTGGCGTGAATCTCTATCGAAATAAAGAAACGAAAGTATTCATTACCGATGAGGACAGGCTCCGTCATATCTACACTATCGGTCAGACCGGTACCGGTAAGTCAACGCTTCTCATCAATATGATCATCCAAGATATCAAACGCGGGAATGGGTGCTGCATGATAGACCCACACGGAACAGATATTCAGAAAGTTCTCGCCAATGTGCCTAAGGAGAGAATGAAAGACGTAATATATTTTGATCCGAGCTACACGCCGCGTCCCATGGGGCTTAACATGCTTGAATACGACCGTTCGCGGCCGGAGCAGAAGACATTTGTAGTGAACGAGCTTTTCAGCATATTCCAGAAATTATACGGGGCCGTGCCGGAGTCCATGGGGCCTATGTTTGAGCAGTACTTCAGAAACGCCACGATGCTCGTGATTGAGGATCCCGATACAAGTTCAACTCTTCTTGACGTGTCGCGGGTAATGGCTGATCGCGAATACAGACAGCTCAAGCTCTCACGATGTAAGAATCCGGTTGTCGTGCAGTTCTGGAGGGAAGTGGCCGAGAAGGCCGGCGGTGAGGCGTCTCTCGCCAATATCGTGCCCTACATTACCTCCAAATTTGACGTATTCCTCGCCAATGACATCATGCGTCCGATAGTCGCGCAGGAGAAATCAGCTTTCAATTTCCGCGACATCATGGACAACAAAAAGATTCTTCTGGTCAACCTTTCTAAAGGACGGCTCGGCGATATCAATGCCAATCTCATAGGCCTTATCCTCGTCGGCAAAATTCTTATGGCCGCGCTTTCGCGCGTGGATCTCGTGGGTACGGCAAGCGAATTTCATCCGTTCTATCTCTACATTGACGAATTCCAGAATATTACCACTCCCTCTGTTGCCTCAATCCTATCCGAAGCCCGCAAATACAAACTTTCTCTTTTCATCGCCCATCAGTTTATCGGTCAGCTTGAGGACAATATCAAAAGTGCCGTCTTCGGCAATGTGGGCACAATCGTCTGCTACAGAATAGGCGCGGATGACGCTGAATATATCGTCAAGCAGTTTGAGCCGGTCTTTACAGCCCAGCAGATAATAAACGTGGACAATTTCAACGCTTACATAAAAATGCTTTCTCACGGAAAGCCACTGAAACCGTTTAATGTCCGATGCATGCCTCAGCCCGCGATGCCCGTGGAGCATCTGGATGCTATGAAAGAATATTCGTATCTCAAATACGGCAGAAACCGCAATGAAATAGAGGCGGAAATCAATAAAAAATACGAAAAAACTCCCGCCCCAGAACACATCCAGCCTCAAATTTAATCACACATTATTTATCCAACAATTCCATCCTCCTTCACTGAAGTTACGGATGGACGCGGTGGAATTGTTGGATAAACCATTGATTATATACGACTCATGTGGACGTCAGACGTCCACACTATGGTTGCTACACTGTGGACGTCTGACGTCCACAGCTGTTAGAGGTGTTTCTTGGCGAGACCTACTAGTTCGGCGACGTGTTCTTCCTTGTCCATTTCCAGTTTATTCCAATAAGCCGTCATTTCTGGATCGTTCTCGCAGTCCTTCAAATACTCGTTTTTAATCCTCCAAAGACTCTTATTCTCCTGCACTAACTGATGGAGAATATTATAAACATTGTTTTTTAGCATGTGAATAGATAGCTAATAGATACTAGTAATAAACTAATTATAGTAAATTCATTTATATGTAAAAGGGCGGGTCAATAGTTGTCCCGCCCTTCCATCCAGTGGCTTCGCTGTTTTTTATCGCCGCGACTTGCCATAACTCTTTGGCGACTTTCTTCGGCGAAACCCTCTCCAGCAAGCTCTCGAATCCGTCTCAGTGCGCTGGGATTAGACAGGAACTCCCGTACTTCCGGTGTTTCATCCATTGCTTTTTCCAAGCAATGCGATGAATTACGATTGCCACTATCCCAGATCGCGCGAGCCACTCCGTTGACGGCTTTGACCGCATCTTGAATCTTGCTCATACTCTCCTCCGTTGGAGAAAGTTCGGAGTTGTGCGATTCCGCGGACATTTTATATTAAGTTAATGAAAAAATAAAGAATTAAAAAAGGCTCTCAACAACCTCCTTTATCATACTACCGTCGGCCTTGCCTTTAAGTTCTTTTGCCACTGCGCCGATAAGCTGTCCCATTTTAGATTTATCCGCGACGTTAAGCTCTGATTTTTTTGCCTCTGCGACTTTGCGAATTTCATCGGTTGACATCTGAGCCGGCAGATATGTTTCAAGTATTTTCATTTCTGCTTCCTCGCTCTGAGCTAAGTCTTCGCGCCCGCCTTTTCTAAATTGCTCAATGGAATCTTTTCTTTGTTTTACACCTCGTCTTATTACTTCCACAGCATCTTCATCGGATAGTTCCTCGGTCGGTTTTCTCTTTTTTGCTACGAGCTCATTTGTAAATGCGGCCAAGAGTCCTCGCAGAGCATTGAGCTTTAGGGTGTCTTTCGCAAGCATGGCTTTCTTCATATCTTCGCGGATTTGTTGCGGTAGAGTCATATAGATATTATAAAGATTATTAAGGTAAACGACAAATTTCTAATTATTCTCATTAATCTAATTAATCTAATCTGTAGCTGTTTAAAAATTAGGTCAATTAGAAATTATTCATATCGCGAGGTATAATAAATATTCAAATATGGAAATTTCAACGTCGGCTCTGGTTCTACTGTTCGTTTTACTTCTGTTGAACGCTGTTTTTTTGTGGCTTTTCGTGAAACGCCGAAAGGAGACGGAAGGGGAGAGCGGCTTTCTCCTTATTCAAAATCAATTCAACGAGCTGTCGCGCGCAATGGGTGAGCTTACACGAAACGTGGATTTGCGAATGGTTGAATCGTCCAACCAGCTAAATGAAGCACTCCGTCATTCCTCAAGTGAATCAGTAAAGATTATTAGAGATATCACGGAAAGACTAACAAGGCTTGATGAAACTAATAAGCAAGTAGTCTCATTCGCTGACCAGCTTCAGTCGCTTCAAGACATTCTCAAAAATCCTAAGCAGAGAGGCGTGCTAGGAGAGTATTATCTGGAAACGCTTCTTAAAAATGTGCTTCCGCCCGGAAGCTATGAAATGCAATATGCGTTTCGTGACGGAATGATAGTGGATGCCATTGTCAGAGTCAGAGACTACATTATTCCCGTTGACTCTAAGTTTTCTCTGGAGAATTACAATCGTATTGTGGACGAGAAGAATCAGGCCGAGAGGGAGAGACTTGAGAAGGTCTTTGTCGGCGATCTTAAGATGCGAATTCAGGAAACATCAAAATACATACGTCCGGAAGAAGGGACGACTGACTTCGCTTTTATGTTTATTCCCCATGAGGCTATTTATTATGATCTTTTGGTGAATAAGATAGGGGAAATTCAAGGAGAAGACACTGAGAATCTGATACAAAGAGCGGCGAATAAATATAAAGTAATAATTGTCTCGCCGACGTCATTTCTCGCATATCTGCAAACAGTATTGCAGGGACTCAAGGCGCTTAAAATTGAAGAAGAGGCCAAAAATATTATCAAAAGAGTGGATGAGCTGGGTAAGCATATTGCGACTTACGAGACCTACCATAACAAGCTCGGCTCTTCTCTTGCCACAACAGTCTCGCACTTTAATGCTTCCCGTAAGGAGCTCGGCAAAATTGACAAGGACGTAATGAGGATTACTGAGAAGGCCGTTGGCATAGAACCGCTTACATTGGAAAAGCCGCTTTTGGAGGAGTAGCCAAATCTATCTAGACCAAGGTCTAACCTTGGTCTGGGACTTAAAAACAAGAGCCCGTGACAGATTTTGCCCCGGGCTCTACAACGTGTTATGTTATGACTCCGTACAGCCGAACCAAGTTACCTCGTATTCTGTGTTGCCTTTGTTTCTCAGGTCGTATCTGCAGGCTCTTATAAATCCTGACAAAAAATCGGCAAAAACCACGATTTCTCCGTTTACACCTCCCACCCCATAAAGGCGTAAATAAATTCTTTCTTGGCCAGTAGTGTCAGCACACATGTCTCTAACTGAACGTGCGCGACAAATGTTACCTCCCATGATACGACTAATCTCAGCCTCTACTTCTCTCCGGAAAACATCAGTACTGTCTCTTGCTGAGCAAGGGGTACCATCCTCCAAACAATCAAAGATCACAGCGATTTGCTTGTTGTTTTGTGAGACTGAGCGCAAGATAGTCTCATACACCTGGCTTACCTGTGCAGGTGATATTTTGGTGTAGTTGTGCTCACTTCCTTGTTTAAACGAGAGTGAGCAACCCGCGACAAGAACAATCGCATAACTTAAAAACTTGTTCATCCGAACCTCCTCTGGGATAGATTTGTGCGAACAGAACAGTGTGTCTTAATTCATCCTATGCCAAAAATTCGACTGAGGCAACGCAGTATTTGTATATCAAGGTTTTAAGAACACGATGGCGTGATGACTATGACCCTGTTCAACACTCGGTGTTGAACAGGGGTGCGTCTCGTTTCGATAAGTAGGAACGGGACGTTTGCTTTACAATGGAAAAATAATGGGTAAAATGTGAGTTCTATGACCGAAGCTATAAAAGAAAAAAAGAAGGCTGAGAAGAAGTCGGTTACAAAAAAGCCGGTATCTAAAACTCAGCCCAAAAAATCAGAAACCGCAGGTTCTGCGGACGGATTTGCCGTAATTGAGACAGGCGGCAAGCAGTATATAGTCGCTAAAGGTAAAAGAATTAAAATTGAGAAGATTAAGGGAGATTTCAAAGAAGGGGACAAACTCACGTTTGAAAAGGTACTCCTAAAAGACGATGAGTCAAATACGGAAGTGGGATCACCTAATATTAGTGGCGCAGAAGTACAGGGAAAGATTACAAAAATAGGCAAAGGGGAAAAGGTTACTATTATTAAATACAAACAGAAAAGCAGGTATTTCATTAAGAAAGGGCATAGACAACCATATTTTGAAGTAGAGATTATATAGCTTCTCTGGTTAGTAAGAGGATTGAATATATTCTTCTGCTATAAATTACTACAACAGTCAGACTGTTGTACTACAATAGTCTGACTGTTGTAGTGTTTAGGACATCCCAAAACCACCGCCGAGCATGGCGGTGGTTTTGGATTGACAGAGGCTATTTAATTGTGATATAATGCTATAAGAACTCATTCGCATTTTCTTTTGGCCGCAAGGCCCCTCGTTTATGCCCTCGGAGGGCAAATGGAACAGAAACCAATTATTAGTCACGCACTGGGATTTGTACTCCCACGAGTAAGAGAGAATGGGGGATTGGAATTACTTATTCAAAAGTATTCCAAGCCGAACCGTCGAAAAGGAGGACTTAGTTCAACGTGGCGTCATGTCATGGAGACAGGTCTGCGCGGGGCGCGACTCCGACTAACTCGCGAGAGAGGGGCTCATGGTGAGCTTTTTGAGAGGGGCACTCCATTCAAGATCCGGGTTCTGAGCAAAAGGCCAGTTGCTTACATGCTCGGGCTAGACCAGGATGATCCCTCGGGACTTCATCTCAAGACTCTATTTGCTCAGTGTATTATTTCTGGGCAAATTCGGCAGGAGAAAATCGTTGACGGAGACGAGATTCTTGAGCCACCTGTGTGGGTGGAATGGGAAGAAGTGATGAGGCGAATGGAGGGGAATACACCAAAGCTCTATACTGCAGGTACGGCTGCGGTCCTCAGTCTCGTTGCCTCACAAAGTGAAAGTGTTGGGAGCAGGTACTATCGTTTGCTCCGATACTCTTCACTTCCTGACTATGAGTCGGTAGAGGGGCGGATGGTATCAGAATACATCCGCACTCATTGGTAGGTCATGCCGTGTCGTTTTGTCTGCCTCTAGCAGATGAGATGGCACGGTTTTTTCTTTTGCTAGTCTGACTAGCTGGGGTTAGTCTGACTAGCGGAAATTAGGAGCGGTTTTTGAGGGCGCTTTTGAGCGTTTCTGCGTCGGAATACTCAAGCTCTACTCCTGTCGCGAGACCCCGGCCGAGTGTGGAAACTACAATAGTATCTGGAATTATTTCCTTCAGGAGTTGTCGCAGATAGTCTTCAGTATTATCGCCTTCCGGATTCGCATTCATGGCAATAATGATTTCTTGAAGATTGCCCTCTTTTTTCAATTTTGATTTGAGTTCTTTTACGCGGATTCTTTTTTCCGGATTCTTCTCCAATATTGGCACAGTGCCTCCGAGGACAAAGTAGTATCCACTATAGCTTCCAGTCCTTTCAATATTTTCCATATCAATATCCCGAGCGATAAGCATGAGTTTGGTTTTGTCTCTACCGGCGTCAGTGCAAATAGGACATTTTGTTTCGGAGCCTCTGCCTTTGATAAAGTATCTAAAGCAGGCCGAACAGGTAGACATCTCTAATTTAACGCCACGAAGGCGCGATATGAATTCGTCAATATACTCTTGATTTTTTCCCAAAAGAAAATAGACGAAGCGCTTCGCCTGCCGCGGGCCGATACCGGGAAAATCACCGAACATTTGAATGAGTTTTTCAATCGTCGTCATGCTACTTTACGAGTCGGAATTAGTTTTCTTCGTAATTTCGTACATTTTTGTAGTTTGTATTGTAGTTAAAAATTCTCTAATTCCGCTCCGGAATATTTATTTTTGTCCAAACTTTGGAAAGTTGCTTTTTGCGAGTTGAAGAAAAGTTCAATCTTCCCCGTTTCCCCGTTTCTGTGTTTCTCAATTAATATTTCCGCAATATTAGTTTTCTCGGTCTCATCCTTGTATTTATCTTCTCTGTGTATGAACATTACAACGTCTGCGTCCTGTTCAATTGAACCCGAGTCGCGAAGATCTGAGAGGCGCGGCTTGCCTCCTCTTTTTTCAACCTCTCTTGAGAGCTGAGACAGGGCGAGGACGGGGATATCAAGCTCGCGCGCCATATTCTTCAGAGAACGGGAAATCTCCGTAACCTGCTGGACAAGGTTGTCATTTGATCTGCTCCCCGTGGGAACCATTAGCTGGAGGTAGTCAACAATAAGAAGGCCAAGCCCCTTTTCACTCTTAAGTCTTCTCGCTACTGAACGCATCCGCAGGATATTGTTCCCCGGCTGGTCGTCTATGTATATCGGCGCTTCAGAAAGTTTTTCCAAAGACTGCCGGATGGCCGAGAAATCGTCTTCGCGGGAGAGTTTGCCCGTTCGCAATTTCCACGCGTCAACATTGGACTGTGCGGCAAGCATGCGGTCTACGAGCTGCTGGGCGCTCATTTCAAGAGAGAAGATTCCAACAGGCGTCTTGTGTCCGACGGCAGTCTGGCGGGCAATATCCAGAGCGAGAGAAGTCTTTCCCATTGATGGACGGGCGGCAAGAATTATCAAGTCCGCCTTTTGAAGTCCTGCAAGCTTATTATCCATTTCCGGAAAGCCTGTCGGAATTCCGCGGAGCTCTCCTTTGGAATTGTGAAGCCGGTCCAACCTCTCCCATGCTTCAGAAAGCTCGTCTTTCAAGTGAGTAAATTTCTGAGTGCTACCAAAATTTGTAACCTCGTAAATTTTCTTCTCAGCTTTATCAAGCGCCTCCTCAAGCTCTTGAGATTCTTCAAATCCTATGCCGGCGATGAATTCGGAAGCGCCTATTAGCCTTCGCATCATGTATTTCTTCTGCACAATTTCGGCGTAGTGCTTGATGTTAGCGGAAGAGGGGACCGTATTGACGAGCTCCGTAAGATAAGTGGCGCCGCCTATTTGCTCAAGAAGATTTTTTTCCTTAAGCCGCGATGACAGCGAGAGCAGGTCAATGGGATTTCGCTTGCCGAAAAGCTCCATCATTGTCTCAAAAATGAGTCCGTTTTTTTCGGAGTAAAATGAATCTGAACTTATTATGTCCATGATTTCATAGATTGCCTCTGGCCGAAGCATTATTGAGCCGAGGAGCGCCATCTCGGCTTCAAGGCTTTGAGGAGGAATTCTTACTTTCTCGCGAATGATGTTGTCCGCCATCGTGCCTGCATTTTAGCATGAGGTACCTCAAAACTGGAAAAAGAAATATGAAGGTAAACTGTGGGGAACGTGGGGAGAGTGGGTAGCTGCTAGCTGTTGGCTGCCAGCTGTTAGGAGGACGGATAGAACTTATAATGAGATCCTTGAGGACTCCCCTCAAGAGATCCATAAGAAAACGAGTCCCTTCTGGGGACTCGTTCATACTTCACTTCAGCTCGTCATTTGAGAGGCAATGGCGACTCGTCGAGTGAATCGAGAAGTTCATCTGCTCCCCTAATGCCTATCAATCCTGTTGCGCCCATGGCGATTATAGCCTTGTAGGCATCACGCTTCGTCAGAATGAGATTTACGTTGACTCTCTCGCCTAGGGCACTGACGATTCTACCGACAAACCCTTCCTCACCATGAGATACCAGCAATCGGTAGTTTCTGTATTCATCCGGTGTATTCAGCGGAAGACCGGATTCCTTGATCTCATTCACAAGGCGATCTCGATCTTCGCTCGGGATAGTACCGAGAGCTATTCCCAGATATAGGTGTCGAATAGCGTCATTTACACTTAACAATTTTGGAGAAACTTCGGTACTGAACTCCCCATACGGATATGAATCCGTATTTTCTCCAAGCGTGAAGTTGATGGGTGTGGTGATACTCTCTTCACCCGCGCTCTCTTCGCTGAATTGGGAAGACGAGACATCCTGATCGCTTTCCGCAGCCATTGTATCGTCGTCTTCGAAAAAGGAGAGTGCTTCAGCATCATCTTGTGAAATGCCCGATACGAGGACCTGTCCTATGAGGGATTCCATTGATTCGGTAGGAACCTCACCGGCATCAACGGCTCTGCTCAAAGCATC
>Ga0209542_10019958_pt1 | contig 10680 bp, 8 predicted proteins | sample RifCSPhighO2_01_FD_184028 | JGI IMG/M metagenome (GOLD analysis project Ga0209542, IMG submission 184028) | Soil microbial communities from Rifle, Colorado - Rifle CSP2_plank highO2_0.1 (SPAdes) (version 2) | ecosystem: Environmental > Terrestrial > Deep subsurface > Rock core/Sediment ...
CTGGGACGCGGGCTCCGCTCCTTGAGCGCGCACAACAGCAAGTGGCGTTATTGCTGTTGTGCAAAAGATGAGTACGAGTGTTATGAATGGGAGGAGTCGTTTCATGTCTGTGTTCCCGGAAATGCTTTGCAGGCGTCGAGCTTTTGCTGTGATGAGATATCAAGCTGGTCGAGACTCGTCTTGACCCCGTCGATCTCAAAGCGCACGTCGCTGATGTCTTGATTCGAGGGTACGAAATTGCCCGCAAGGAGATTGTTGTACTGTCGGTTCACTTGTTCTGTGGCAAGACCGCTGTTGTCCGCCGTTACCTGGGTGATGAGATTCGCCAGATAACTCCGTGCATTCAGCATGTCCGTCACCTTTGCGGTGAACTTTTTCTCGTTCGGTTCGATGTTGGCGGTTATCGTAGTGCTCGCTTCTGCGATGCGGCTCTCCGCGAGCACTTTTTGATCGGTTGAAAGGCTTGCGGTATTTATTTTGCTCCGGTAACAAGCCTGCGTGCTGGTGAGGATTCCCTTGCTTTTCCCGACGCGGGAAAGTCCGTCCGCCGCCACCGACGCCATCGTCTGCACGCTTTGCGATGCACCCTGGAGCGTGCCGATAAGAAGGTTTTGCTGTCCGCGGAGATTTTCTTTCTGCGCCACCGTTACCGCCTGTGCGACCGGCGATTGGCTGCCGTAGTTACTTTTGCTCTGTCCCAAGAGACCGCCGCTTCCGAATACATGATTCATCGCCTGGTTCACTAAAGCGCCGACTATCTGATTGATCTGGCTCGCCATCGCAAGTCGCTCGTGCCCGTTGAAGAGCGTCTTATTCAGCTGATCGACGACGACAGAACCGGGGGTGACGATCTTCCCTGTTTTCGGATCTTTGTATGAAAGGAATCCCTGACCCCAGTCGAGCAGTTTGATTTCCTGTCCTTGGGCGTTGACGATGCGAAGCGAAAGTTCCGCGTCGGCGTGCAGATAAGAACCGAGCAGCGTGTTTGAGGGATTGTTCGCCATCGCGAACCAGCCAGCCCAGCCGTCAGACTCGAATCCGCCGTTGATGAAACCTTCGAAGTTTCGCACGACCTGCGAGAGTGTACAGGCATTTCGTCGCGTGGTGCCATAAGAGAAAGAGAGCGCACGCTTCAGTTGCAACTGAAACGGGCTGCAGACGAAAGAAAGCCCCACGCCGCCGATGAACTCGCCGATGGTTTGGTCGGCGACATCGCGCAGGAATTGCCCTGGGTCCTGTACAAATGATGGGTTTCCGTTGAAGCCGCCGTTTATCCAGTTGACGATGCTTGCGGTCAGCTGCGCGATCAACACTTCGCGGACAAGGACAACCAGACCATTTAAGAAACATTCAACAATTGTTTGGGTTTGCGTTGTGACGGCAGTCGCGGCGTTTGCTGACAAATCGCCCCCCAACAGATAATAAACACCCCTGTCTTGAACTTGGAGTACAGAAGCACCATATATTTGTGCACCAGCTGCCGCAGCGGCACCAAGCCCAAGAAAAGACGCAATTCCTAACGCCGCTCCGATACCTGCAAAACCGGCAGCAGCACAAGCGCCAATATTACCAACCGCAGAACCGACACCCTGACCGAAGCCAGACAGCGCGTCATTTGAATTTGGGGTGTTGACTCCAGTAACGTCTAATTTTGTTTGTGTTTCTCCGATTCCGAGAGGGTCAGCGCCGCCAACCTGAGAGGTTGTAAAATCGAAGCTTCCCCCTCCGCCTAGGGGGACCGTACCCGATTGGTTCGGGTCAACCACGGTCTGCGCATAGAGAACTGTCGGAATAAAAAGCGACGGCGCCAGCGTCGCGGTAAGCAGAAACCCAGCAATTGTTTTCTGGAAGATCATAGAGAATCTTTTCGTGCGGTGAAATACACGCGCAATCCGTCAAGCGAAGTGCTCAGGTTCGACTGGATCTCGGGGATTTTTTTCAGGCTCGCGAGCGCGCCCCACGTATCCGTATAGTAGTGCTCCATATTTTTGAGTGCATCGGCAAGCGCGCGCAGATTGTTCATGAATGAGAGGTGTTCCGAGAGAGCGCTTCGCGGCACTGATGCTTTTTGCAAATTGGCGACGATGTTTTCATACACGGTGACGGAGGCTTCCAGTTTGCGCAACTCGCTTTCGCTATTGTTATCGACTCCTCGTGCAAAAATGGCGAGCTCGTTTTCTTTTATGTCAAAAAGGTCGTTTACGGCGACGCTCATCGTCGCAAAATACGGTTTGAGCGTTTCGGGATTTTCTTCGACGATCTGCAAATCTTTTGCGTTGTATACCTTGCTTGGTGCCGCTTCGAGCGTTCCGATAGCTTGCTGTAGCACGAGCTCTTGGCTCGTCGGGTCATCCAGTAACCCCGCATCCCGTAATGAGAGAAAGCCCGCGAGAACCTGTCGCCCTATCTGGTCGGTCGTGGTGAGGTTGGTCTCGTTTGTCGTTCCGCTTGAAAAACCGCTCTCGGAAAGCGTCGTCTTCCAGTCCGCCAGGGCATCGGTCTGGGCTACCTGAAGGAGATTTTCGTCGCTCGTAATGGTCGGATTTGACGTGCCGTCTGTGCGCACGATAAGAGAAGGGTCGCGTTTTAACGTTTGATCCCCCGCGAAAGCGAACGCGATAAGGAGAGAGCTTGCAACGAGTGCGCCAACGACAAGAACCCGTGTGCTTGGAAGACGGTTCACGTCCCCAGTATAGCAAGAAAAAACGGCGCACTACCGTGTTTTCGCCCGTTGGTGTGTATACCCGCACACCAACTTCTCTCACCATAACCAAGCGCGGATATAAGGGTTTAGGGAACGTTGGTGTGCGGGTATACCCACACCCTAACTTTTTTTCAGGCGATAGAGCGCTGCCGCAAACCGTCGCCACTCTGCCGTGGAAAGGTCTTCTGCGCGCGCGTTTTCCGGTATGGCGAGCTTGTGAAAGGCTTCGGCGAGCTCCTGTTTGGCGAAAAGGCAGCTTAGATTGCCGGCGAGCTTCTTGCGCTTCTGTCCGAATCCGGTCTTAACGAGCGAAAACCAGAAGGACTCGGGAAAATCGGTGAAAAAATCCCTGGAAATCGACTGTATAGAGAGAATCGCCGAGTCTACCTTGGGCGGCGGCGAGAAAGCCCCCGCCGGCACCGTTTTTACGTACACGGGGGAACCATAACATTTAAGCGAAAGGGAGAGGACGCTTTCTTTGGGGTCCCGCGCGGCGCGCTCGGCGACTTCCCGCTGGAGCAGAAGCACGACGCGCTCCGGCAGCGTGGCGGCGGAAAAAAGATGACGCAATATTTTGCCGGTGATGTAGTACGGGATGTTGGCGACAACCAGATAGTGGCTCTGGAGCGAAAGCTCCTGAAACGAGAGCTTCAGAATATCGCCGGAGATGATCCGAAGCCTCTGCGAAACGACCTCACTCTCAAACTGCACTTCTAGAAGCCGGACAAGTGACTCGTCTTTTTCGACCGCGGTGACGCGCGCTCCTTGCGCAAGGAGCGCGCGCGTGAGCACGCCCCTCCCAGGTCCGATCTCCAACACGCTCTCTCCTTCCCGTATGTTCGCGGCGCCGACGATCGCCGCGAGCGCGGAGGGCGACGTCAAAAAATGCTGCCCCAGCGATTTCTTCGCTCCGCCGTGTCGCGTATGTCGCATCGTGCGTCGCTGTTTCATGCTATTCGAGATAAATTACTTTTTGCGATGTGCCGCCGGGTTCGATCGGCTCGAGGGATTCCTCCGGCAGGTCGAGAATGAATTCGGACGGCGCGTTCACGCGCTGCGCGCCGAAAATCGTGCGGATGCCCGCATAGGATAGATACACTTTTTTGCGCGCGCGCGTGAGCGCGACATAGAACAGCCGGCGTTCCTCCTCCGCGTCTTCTTCTTTCTCAACCACATCTTTCTCGTGCGGGAAAAGACCGTCTTCGAGCCCGGTGATGAAGACCGCGTCGAACTCCAGTCCTTTGGATGCGTGCACGGTCATGAGGCGCACTGCATTCTTGTCTTCTTTGAGCTCATCCTGATCCGATGCAAGCGCGGCGTCCTCCAACAATTTTTCTATTCCCTCCTCCGGCGGCAGAACATCGTATTTTGTTGCGAGCGTCACCAATTCCTTGATGTTCTCGAGCCGCTCCATATCGTCTTCGTTCCCTTCTTTGAGCATTTTCTCCATGCCGGAAGACTGAATGATGAACTTAAGCGTCTCGGACGGTTTCTGCGAGAGGGCGGTCTTGTGGATGTCGGAAAGGAGCCTGTAGAAGGAGGATATCTTCTCTTTCATCGCGGGAGGAAGTTTGTCTTTTTCTCCCGCGGCAAGTCGCAGAAGGGTCGTCTTCCCGATGCCGCGCGGCGGGGCATTGACGGCACGCTTCACGTCGCCGAAACTCTCCGGATTGAGCGCGGCTTTGAGATACGCGAGCGTATCCTTGATCTCTTTGCGCTCGAAGAAACGGACGCCTAAAACCTGGTACGGGATGTTTTTTTCCAGAAACGCTTCTTCAAGCACGCGGGATTGGAAGTTCGCGCGATAGAGCACGGCGATCTCACGCGGCTCGGTTCCTTTTTGGCGCATCTCTTCCACCGTATCGGTCACGAACTGCGCTTCGTCGTTCTCGTTGAATGACACGTAAAGGGAAAGTAATTCCCCTTCCGGATTGTTGGTGTAGAGCGTCTTCTCTTTCCGGTATTTGTTTTTCTTGATGATCTCGTTACTCGCATGGATGATGTGCTTGCTCGAGCGGTAGTTCTCTTCGAGGATCACGATCTTTGCGTCCGGATACGTCTTTTCGAAATGAAGCACGTTCGCGAGCCGCGCTCCTCGCCACGAGTATATCGTCTGGTCGATATCGCCCACGACGCAGAGATTATTTTTTGGCGCGGCGAGCAATTCCGCTATCTGCGATTGCACTTTGTTGGTGTCCTGGTATTCATCGACGTGGATGTACTCCCACGCGTCCTGATAGCGGCTTCGCACCGCTTCATTCTCGGAGAGCAGGCGCGCGGTTTTAAGGAGCAGGTCGTCAAAATCGAGCACTTTTTCCTCCGCAAGGATTTTTTCGTAGTGTTCCCAAACGCTTGCCACCAAGTCTGGATAAAAACCGCTCTCCGCAGCTTCGCGATAGAGGCTCGCGGTCGTGCCCTCGCCTTTCTGGCGCGAGATGGTGCCGAGAACTTTGCGCGGCTCGGTCTCTTTCGGATCATATCCGGCGCGGACAAGCGCCTCTTTCACCGCGCGCAGGGAATCGGTGCGGTCGAAGATGCCGAAGTGCCGCGGAATGTTGAGCAGGCGGCTGTTCTCTTTGAGAATGTGGACGCCCAAGCTGTGGAACGTCGAGACGAACGGCATCGTTTCAAGCGGCATGGGACGGTTAAGATTTTTTGTCTCCCGCACAAGCGCCGTCACGCGCTCGCGCATCTCTTTCGCCGCTTTGTTCGTAAAGGTGACCGCAAGAATCCTTTCGGGAGCGATGCCGCGCTCTATCAAATGGAGAATGCGATGCACGATGACGCGCGTTTTCCCCGCCCCCGCTCCCGCGAGGATAAGCAAAGGTCCTTCCGTCGTCTGCACCGCCTCTTTTTGAGCCTGATTAAGCGTATCGAGATGCGTCATAGAAAGCACACTATACCACGCGCCTTTATGAGCGCATGTCGCTTATTTTTCGAAGAAGCATCTACGCTTCAGACAGTTCCTGTTCGAAGAGCGTGCGGAATTCCGCGACCGCTTTTTTCACCTCGGCGGATATAAACGCCGTCGAATCTGGAATGTTTTTGAGTATAAGCTTCTCTATCGTTTCACTTTCGCCCGCCTCAGACGCCTCTTTAAAAGCGTTCTGATCATCAGCAGACAGTTTCTCAAGGATCGCGAGGGTGACCGATTGGATGACCGGTCCGGCTGCCGCAGCGAGCACCTCTTCCTGCGACTCTGGCGGCATTTTGGCGACGCCAAGCGCCTCAAAAATCTCTTTTTTCAAAATTTCTTGGTCAAGAATATCGGACATGATGATGCGTTATAAACCGTTCGCTAATTTCCACTGCGTCACTCCTGCGAGCACTGACTTAAGCGGTTGCTCGCCTGTTTTCGCGTCGCCGATCGTTGCCCCAAGCGATTCCCCAAGGAGACCGTTCTTGTAGCCGACCATAGACACTAGCTCGTCATACCCTGGTTTTCCTTTCGCGTCATGCACTAAGTCAAGCAGTGTCTCCCGCAGACCTGTGCTAAGATTCCGTAACTCCGGATTCCCCGCTTGCAGTACATCGATAAAAGGTTCGTTGGCAGTGTTCGGCGGGAGGTTCTCCAGTATGATGCTATTGCCGAAGAGGAAATTGCCGAGACGTTTGTCGAAGTCACGGGTTCCCATCGTTTGTTCGATGTGAGAGATAACTCCTTCCGTCGCGCCGCCCGGGATGCTCATCGGAGACGACTCAACCAGCGCATGCACTTTTGCCAAATCAAGTTCTCCGCCTGACATCGGCATACCTTCCGCGCGCATTAATGAAACGATCTCGTTGATACGGTTCGCCTGTGCCGGCCCGCTTAGACCCTGTACGTCAGGGAACCTCTCTGCGAGCACTTTTTCGATCGTATCGCCAGACTGCATCTCGTAGACCGGGTAGAGTGTGCTGTTCATCTGGGCGGTCGGGGAGAAAAAATCATGTGCCGCGCCAGCTCCCTGTGCAAGGTACTCACCGCCTTTCTCAAAGCCCTGCTGCAGCTGCTCGCCAGCTGCGCCGGCCGCACTTCCCAATGAGTGTGCCGCCACGCCAAGCTTTTCCGTGACGATCGGAGCATATTTGTCAGTAACTTCTTTCGCTAGATCCGATGCTCTTTCGAGGCCCCGCACTACTTTTGGGCCGTAGTCATCCACGAGTCTGCCGGTTTCTTTTGAAACCGCATTAAGTGTGTCTCCAGCAGCAACTCCAGCCTGCTTCGAGAGATCAATTGCACCGGTCATTTTGCCGGTGAGGTCGAGGTGTGTATCGAGCGTGGAGAAAATTTTCGGCACGAAAGCCGCATAGATAGTGCCGCCGAGCGCGGCCGCTCCCGCCCGAGCCCAATTATTTTTCAAAAGATTCTTGGTCGCGGCGTCGATCGTCGAGTACATGCCGAGTCCGGAGAGAATTCTTCCGCCGAGCCAGCCCGCACCCATAACCAGCGTGCTTCCCGCGGCGGCACCTCCCAGCGTGAGCACCATAAGCCCCGCGCCGATTGCGAGCTTCTTTTTCCAACCCATCTTATTCCAGCGTTCTCCGAGTTTTGAGAAAAATCCTTTATGTTCGTTCGGCGTGCGCGCTTCCGTATTTTTTTGCTGCCGCTCCGCCGCCTTGTTCGCGGCCGCCGCTATCGTTTCCGGATTATTTTTAGTCTCGTTTCCTTTTTGAGCAGGAGTTTCTGCCACTTTTGTCGCTGCCGTTCTCGCTTTTTCCGGGCCAGCCGTTTTTTCTCCGCCGGTCTCCTTACTGGATGTGTCCGGTTTCGGTTTTTCAGTTGTTTTTAATTCCGGTGTCACAGCTTCCGCCGTGCTGGAGGTTACCGGACCCGCAGCCTTTTCAACAACATCAGGAGATTCTTTTGCCATATTATTCTTCTGCGGCGTCTTTGGCGTACTCGTCTTCCATCTCTGCGATCGAGGCGTCGATCTCGTCGGCAATCTCGTCGGCAAAGGTGCTCAATTCTTCATCGGTCTTATCGAGATCTTTTTCGAGCTCATCAAGCCCCGCGTTCAGCTCATTGACTTGGCTGCTGCTCGAATCCATAAACTTTTTACCCGCTTCTTCAAGCTTGTCGAGTGCCTTATCGAGTTCGTTCTGGTTCGTTGCCATAGTTTTTATATGGTAGCGCGCATTGTCGCCCGACGCACGTCAGCCAATGCACGTGTGAGCTGGTCCGGCTGCATCTCGTTGCGCTTTCCTTTCAATTTTTTCGCAATGAAATCGCCGATTACTTTCTCAACCCTTCCAATGTCCTCTTCTGTACCAAGCGAAAGCCCTGCCTTTACGAACGCTTGTCGCGCCTCCGGTCCGCCAAGACGGTACCGGCTTCCGTACCGTTTGTTCCACTCTTCAGCGAATTTTCGTGGTTGTACACGCGGTCGTTCCGGCGCAGGTGTTGCTGCTTCGGGCCCTGTCGGTGTTCCTTGATAATCCGGCGCTACCGCTTGGGAAGCGGTAATCTCCGGCGCCGGAGCGCCCGCCTCTCTTTCGGTTCCCGTACGCTCGAATGAATACGGTCGATTTTCTCGGTTCTCGACGACAGTGCGTTTTGCACCCGGATCTCTGTACTCCTCGCCTTCATGCCGATTCGTATACCCGGCGAACTCGTTACGCACCTCTTTCCATTTATCGATTCTGGATCCGACGCGAATGAGACGCGCATCGACTGCGGCAACTTCTTTTTGGCGAAGCGCCAGGTTGTCGCGGGTTTCCTTGAGAAGCTTGTCGATGTCCTTCTCCTCGCGTTTCAAACGACTCCGTTCCGGCCGCAAGTCACTTTCTTCCCGTTCCTGCCGCTTGTCTTGCTTTAGCAGAAGGTATTCTTTGATTTGCGTTTCGAATGCATCGGTTTCCGTAGAAAGCTGATCACGAACACCCTTGAACTTTCCGAGTTCCTGCTCATGCGGAGCGAGGTGTTCATTGATGTTGTCAATAACACGCCGCGCGAATTCTTTCTGTTGGTTCTCGAAACGCGCCATATGATCGTTGCTCCTCTCGAGCTTCCCTTGTATCGCTTCGCGCTTCCGTTCAGCAGTTTCAATTTTTTCGAGGTACCACCGACGCTCGGTAGTCATCTTTGCCGCAAGGTTGGGAGAAAGTCTCCCTTCCGCCTTTTGTTTCGCTACGGCTTCATCATGCCTCTCCAGTCCCGCTTTAAGCGTGACTAGTTTGTCGTTCCAACCCTCTAGCTTTCCGTTCAGATGTTCGCTTCGCTGGTGTCGCATTTGGTAGTGGTGTTCGTGCACTTTTATCGGTCCGCGGTCGAACAATCTGATGCGAGCTCGCTCCATCTGCTCACGCAGACCGCCAAACGTATCTTCAACTACCCGCTCCAGTTTGCTTACCCGCTCCGCGGGGCGCTTCGAGGGGTCAGTTTCGATGGGTTCCGCCGCCTTCCCTGTATTCCCGAGACGTTCCTTGCCAGTCAGCGTGACGGCTTCCGACTTAAAATTCTTATCTGGATCGATGATCTCATGCGCTGGGGCGTACCCGAACCTATCTTTTGCAGAAAGTTTTACAGCTTCGGATTTAAAATTTTTATCAGGATCTATTACCTCGGACACAGGACCGGCATTACCAAACCTCTCGCGCGCAGACAGCTTGGCGGCTTCCGATTTAAAATTCTTATCCGGATCGATAACCTCGGTGGCAGAAGCGTACCCGAGCCGCTCCTTGGCCGATAGAGAAACAGTCTCTGGTTTCCAGCCGGTATTGTATGGCGGGTTTGGGTCAATGACTTCCGTTGCTTCTTTCTGCGGTCGTGGGGAATACGGAGGATTCGAGTCAATGGTTTCCGAAACAGGACCGCGGTACCCGAGTCGTTCTTTGGCGGAAAGAGTGGTCGCTTCAGACTTGAAGTTTTTACCTGGGTCTATTGTTTCCGACGCGGAACCGCTGGCGTAACCAAGCCGCTCCCCCGCGGTTAGCTTTGTCGTTCCCGATCTGTCGGGGCGGTTCGCGATCTCCGGGGCCATTGGTTCGGAAACAGGCCCGTTGTTTCCAAGTCGCTCTTTTGGGGTAAGCGAAACGGCCTCCGGTTGGGCTACGCGCTTGCGAAACCGGTGCCCCGCATCAATTACGCTACTATCACTAAACCCCTTGACTCGTTTTGCCCGCGTAATCCGCTCCCCTAAGTCTTCCGAGTTGGAGTTGACTGGCTGCTTCGGTTTTTTTGCGGCTTGTGCTTCCGATTCGGCAATATAGCGTTTCGTAATGGCCTCTGCGGCCTTTCGAGAAGTAAATTTTCCGAAGCCTTCGCTCATAAGTAATGAAACGGCACTTCTACAGTCCCATAGATCTTTGTTTTTGGCAAATTTTAGGTCTTTCCCGCTATCCACAGGAGGGGATAGCGGTCGTTGACTCCCCCGGTCAGTCCGCTATAGTGGGGAATGTGCTTCCTCATCGGAAGCACATCGAAAATATGGCTCTACAAGGCTGTTTTTGTGAGTCATAGACGACGGGGCTCTCTGTTTCGCCCCCATACTTAGGCTTATTTCAGCAAAACTTCAGGATCCTGGCTCAACACGGCCCTCTTTTGTTGGCTTGGTGAAAAAATGGCTCTATATAAGGCTTTTCTCTGAAAAGCTTGTTGTTTCGTTCCTGCTCCTCCTTGCCGTCCCCACCACCGTAAGCGCAATCACTTTTTCCTCTCTTCTCTCCGATATCTTAAACGGCACCGCAAAGACGACCAGCGCCGCGGAAGAAACCCACACGCTCGCAAACCTCCCGCTTCTCCAGGCTGCCCGCAATCTTGACCCGAACGCCGCAAAGGGAGGAGGAGATATTACGATTGTTGGTGGGATTGCACTTCTCCCCTCAACAGGTCCGTATGGGACCCTTGCCGACATTAAAGACCGTTCGGAAATCGGAGGGCAGATTAGTATTTATGTGGTGAGAGACGGTGACTCCCTTTCCGGCATCGCAAAGATGTTCGGGGTGTCAGTTAACACGATTGTGTGGGGTAATAACATTAAAAACGGTCTCATTCA
>Ga0209542_10019959_pt1 | contig 10680 bp, 13 predicted proteins | sample RifCSPhighO2_01_FD_184028 | JGI IMG/M metagenome (GOLD analysis project Ga0209542, IMG submission 184028) | Soil microbial communities from Rifle, Colorado - Rifle CSP2_plank highO2_0.1 (SPAdes) (version 2) | ecosystem: Environmental > Terrestrial > Deep subsurface > Rock core/Sediment ...
CGATAAGCCAAGGACTTGCTAGTTATGCCAACTCAATTATTAGTACAAGAATTTTACTTATAGTTTTAGCTGGTGGTTATTTTTTAAAAGAAGGCTCGCTAAAACAAAGATTGCTCGCATCAAGTCTAATGGTATTAGGAGTAATACTGATAATTTTTAACAAATAGTTAGTGGCCGAGTTTTTCTTCCCAGTAAGTTAAAAGGGCGGTGGCGTTAAAGATACTGGAATAGGTTCCAGAGATAATACCAATAAGTAACGCCACTACAAACCATTTAATGGTCTCCCCGCCAAAAAGCAGCAGTGTTAGTAATACAAAAACTACTGTTAGAGAGGTATTTAAAGATCTACCTAAGGTTTGAACAACTGAAATATTGGCAACTTCTGTAAACTTGCGGTTGATGTTTTTAATTAAATTTTCCCGAATCCGGTCAAAAACCACGATTGTATCATGAACTGAAAACCCAATCACTGTTAAAAGGGCAGTTACAAAAAGTGTATCTATCTCCACCCCCCAATAGCGACCTAAAATTGCAAAGGCTCCAACTACCATCAAGACATCATGTATTAAGGCTACAATCGCGGCTGCTCCAAATCTCCAAGATGAAGTTGGTTTCGGTACCTTTCTAAATGAAAAAGCTATGTACAAAACGATTGCCAATGAAGCGACAGCCGTGGCTAAAATAGCTTTTTGTTCTAATTCCTTACCAATTACTGGTCCAACATTTTCAGTTCTTCTAACCTCTACTTGCCCAAATTCCTCAGTTAGCTTGGTATTTAGTTCGTTTAACTTTTCCTGCTCCACTGGTTTAGTTCTGATGATGTAGGTATTCTCGCCAGACGTGGTAATTTGTCCAACTTCAATCCCCTGCTTTGAGATTACTTCTCTTAATTGTTCACCACCAACTGTCTGCTCCACTTTATACTCCAATAAAGCTCCACCTGTAAAATCGATTCCTAGCTTTAAACCAGAAGTTACCAAGTAATATAACCCCGGCAAAATCAGCAACGTTGAAAAAAGAAAGTATAATAATTTGTATTTCATTAGATTCATTTTACGGTTACCTCCTTTGCTTGTTTGAGATCTTCATGCAATTCAGTAATTAATTGGTCTGAAACCTTTTTAACCCGATCCTCAACGTTATCAATTTTCTCATTTAAGAATTCTAAAATTTTGTCATGGTCTTTTTCGGTTTCCAGCTTTTCCAAAAATAGTTTTTTATCTTCTGGTGATAAATTACTCAAAATTTCATCCAAAATAGCACTATGCAAACTAGAGTCAACTAAATTAGCGAGATGGGCTTTTTCACCTGCGGATAAATCCAGTTCATCTAGATTACTTATCAGCGTTTCAATATTTACTAACTTGGTATAGAAAAATTTCATATTATATTTTAAAGTCATTTTTCTGCAATAACTTCGTTATCTAAAAACATTAGCCAAACCTTTCTGGAACCTTCACTGGTCCAAGTGGAACCTTATCTTCGGGGTCGTCAATAAAAAAGTATAACACTGCACCTTTACGAGGACCACCCGCTAGCCCAACTGCTTGCATTACTTCTGGCGACCCGCCCAGATGTTTTCCTGTCCAAGCAGCCGGCCCAGCATCCCCAATTACTGCTACTACAGCTTGGCCAGTTTTAGGGTTAACAACTAACATCTTTCTAAACTTATAAAAATCTCGGTATTCCTTTAATCTCTCAGCATAACCGGGACTTAAAAAAGTTTGGACAGCCAAGTAATATCTTTCCCGTTGTTCATCTTTCTTGGTAAACTCAGCCTTACTCGGTGCAAAATGTCCCCAAGCCCCAAGCCCAGGAGCAATTCCAGAGCCACCATACATCGCCCAATCAGTGGCATTTTGCGAGTGAGCCTGTAGGGTGTCCCCTGGATAACGATAAAGGTGTTGCTCTCCACCAATCATGCCATATGATCGATTTAATTTCTTATTCTCCAACTCAGCCGAAACCTTAAAACCAAATCGATTACTAAGTAACTCGCCTATTTGAGCTTCCTCCTCGGGAGTTAATGCTTGCATCTGTGTTGGTATTTTATCGGCAAGTTCTGTCGCTAAAAGTGAGTTTCTATCTACATCATGCTCAATCTGACCGCTAGCTGATAGTTTACCGGCAGGCAAGAGGCCAATAGCCGGAGTGGTTAGTAGCATTAAACTACCAATTCCTGAAATAGCCAACTGTCTACCAACATCCTTATGTTTATCCAGAAGATTTGCATGTAAATTTTTATGCTTGTTAGTCCACTTCTGTCTTAAATATTCAAAATGCGGCTTCTTAGATTTAAATAGCATAATTACATTCCGTCATTCCCGCGAAGGCGGGAATCCAATTAACAAACTAAACTTGAATACTTCTCCACATCTCATCTAAATTACTAATCTCATGTTTGAATTCATTATTATCAATTATAAAATCTGCTCTTTTCTCCGGATTATCTTCTTGAATATAATTGTTCTCATTTGGCCGATGATATTTTTCCCAATCTTCGTCAAAATATCCGTCTCTTTTAGTAACTCTTTTATTAACATCTTCTAAAGAAACCTCAATCCAAATTTTATAGTCATAAACATCTGCAATATCTTTCCTAAGAGCATTCGAGCCTTCAATAAGAACAATTCCTCCAGGATCTACAACTCTAATTCTCCTACCATTTTCTCCTCCTAGATATTCACTGTACTTTGCTTGTTTGTTATTACTCAAGGGTTCGAGAACTTGGTTGTATAATTCCTTCCATTCGATGATCTTCTTTTCTTCACTGAAGAAATCATCTGTAGTAATGATTATCACCTCAGGGATTTGCTGTTTTACTAGCAAAGCTAGCGTTGTTTTCCCCGCGCCTCCCCTGCCATCAATTCCGATTAGAAGCGTTTCTCTTTTTTTCGGCAGGCTCTTAATTACTTTTACTATTTCTTCAACTTTATTTTTCATATTACCGAACGATCATTCTTAAAAATGTTCTGCTGATTACAATAGCAGTAAACATACTCACTAACACACCTATTGCCAAAGTAATCGCAAAACCTTTGACGATAGACGTTCCAAAGCCATATAAAATAGCTGCTGTCATCAAACTAGAAACATTTGAAGCCCAAATTGAACTCCAAGCTCGATTGAAACCAAGCTCTAAGGCTATCTTTTTTGATTTACCCCATCTCACCTCTTCTTTCATTCTTTCAAATATTAATATATTAGCATCAACCGCCATTCCAATGGATAAAATAAATCCGGCTATTCCAGCCAGAGTTAAAGTAAACGGTGGTAAAATAAACAATCCAGTTTTAAAAATAGCCAAAACAAATAATGCATAAATCACCAAAGCTAAATCTGCAATTAATCCTAATACTCCATAAGAAAAAGCCATATAGAGCGTCACAATGATTAAACCAATTGCTCCGGCAATAATGCTTTTATTAATTGATTCTTGACCTAAGGTTGGTCCAATACTTCTCTGTTCTAAAATTTTAATCGGCACTGGTAGAGCACCGGCATTTAATTGAATACTTAAATTTTTGGCTTCCTCAGTAGTAAATTGGCCGGTGATTACTGCATTACCACCAATAATTTCTTGCTGGACAGTTGGAGCCGAGACCAACTGATCATCCAAAAAAATCGCTACTGGCTTACCAACATTTCTCTTGGTAATTTCAGCAAATTTCCTGGCACCATCTGGGGTAAACTCGATCGCCACTTGCGGACCCGACTGAGCTGCTGCATTACCAAAAGTCACTGAAGCTTTTTTTAAATCAGCGCCGCTTAAATCCGTCGAGATAATCTCTCCTGAGGAACTGGCCGGTAACTCTTTAAACTCCAAAAGTGCAGTTTTACCAACCAACTCAGCTGCGCTTGAAGCATCTTTTAACCCAGGTAGTTCTACTAATATTCTCCTGCTATCCCCCACCTTTGAAGTTTGTATAATTGCTTCACTAACACCGTAAAGATTGACTCTTTTTTCAATAACTTGCTTAGCTGATTCCAAAGCATTATCTTTATTTACTTCTTCAATCTTCTCCATTTGAGTTTCCAGAACTAATTGACTCCCACCCTGAAGATCAAGTCCCAGTTTTAAGGGGAACTTGTTCAAATAATCATTTACATTAACTGCAGTCTTGGGAATTTTTAAATCAAATGGAAATTTAGGAACATCAACAAAGATTGCCCCTAAAATTAATAGAATTATGAACCATAAACCGAATCGTTTCATGCAATGACCCCGTCAAGCAAATCACTCTCATCTCCAATCAACATTACCTTTGGCTGAACAAGAACTCTTAGAATAAATGGATCCCTGCGATGCACTCTAAAATTAAACTCAGTTTCGTCCATATATGAATAATTAATTTCTGCTTCACGCTTGGCCTGTTCATCTGCAACTATAGCTTGTAGCTCGGGTAAAACAATTTGACCAACAATCAAGAGATCTACATCTTCACTGCTTGCAGGTAACCCTTTTAAAAAACGAGTTGAGAGGAAAGCATATTTAATTTTACCCAATCTAGTTTTGTGTTTAACAATACCACCACCAAGACCCGCTGATTTAGCAACTAAACCAAGTAGCTCAGGCCAATAAAGATAATCTCTCCTGAAACGATAAAGCCGTCTATTAGCCCGCCATTCAGAAGTCACCATGCCAAATTTTTCCATCCTAGCCAGCTCTCGCCGAACTGCATTAATCTCTTCATCAACTCTTCTAACAATTTCTCGAACATGAAGTAATTCTTGGGTGGTTAAAAAAAGCTGTAATATCTTGACCCGCACCCGAGACACAAATAATTCTTCCACATATTCCTTTCCAGGCAGTTAGTCCCGATTTAATCGGGATTAGTAACTAACTTTGGAGCCCTCCGGGACAGTCTGGATCCAAATTGCACCCTTGTTGAATTCTACTTCTTTACCTTTACCATCAACGTACTTAGTTCTGGTGGTCCTCGTTGCTTTTAGCCATTTACCGTCAATAACTTGACCATCTTGAAAAATCAGAGCCTTACCAGTTCCAGTAGTACCATATAGCAAATGAACATTACCTTCGTAACCATCATTTGCGTTACGTTCTTTTTGGAATTGAACTATCACATTTTTAGCTTCTAGTTGGTTCTTTTTGTTTAGATCTGAATGAGGTTCTCCACCATTACTTCTTTTATAGCTATTGATAGTGCTATCATAATTCCAGGTAACGTCATAATTTCCTTGGCTGGCCCAAAAACTAACCGTAATATTAGTAGTAGTCCCACCAGACTTCTCGTCCTTAAATTTCCAAGGTGTAAAACTTTTATCCCAAGCAGTCCCCATCTCATCGACATTAGCCCAACCACGTTTGGCGCCAATCTCCCAAAGTTTTTGAGTGGTAGAATACATAGTGTGCTCTGTGGCTACTGGATGACCAAGCCTTTCATAATCTCTCCAAAAAACCGGGAAACCGATACTAAATTGATTTAGGTCCTTAACTTTGTATTTAATAATCTGTGACAGCGCATCAGCTGGACCAGGAGTATTGGCACCACCAACGTGAGCATATAGCGCGTCATACTCACCTAACCAATCCAAGAAATAGGTTCTGGCTGAACGAACTGGACCAACTTGAATTTCTGACAAATTACAGTAGAATATTGCCATAAAACGAGTAATACCACCCTCGGCAACAGCTTCGTAAACGATATTGGCAGAAGACAATCCGGATTGTGGCCTGGCTTCAGAGTGATTTTCAATCATCACAGCCAAAGGTCGTCTCTTCTCCCAAGCATCTTTTGCCTGCGTGGTATGCATCGAGCCATCAAGTGGACACTGTTCGGTTTTAGGTTGGCTGGGATCCTCATCAACCGTTGAGGCTGGTCCCGGCAAAGAAGAAATTAGTCCGGCATCTGCGCCGGATTGTTTAAATTGGCTAAAAATAGTGTAAGAAACTCCAGTGGAAAAAGAGTAGGCTACGATTGCTAAGATCAAAGTCACTAAGATCCTTTGCAGGCTAGTTAGATTATTATATGTAGTACTAATGTTCATATGCTTTTTTGACTACTTCTTTCTCTTCTTCAGAAAAATTATGTTTGCCAGATTGACCTTCAATCACGGGTTTTGCAAATACCCTCGTTCCAGACCGGCTATGTAAACTAGTCACCACCAATCCTGTGCCCTTTCCATTTAGTAAAGCTACTGTAAAACTCTGATCGCCTCCAGTTTCATTATATGGGTTATAACGCAAAAGCTCTACCCTAGAAATATGTTCCAAATCCCCAACCTCAATCTCAGCAACTCTCTTTTTTAAACCCTTTAGATCCTGATCAAATCCTGACAGTGACTCAATAAGCTCTTCAAATCTGCGCCTAATATCTCTTTGACCACTTCTAGGAAAAAGTTCCCTTAGAAAATTTCTTTCTTTTAGAAAAAAATAACTTAGTCCCATCAGCCAAATTATCACCACCAAGCCTAAAACCACCACTAACCATTCCGAATACATAAGTTACTCTTTTAGTTTAAATAAATTTCAAGTGCTTGTCAATGAAGAAATTAAGTAGTTATTGGCCGGGACTGAACAATATAGAATTTACCATCTTCCATAGCCCATTCAATATCTTGAGGACTATTGTAATGTGACTCGATCTTTTTACCTAATTCAACTAACTCTTCCAACTGGCTATCAGTTAAGACAAACTCTGAAATCAAATCTTCAGGAACTGGCACTTCTTGATTTCGGCCGTCCCTAAAAACCAACATCTCTGTTTGACTACCTAACTCTTTACTAATAATTTCCAGTGAGTTTTTGTTAACTAAATAATCATCCGGAGTAATCATTCCCTGTACTAAAAGCTCCCCTAACCCGTAACAAGATTCAATAATCAATTCATCCTGGTTTTTAGAGACAGGGTTAATAGTAAACATCACTCCAGCACATTCACTGTCAACCATTTTCTGAACCACTACTGCCACTACTAAATCTGCTTCAACGGTATTCTGGCTATCAGCATAATCAAGTGCCCGGTCAGTTTTTATTGATTCCCAACAATTCTGAATATTTTCTATTAAATTATCTTTGGTAATATTTAGATAACTTTCCAGCTGCCCAGCCCAAGAAGCAGAGTTGGAATCCTCAGCAATGGCGGAAGATCTAACTGCCACCCTATCAGCTCCTAACTCCCCAAATGCTTCAAAGATTTCTTTTCCCAGTTCCTCTAAAATTCCTTTTTCAGCAAATTCCCGAAAAGCATTAGCAGTTATAACAAACCCCGGAGGCACTGGAATCCCACTATTATATAGCTCCCCAAGAGAAGCCCCCTTCCCCCCAACCTCTTCTACTCTATCTCTTGAAATATTTGAAAATTTCTTTATGTACATCTAATTTAATTTTCTCACAACTCCACTATCTACATCTAGCTCGATTACATCTCCATCTTTTAGGACTTTGGTGGCGGTTTTAGTACCAACAATACAGGGTTTTTTTAATTCTCGGCTAATAATAGCTGCATGAGATAGGATTCCTCCAAAATCAGTAATGATTCCTAAAGCATCTTTCATCAGTGGAACAAAATCTGGAGTTGTCATCTCACAGACTAAAATTTCATCTTCAGCTATTTTTGCTTTTTCAATTTCATCCATTTTAATAATCCTAACTTTTCCGGTAACTTTTCCAGGACTAGCCACTTGACCAGATACAATTATTCCATTATGTTTCTGGACCCGTCTTTGCCGGATGACATTGGTGTTATACAAATCCCCTAAAATCCGATTGTAATCAACAAACCATATTCCAAACTCACTAGTATCGACTGTTTCAAAATATCCTTGCAAAAAGTTTTCAGCAAATTTGGCGTTGATTTTTTTCAACAGAACACCTTGCTTCTTTTTATCTTTTACATAAATCATCTTTATTAATTTTTCGATGTAATTTTTAAGTGTAATGTCGTCAATATCAATCTTTAAATTTTTAAAGTCATAAAAAAAGGTAATTGGTTTTCCTAAATCATAAAAACCCTGTGTTAGCTGGTAATGACCCCCTTTAATTATTTCTCCAAAAATACCACTGCTGGTCACTACAAATATCGATGACTGCAATTGGTTATCACCATGAGGAATAAAATCACCACTATATTTTTTATGATCAATTTTTTGCTCATCAAACCACTTTAAAACCTTATCAATTGTTAGTCCCCTAAGACGTAGTTTCGGTAGCTTTGGGTCAGTAGGAATTAGTCTTAACGCACAGAGTTCGCTGCCATGTTCATTTAGAAATTTTTGAAATTCTGGGGTTCTTTTTAAAATGTCTTCTGCCTTAAACTGGACCGACCTATCGAAACGTAACCCAATCACTTCATTTAAGACTAATAACCGCTCTCGTTTTAGATTATCTTCTAGACGTAACTCTTCAGTCCGACTGTGTCCAATTTTCTCAAACCACTCCGTTAAAGAGATCTGGGTTTTATAAAGTTTTGCCTGATCAAGTTTCTTTTTATTCAAGAGAAAGCTCCCCCTTTTTAAAATCTATGGTTAGTTTAAAATGCTTAAGAAAAGATAAACCCAGTAAGCCTTCAACTGCAGATTCTTTGGGTAAATTTTTAATAACCACTTCGACATTTTTAGCGATCATTCCTAATACCTCTATCTCTGGAATAACAATTAAAGAAACCCTTTCAACTCTAGTAGCTGAGGTTAATTCTATTGTCTTTTTGGGATCTATTTTTAGATGGATTGAATGAGCTAGCCTACGAGGGATCATTGTATAAGTCGCTCCTGTATCAAGAGCCAGTGGAATTGTGTCAGAAAAGAGTCCCTCTACTCTGGCTTTAACTATAATTCCAGCTTCTTTGGGGTTAAATTTTTGGCTTGACATTAAATATTAGTAAAGGATAGCTCCCGTCATCTTACCGGTATAAAAGTTAGTAAAAGTCTTACCAATTTTTTTACTGTTAGGTAAACTATCTAACTTGTCATAAAGTTCATCTCTATCATCACTTGATATAATTGGCACTACTTCAATTGGTCGATTTAGTCTATCTTCCTTTAGAACTTCAGCCAAAACCCAGGTATTCTTAAACTTCTTTTTAAGTTCAGCAATTTTCATAACTTAAGCCAATTTTATCACCCTTCTAGTAATCTAACAACCCCTTTATCCGCATCTACCTCTACCAAATCCCCTGTTTTTAATACTTGAGTGGCAATCTTGGTTCCAACAATGCAAGGAATAATTAGTTCCCTGGAGATAATCGCTGCATGTGAAGTTACCCCACCTAAATTTGTGACAATCGCGCTGGCCTTTCTAATTGCTGGCATAAAATCTGGTGAGGTCATAAAAGTTACCAGCACTTCTCCCTCTTTCATCTCGCCACTATCTTCTGCCTTGGGCAAAACTCTAACTCTCCCTCTAACTATACCCTTGCAGGCTATCCTCCCGCGTAAGAGTTCATTCGGTAATAAAGTTTCAAGAGTTTTTTGTTCCCAAATTTTAGCTTCCTCACCAGTTAACACTAATGGAACTTTTAAATCCTCTTCCCAAACAATCACACAATAATTTAGCCTGATCTGTAATGTTTCTATTGTTAGTTCTCCACTTAGCACATCCTCAAATTCTGATGGTAAACTCATCCTAATTTGTTCAATGTTCACCCCAGTTCTTCTGGAAACTTCTTTTAGAAGACTGCCCATAAAATGTAGGTGGATTAGAATTTCTTTTTTGCGGTCATCTTTATACATTGAATAACTTTTGATTAACTCTATTAATCTTAATTGCTTCTTGTTTAGCTTTAGATCTAGGGCAAAACTATCACGGTCGTGTGTGTTTTGGTTTTTTGATTTTAAACTTTCTAATCTTTTTTTGATATCACTAATGCTTAAAACTTTAGTAGCTAAATAATTGTTATCGATCCAATAATATTTTTGGATAAAACCATCTATATCTTCTGTTTCAAATAAATAGTTCTCAGCTTCACTAATATATGATATTTCATTTGGAGTGGACAACTGATTATTCTGTTCATCAGTTAAGCCAGTCTCTTTAAGTTCTATTTCGGCTACATATGATAACGGTGTTCCAATTGCACCCATGGTGTAATAATTTAAAAATGCTTGATAAAGCTGGCTGTGCAGCTCTACTAACCTTTGATTATTTACATCCTCAAGTTCTGTTTTCTCAACTAGTTTCTCGGTTTGTTTTAAAAAAGCTAGATCTTTTTTGATATCCCTTACCATTTTATTTTCTTTAGAAGAGTCAATATAAATCTCTAGGAGTTTTCTACCATATTCAATAAATTCCTTCTCTTCTATACACCAAGTCACTATCCCATTCTTGAAAATCAGGATCATTGTCGGAGCAGAAACTCCTGAATATTTCTTGAGAGGTTCATAGAAAACCTCCAGGGTTGGAAATAATAAATGAAGGCTAGCCTCTCTTTCCCACCTAAACCAAAGGTTACTCATGGCAATATTTTACCATAACTCATAGTTTCAGGCACGATTAGGGCTTGACAAGCATAGTTGTGCGTGTTAGTCTCAAGGGAGCTCAAATGAGCCTAAGAGGCTGCTAGTCTCGCAGGACCAACCTTAAATTGAGCCTAATTTATGTCCATCAAAAGAACTCACAATCCCGGAGAGTTAGATAAAAGACTAAAAATCTTGAATCAACAACTGTACGGGAAGACAAAAGTATCAAAGGGTGAAAAAGTACCACAGGTATCAAATGGAGAA
>Ga0209542_10019962_pt1 | contig 10679 bp, 13 predicted proteins | sample RifCSPhighO2_01_FD_184028 | JGI IMG/M metagenome (GOLD analysis project Ga0209542, IMG submission 184028) | Soil microbial communities from Rifle, Colorado - Rifle CSP2_plank highO2_0.1 (SPAdes) (version 2) | ecosystem: Environmental > Terrestrial > Deep subsurface > Rock core/Sediment ...
TAATAATTTTTCACTTTTAATTATTTAATTATGTATCACAAGAAAAAAGAAAAATCAGAATTTGATCATCGTTTAGTTGATTTAGCTCGCGTAGCAAGAATTACTGAAGGAGGTAGGCGTTTTAGTTTCAGAGCTTTAATAGTATTAGGAAATAAAAAAGGTAAAGTAGGTATTGGACTTGCTAAAGCAAAAGACGTTGCAAGCGCTATAAACAAGGGTATAAATCAAGCTAAAACAAGACTAATTAATGTTCCTATGCAAAAAGGAACATTGCCATTTGAGGTTGAATCAAAATTTAAAATGATAAACATAATTTTACGTCCTTTGTTTTATGGCAAGGGTATTATTGCAGGAGGCGTTGCTCGCGATATTTGCGAATTAGCTGGATTTGAGAATATAAATATAAAAATTTTATCAAAAAGTAAAAATAAGATAAATAATGCCAAAGCTGTTTTAGCTGGTTTTAAAAAAATAAATGAAATTTTAAAAGTTAAAGAAAAATATGCAATTACATCAAATACAACCAAAAAATAGTTTAAAAAAGTCTAAAAGAATAGGTAGGGGAGGTAAAAGAGGCACTTATTCCGGAGCAGGCGTTAAAGGACAAAAATCTCGAGCAGGAGCAAAAATTAGACCAGAAATTCGTGATTTTATTAAAAAATTACATAAACTAAGAGGGCATTAATTAGCTTTTTAAGTAAAAATGTTAATGAATTCGCATATTTTCATAATAAGCTGATAAAATATATGTTACAAAAGATTACAACTATTTTTAAAATTTCAGATTTACGAAACAAAATATTATTTGTTTTAGCTATGATGGCTGTTTTTAGAATAGGAGCTAGTATTCCTGTAACAGCGGTTAATGCAGAGGCGTTGCAGAACTTTTTTTCTGGAAACTCGGCTTTTGGTTTGCTAAATATATTTACAGGAGGATCTTTATCTCAAGTTTCTTTAGTTATGTTAGGACTTGGACCTTATATTACCGCAACTATTATTATGCAACTTTTAACTATGGTTTTTCCTAAGTTAAAAGAAATATATCATGAACAAGGCGAGTATGGACGGCAAAAATTCAATCAATTATCTCGTCTTATCACAATTCCATTGGCTATTTTGCAAGGATATGGATTTTTAACGCTTTTATCAAGACAAGGAATTTTATCAGACACTTCTTTATTTTCTATTGTATCAAGCGTTCTAATTGTTACTGGAGGCGCGATATTTTTAATGTGGTTAGGAGAGATTATTACGCAAAAAGGTATTGGAAACGGTATTTCGCTTTTAATATTCGCTGGCATTATTTCTGGCATTCCAGGGGCAGTGCGCAATGCTATTATTGATTTTGATCCATCAAAAATTAACCAATTTATTTTACTTGCTGTTATTTCTGTAATAGTAATAGCTGGAGTTGCGTTTATAAATGAATCACAGCGAAATGTTCCAGTTTCTTATGCTAAACGCATTCGTGGCAATAAAATGTATGGAGGAACAAGCACTTTTTTACCAGTCAAAGTAAATCAAGCAGGTATGATTCCTATTATATTCGCTCTTTCAGTATTAGTATTTCCTCAAACAATAATCAGTTTTTTAGGCACGTCAAGTAATCAATTTATAGCTGATATTTCATTCGCTGTTAGCGGTTTTTTACAAAATCAATTTATTAACGGCGCTTTATACTTTTTATTAGTAGTTGCTTTTACTTATTTTTATACGCAAATTACTTTTGAGCCTAAAACAATTTCCGAGAATTTGCAAAAACAAGGCGCTTTTATTATGGGAATAAGACCTGGAGATGAAACAACAAATTACTTAAAACTCGTTGTTAACAGGATTACTTTATTTGGAGCTTTATTTTTAGGATTAGTTGCTGTAGTACCTATTATCGCGCAATTTATTACTGGCATTGGCGCTTTAGTTATAAGCGGAACAGCAGTATTGATTGTTGTTGCAGTAGTAATTGATACAGTGCGTCAAATTGAAGCACAAGTTAGCGTAAGAGAATATTAAAATGAATAATAAAAAACCACAATTAATAATGCTAATGGGTTTTATAACTTCTGGTAAAGATACTCAGGCAAAAATTTTAAACGAAAGAAAAGGATTTTCAAGAATAAGAACAAGTAAAATTATTAGAAATAAATTTATGACATATCCTGATAATCCAGATGTTATATTAGCTAAGAAACAATATTATAAAGGAGATTTAATAGAACCAAAAATCGTGGCAGAATGGGTTCTTGACGCAACAAATGAAAAATATAAATCAGGAAATTCCATTGTTTTTAGCGGTTCTCCTCGCACTTTATATGAAGCTAAAAATGAGTTACCTGAATTTATTAAATTATATGGCAAAGAAAATATTAAGTTGTTTTTTATTGATATCACAGAAGAAGAAGCAAGAAAAAGAACTAATGAACGACTTGTGTGCGATAAATGCATGGAAGTTATCAGACCAGATAAATATCCTGACGCTAAAATAGAAGATGAATGCCCAACTAATGGATGCAAAGGTAAAATTATTAAAAGAACATTAGACGATTCAGAAATTTTTGAAGTAAGACTTAAAGAATATTATAATAGAACTTATCCAGTTATTGAATATTTAAAAAACAAGGTTAAATTTTATAAAGTAAATGGTATGAATGATATAGAGAGTATTCATAAAGAAATATCTAAAAATTTGTAATATGATAATTAGTTCATTTAAAAAATTAAATGATTTGCGCGAAAGTGGCAGAATACTTAAAAGTATTGTTAGTAAATTAAAAAGTAAAACAGAAATTGGCATCAGCGCTTATGAACTTGATTTATTAGCTTTAAAACTTACTAAAAAAGCAGGCGTAAGACCTGCTTTTTTAGGCTATAATAATTTCCCAAACGCGCTATGCGTTTGTTTAAATAATGAGGTTGCTCATGGCATTCCTAAAAAAAATAAGATTATTAAAAACGGAGATATAGTAAGTTTGGATTATGGCATTATTTATAACGGAGTTTATACTGATCACGCTATAAGTTTCACTATCGGGAACTTAGTTCCCGATAGTGAAAAGCTTGTTAAAATTACAGAGCAAGCAATGCAAGAAGGCATAAATGTTGTAAAAGCAGGCATTAAAACTGGTGATATTGGATTTGCAATTGAAAGTTTTGTTAAAAAACAAAGTAATTACGGAATAGTAAAACATCTTGTGGGACATGGGTTAGGCGATAAAGTGCACGAAGATCCGCGTATTCCTAATTTTGGTGAAAAGGGCGCTGGCAATATTTTGCGTAAAGGCGAAGTTATAGCTATTGAGCCTATGATTTCTTTAGGTAGCGGAGATATAAAATTACATAGCGATAAGCATACTTATATTACAAAAGATGGATCATTATCAGCGCATTTCGAACATACTTTAATAGTTACGAAAAATGGATATGAGATAGTAACATAGAAAATACAATCCGCTATCTGGCGTATAAAACACAAATATTTTAAATTTTATGTTTCAAGAAATATTGATAATTTTTTTAAGCGCAATGGCGCCTATAAGCGAGATTCGCGGAGCTATTCCATTGGGAATTTTAGTATATGATTTTCCTATATGGCTTGTTTTTATTGTTGCTATAATAGGAAATTTAATACCAGTGGTTCTTATTTTATGGTATTTGGAAACAGTGTCAAATTTTTTAAGGGAAAAAAGCTGTTTTTTTGAAAATTTTTTTTCTTGGCTTTTTGAATATACTCGCAAAAAACATTCTAAAAAAGTAGAAAAATACGCTGTTTGGACTCTTTTACCATTTGTCGCGATTCCGCTTCCTTTTACTGGAGCTTGGAGCGGAGCGCTTATTGCTTTTGTTTTTGGTATTGAAAAAAAGAAAGCGCTTGTTATAATTAGTTTAGGTGTTTTAATGGCTGGAATAATAATTGCATTTTTAGTTTTAGGAGGAAAATCTTTAATTTAATTTTATGAAATATATTATTGCTAATTGGAAGATGAATCCAAGCAGTTTAAAACAAGCAGAAGCGTTTTTTTTAGATATTGAGAGCGGATTAAAAAATGCTAATTTAAATTATAAAGAAGTAATTATTTGCCCTCCGTATTTATATTTATTCCATATTTTAAATTTTAAATTCCAAATTTTAAATTTTGGCGCTCAAAATTGTTTTTGGGAAGATAAAGGTGCGTTTACAGGCGAGATTAGTCCAGCTCAATTAAAAGAAATAGGCGCAAATTATGTTATTTTAGGACATTCAGAAAGAAGAAAAGAATTAAGCGAAAACTATGAAATGGTTTCTAAAAAAATATTTGCCGCTATACGCAATGATTTAACGCCAATATTGTGTTTTGGATCAAATAATATTTATATTGAGCAAGAAAAACAAGAAATAAAAGAGCAAATTAAAACAGTATTTACTAATTTAATTAGTTTAAATAATTTATCTGAAAAAATTATTATTGCTTATGAACCAGTTTGGGCAATAAGCGTTAATAAAAACAGCGTACCTGCTAATGCGAAACATGCTTCTGAAATGATTGATTTTATAAAAAATATATTAATAAGTTACAAAATAGAAGCTAAAAGCTATATTTACGGTGGTAGCGTGGATTCAAAAAATGCAAGGTCTTTTATGGATCAGTATAATATAAACGGGGTTCTTGTTGGTGGCGCGAGCTTAAATACTAAAGAATTTTTAGAAATTATAAAAAATTAAAATTTAGTAAAACAGATAAAGAATTTAATTAGTCGTTTTTAGAAAATGTTGTTATTATAGCAATCCATTTATAAATCGCTTTATGCCATTTGATAATTGATAAAAGATATTTTAACTCAACTAAGTTTTTTAAAATCCAAATTAAAAATCCTTTGAATACAAAGCCATTTATACTAGTTATAGCCCATTTTCCGCCTACTGGTATTATAAATTTTGTTTTTACAGGATAATAAACTCGCGATTTTTTATTGTTGATTATTTTATCAATTATGGTTTTGGCTATATGATTTCCTTCTGTTATAGCTTTTTGAGCAGTAAATGGAATAGTCTTGCCAGAGCTATTATAAGAATTTACAGAGTCTCCAATAGAAAATATGTTATGGCAAATATTACGCTCTTTTTCATACTTTAAATGCAAGCAAGAATCAGCTTTTGGAAGTCTATTTTTTTCTTTAATAAATGGAAGTTTGTCTAAAAGAGGATGATTTTTAATTCCTCCTGTCCATATAAACAAATTATAATGAATACTATTTCCATTATCTAATATAATTTTTTTATCTGTAAGTTTTCTAATATAGTGTTTTTTTAATATTTTAATTTTTAGTTTTTTTAATTGTTTTTCTGCTAACAAAGATACTTTTTCTGGAAAAGAATTTAAAATTTTATTTTTTCCTTCTATTATTTTTATTGAAAGTTCTTTTTTACAGCATCTTCTAAAACAGTTAATTATCTCTGCTGCGGTTTCAATACCTGATGTTCCTGATCCGCCAATAACAATTTTATTAGGTATAATATCAGCAAGTTTTGTTGCGCGCCTTATTTTTATGGCGTCAACAAAGTTTTTTAATCCTAATGAATATTTTTTTAATCCGGGAATATTGTAAAAATTAGTTTGAGAGCCTATTGCTATAACTAAATAATCAAAGTTAATTTTATCTTTTCCATCTAAAATTATTGTATTGCCGCGACAATCAATGCTTGTTGCTTCGGCTTTTATAAAATCAATTTTTTTGTTTTTAACAATATTTTTTATTAAAATATTAGATCGGTTATAAAGCGCATATTCAGATACTCTGGGAGACGCAGACGCAATTTCGTATAAAGCGGGAATAAAAGTATGATATCGGTTTTTTTCTATTAAAATAATTTTAACAGGTTTTTTGCTTTTACGCGCAAATTTTTCTAAATTTAACGCGCACCGCAATCCGCCAAAACCAGCGCCGATTATTACAATTGTTTTCATTAAATAATTATATCATTTTTAAATTTATATAAAAACATTGACAAATAAGTATACTTATGTTAATATTTACTAAGTTGTTTGAAAATTTATATTTATATTTTTATAGACAGAAAGAGAGGGAAAAATGATAGGATTTTTTCTATTATTGTATTTGATGATTGATTTCCTGAGTAATTTTTATCTTGGGAGGTTGATCAAAGAAGGGCATCCTTTGCCCTTCATGGCTTTGTTTTTAATAGGGGGGATTTTATTTATCTCCTCTATGTTTCACAAAATTTCCAACGCCCCATTAGCAGTTGCGTTGGAAACGGTGTGGGGTCGCTACACCGGAAATGTAAAAAGATGGGGAATAAGAGTTTTCCTCCCTTATTTCCCATTTTTATGGGGATATAAGGAAATCGAAATTACAATGCGTAATTTCGATTTAAGTAACATTAGCATCCAGCACCCCTCGGGTGATTTGGTTACCTTTGAGGGGTCTCTGAATTGGTTCCCGAATTATTATTCGGGAATAGAATTAGTCAACTACCTTAGGGTAGGAGGCTATAGTAACAAAGAAAACGATGAAAAGGTTGGGAATGGAGGCCCAACCGATTTATTGGTTGATATTATTTCTGATACATTAAGGAAATACATATCAACAGGGGGACAAGGAGGGGCCCCATTACCCCTTGACGAAGTAAGGGTCAAGGGGGAAGAATTTTGTAATTTAATTTCCGGCGCGCTTGCAGGAAAAAACAGCGTGACTGGAAACAATTACAAAAATATTGAGATAAACCCCAAGGATGGGGTTTCAGATGTCCATGGATTTGGTTTCAGAATTTGTAGAAACCAAATCAAAAACATCGCCACGGAAGGCGATGTTACAAAGGAAATTCAAAATCGTCAGAAGGAGATGATTCAAAAAACCTCTGACGAAATTGACACCGAGGGTGAGGTAGCTAGACTCAAAAAAGCCCTCGATCAAATTGGTATAAAGATTGAGTCTCTTAGTTCTCAGACAAAGCTTCAGCTTTGGAGAGAAATAAGGGAGTTCAAGGCAATAAAAGAGAACGGCGGTAAGTTCTACAAAACCGCCGGACTCGAAGGAATAGTTTCAAAAATATTAGAGAAGTATTTAGAATAGCTTCTCTAATAAAAGCGCGCGCAGTTTAAAGTTTGACTGCGCGCATAATTTTTTGTATAATTTAAATATAAGGACCTCTAATGTTTTCTAAACTCGCTGTCGCTCGTTAAGAAAACATTGAGAACCTTGTTATTCGCTATCGCTAATAATATGAAATTTAAAGAATTTTTAAATATAAGGACCTCTAATGTTTTCTAAACTCGCTGTCGCTCGTTAAGAAAACATTGAGAACCTTGTTATTCGCTATCGCTAATAATATGAAATTTAAAGAATTTTTAAATATAAGGACCTCTAATGTTTTCTAAACTCGCTGTCGCTCGTTAAGAAAACATTGAGAACCTTGTTGTTTCAAAATAAGAACCACTTCGTGAATCTTGTTGTTTCACAATAAGAACCACTTCGTGAATCTTGTTGTTTCACAATAAGAACCACTTCGTGAATCTTGTTGTTTCACAATAAGAACCTCTAATGTTTTCTAAACTCGTTGTCGCTCGTTAAGAAAACATTGAGAACCTTGTTATTCGCTATCGCTAATAATATGAAATTTAAAGAATTTTTAAATATAGGAAATACTGCTAAAAAGGAGTTAGAAACTACAAAAAAATATGAAAATATTGGGAAAAATAGTTTATTAAATGAAAAAGAAAGTTTTTTAAAAGAAATAGAAACTCCTGAAGGCAAGGAAAAGGCTAAGAGTTATATAAAAAAAGGACTTAAAGGCGCTTTTGAAAAAGGCGTGTTTGGCGGTGTTGGATTAATTTCATTTTTTTTATGGTTAATTCAAAGAGGCAAAGAAAAAGCAAGAGAATACGCTATTAGTGAATTAAAAAAATCGCGCGGAGAGTTTAAATCAATTGTTTAAATTTTAGCATATTAATATTTAATTTATGGATCCGGATTTGAATAAAAAATTACAAGATCAAAAAGACAAAATTTTAGATTTGGCAACAGATGTTATTTTAGACAGAGTAGAGAGTCGAATGAAACAAGATTATAGTTTAGATTTGAAAACAGTTCTTGACCAGGAAATAAAAAGAGCTTTAGAAGAAATTGAAGATATTGGTAAAAAAAATAATAACTAATGACTAAATACTAATAATTAATTAAGAAACAATAAATTATTAGCTTAGACGCGGATTTGTTTATGGTGTAAATTCTTAATTATTAGTTATTAATACTTAATTTTTCGTGAATAATCACAGCGAAAATAAACTAAACAAAGTTAAACACTGGAAATGGCTTTTAAATTTCTGCCCTTATATTAGGGCTATTTTTATTGTTGGATCTGTTGGAGGAGGATACGCAAAAAAGCAAAGCGATATTGATTTTTTAATTATTGTTAAAAATGGGCGTATTTTTACAGCTCGAGCAATTTTAACATTTATAACGCAAATTTTTTATCTTCGTCGCAATAAGAATAAAATTACTAATCGTTTTTGCTTGAATCACTATTTAACTGAAGATAATTTAAAATTGCCATATAAAAGCGAATACGACAAAAAAATGTACACATTAGGTTTACAAGTTTTATTTGATAAAAATAATTTATATCAAAAATTTTTATTTGCTAATAATTTTAATAATCAGAAGATAAATTTTCAAAAGTTAAGAAAAGTTAAAAATCGGATAATAGGGGATTTTTTTGAAAGAATATTAAAAAAATTGCAAATTAGAAAAATTAAAAATAATATAGCAACTAAAACAGGCAAAGGCATTATTATTGCTAATGATAAACAATTGCAATTTCATCCTGAAGCAAAATCTGGAATTAATATTAGAGAAATTTGACAAGTTTTTTTAATTGGTATATATTAAAGAAAACAATTAGCACTCTTACGCGTAGAGTGCTAAAAAGATAATAAATAAAATATCAGAAATCAAAACGCAAAACCGTAAACCATTTTTTGTTTTTAATGTAATCATTAAAAACAAAGTTCTGCAAAGCAGGTTTTCATTTTTTAATCAGTATTTTTGGTTTTTGATTTTTGAGTTTTGATTTAATAAAATTATGAACTTAAAACCATTAGAAGATAGAGTTATAATTGAACCTATTAAAGAAGAAGAAAAAACAAAAAGTGGAATTATTTTGCCAGAAACCGCTTCAAAGGAAAAACCTGAACAAGGTAAAATCGTGGCTGTTGGACCTGGAAAATATGAAAACGGAAAAAGAGTAGCTATGGATGTAAAAGTAGGAGACAAAATTATTTTTTCTAAATACGGTCCTGATGAGATAAAAGTTGACGGCAAAGAATATTTAATAGCAAAAGCAAGCGATATATTAGCTATTATAAAATAAACAATAAATAAAATATCAGAAATCAAAACGCAAAACCGTAAACCATTTTTTGTTTTTAATGTAATCATTAAAAACAAAGTTCTGCAAAGCAGGTTTTTATCTTTTAATGTAATCATTAAAAACAAAGTTCTGCAAAGCAGGTTTTTATTTTTAATGTAATCATTAAAAACAAAGTTCTGCAAAGCAGGTTTTTATTTTTAATTGTTTTTTAATCAGTATTTTTGGTTTTTGGTTTTTGAGTTTTGATTTATATAAATAAATTATGGCAAAACAAATTATATTTGGAGAAGAAGCTCGCAAGGGTTTAATGAGAGGAGTAAATAAGTTAGCTAACGCTGTTAAAGTAACGCTTGGTCCTAAAGGGCGAAATGTTGTTTTAGATAAAGGTTTTGGCTCGCCTACTATCACTAATGACGGCGTTACTATTGCTAAAGAAATTGAACTTAAAGACAAGATAGAAAATTTAGGAGCAGAAATTATAAAAGAAGTTGCTTCTAAAACTAATGATGTTGCCGGAGATGGCACAACAACAGCAACAATACTTGCGCAAGCTATGATTAAAGAAGGTTTGCGCGTTGTTGAAGCTGGAGCTAATCCAGTTGAAATTAGGCGAGGCATTAATAAGGCTATTGAAAAAAGCGTTGAAGCGCTTGAGAAAATTTCACAAAAAGTTTCCAAAGAAAGCGAGATTGAACAAGTCGCGACTATTTCCGCGCAGGATAAAGAAGTTGGCAGTATTATTGCCACGGTAATGAAAGAAGTAGGCGATAACGGCGTTATTACAGTTGAAGAAAGCAAATCTTTTGGGCTTTCGCACGAAGTTGTTAAAGGGCTTCAGTTTGACGAGGGTTATGTAAGCCCTTATATGATTTCAGATGTGGAAAAATTAAAAGCGGAAATTGATGATCCTTATATTATGATTACTGATCAAAAAATTTCTACTATTAAAGACATATTGCCTTTCTTGGAAAAGATTGTGCAAGCTGGAAAAAAAGAGCTTGTTATTATTGCTGAAGATTTTGAAGGCGAGGCTTTGGCTACTTTAGTTGTTAATAAATTACGCGGAGCTTTGAATGTTTTAGGGATTAAAGCTCCTGGATTTGGCGATAGAAAAAAGGAAATACTTGAAGATATCGCGGTTGTTACTGGTGGGCAGGTAATTTCCGAAGATAAAGGAATGAAGCTTGAAAGCGCGGAAATTACTATGATGGGACATGCTGATAAAATTTCAAGCGCCAAAGACAAAACAACTATTATTGGTGGCAAAGGCGATAAAAATGAAATTGAAGCAAGGGTCTCGCAAATTAAAATCGCGATT
>Ga0209542_10019964_pt1 | contig 10678 bp, 13 predicted proteins | sample RifCSPhighO2_01_FD_184028 | JGI IMG/M metagenome (GOLD analysis project Ga0209542, IMG submission 184028) | Soil microbial communities from Rifle, Colorado - Rifle CSP2_plank highO2_0.1 (SPAdes) (version 2) | ecosystem: Environmental > Terrestrial > Deep subsurface > Rock core/Sediment ...
GGCGCGCCGCCGCACGTTCGGCGAGCGAAAGTCGCCGCGGTTTGACGGTTTTCGTCTGCGCGATAACCGCGCGCGGTTCGTAGCCCGCTTGCACGTAGAGCAGCGGGCTGACCGTATATTCTTGGCCCCGCTCGCTATGTAAGCCGGCATTGATTGCTTGCGTAAAACTCATACCGGCCGAGCGCGCCTCGGATGTTGAGAACGGCCAGTACGGATGCCACGGGGCCTTGGCGTTATCAATTTGGAAATGAAGGTGCGGTCCGCTGGCAAATCCTGTCTGGCCCGAGAGCGCAATTTGTTCGCCTTTGCTCACAACGTCACCCACGGCAATGAGTGTTGCACTTAAGTGCGCGTAGATAGAGAAGAGGCTTGTCGTCGTTTTCGGATTTTTTGGATCGGGCACATTCGGGTGCTCAATGACCACCAGAATGCCAAAACCACCGGCATCATCGCGCACATCACGCACGATGCCGTTGGCAATCGCCCGGACCGGCGTGCCAACCGGCACGCGAATATCCACCCCGACGTGAGCGCCATCGTGGTCGCCACCGTCGGTATACGAACCCAGGTGACCAACGGAATAAATTTGTCCATGTGGAGAAACATAGTCCGGATCGTTTTGCTGCGCCGCATTATAAGGAGGCAGCGGGACCAGCGCGTCTTGGGGAACTTGTTTAAAGGTATGGAGATGCGGGTCACCGCCGTAGCGCGCCCACTTCACGTAATCTGGGACGAGAGCAATCGGTGTGACTACACCGTCATACACAATTTCCTCACGGCCAATGACCGAAGCCCAGAAAGTATGCCAGCCGTGCTGCCCGAGCATGTTGCCTATCACAAAGGCAAAAATGGTGATCGTGGCAAACCAGAAGGACGAGCGTTGTCGCAAAAACTGCCAGGGGGACGGTTCCGTCACCCGGTGAAGCGGTGTACGCTGGATACGAATGTTGACTTTTTGGCCTCGCATAGAGAAGATTTGGGTCTTAGTGTTCAATTGATATTATATCACTTTTCTCGAATTAATGCAATCCTCCGATTCCTGCATTATTCACCTGCCCAGAGCCGAAATGACGCAGCGTTGCGGCGCTTCGCTAGCACGAAGTCTCTATGGTAAACCGCTTGATTGTTACCTGTCTGGAGAGCTCGGTACCGGTAAAACGACATTCGTGCGGGCGTTCCTCCAGGCACTCGGGAGTGCCGATGTAGTCACCAGTCCAACGTACGCCTTGGAGCAGCGGTACCGCATTGAGCGTTTTACGGAAGCGATTCACCTCGATCTCTATCGTTTAGTACCAAAACAAGCCCGGGAACTTCTGTCACAGAGTGATGATCACGCTGGCCTGCGTTGCATTGAGTGGTCCGAGCGATTAGATGAAACCGCAAGTAAGCAACCTGGCATTCATCTTCGTTTTCAAGAAGAAGGCGACGGTCGCCGCTTGAACGCGGAATTTTTGGATGTCGCATTCCCGGATGATCAAACGATCGCTGCCTGGCAGAAAGAGTTTCAGTTACCGGAGAACGTCATCAAACACTGTAATGCAGTCGCGGCCTTTGCTCTTCACCTCTCTAAAATCTTACTGAAGCGTGGTGAAATGGTTCGACCGCAAGCGCTCCGGGCGGCAGCGTTGGCCCACGACTTACTCCGGTTTGTCGATTTCCGCCTCGGCGCCGGACCGGAAGGTTCAACCTACATAAAGCAGCAAACTACGCTTTGGGAAGGCGTGCGAAACCATTATGGCGAAGGCCATGAAGAAGCAGTCAGTCGCTTTCTCACCGAGAAAGGTTTTCCGGCGATTGCCCGCATCGTCCGCACACACGGCGCTCGCGTCTCGCCCGAAGCCGACGCCACCATCGAGCAATACCTTTTATACTACGCAGACAAGCGGCTGGCCGGTGATACTGTTGTTTCTGTTCATGAACGTTTTGCGGATTTTAATCTGCGGTATAGCAACGGCCAGGAATCCGAAAACTCACGACGCTGGCGCGACGAAGCGTTGGCCGTTGAACAGATGTTTTTCCCGGAGGGTGTTCCTTTCTAGTTCACAACTTCGATAGACTCAAAATGGGAATAGCAAGCTGGTGCGCCCATACCATCATTGGGTGGATTTCGTTTCAGTCGAAGAGTAATCATATCTTCCGCACTTGATCTAAGAATGCGAACAGTTTCTTCAGTGGGAATTTCGTGTTGTACTATCGGGTTTGCACCCGCCGCATTCCAATAGGAAATGACACCGTCAGCAGAGCAGCCAAGACCCACTGCTTGATCGGCCACAAAGGAATTCCCTTGCTCAGCTTTAATATAATCAAACATTGATGCCTGATCAGCTTCGATTATTTTGAAAAAAATGTACTCAGTTTTCTGACAGTTTTCACCAATCGATTCCATCCAATTCAGACATCGCTCATAAGTTTCTGCGTATCCCCGGACCGTAACAACTCCACCATAATCTCCCCATTCATTGCGGCCAAAACCTGAAGATGCTGAAGAAGTAGATACTGCTTCTGAAGAAGAACCTATTGAGCTCAGACTTTCCACTTGATTATCTGGAGTTGAGGCGATGCACGAGGTCAGAAAAGCAAAACAGAGCAGACCAACCCCTTTCATTGTTTTTGACGGAGACACTATATTTAGTAAATCATTCTTTAAACACACCTACAATTGCATCCGTTGCTAACGCTTTTGTGATCGAAGAATCTTGCGAACTTGTTCAAGCCGTTTTCGCACTTCCGCCTCAAAGCCGCGGTCAGTCGGTTCATAGAAATTTTTCGGCTCCATACCAATTGGAAAATAGTTCGCGGTCACCACGCCTTCCGGCGTGTTATGCGGGTACTCGTATCCGACATGGTAGCCCTGCTCTTTCATACCTTTGATGGGCGCATTGCGCAGATGATTGGGGACCTCGAGCGTCGGCGCTTTGCGGATCGTTTCTTTGGTTTCACCCATCGCCCGCGTCACCGCGTTGCTTTTGGGCGCTTGCGCGAGGTACACGCAGGCATGCGCCAAAAAGAATTCGCCTTCGGGTAAACCGACAAACTCAAACGCCTGCCACGCGGCCATCACCATTTGCAGAGCGCGTGGATCCGCGTTGCCAATGTCTTCGCTCGCAAAGATCGCCAGGCGGCGAAAGACAAACCGCGGGGCTTCACCGGCTTCGATCATGGTAAACAGCCAGAGCAGCGCCGCGTCGGGGTCGGAGCCGCGCATGCTTTTAATGAAGGCTGAAACGACGTTATAGTGATCCTCGCCTTTCTTGTCGTAGCGTTTACTGCGTTCCTTGAAGAGCTGCTGCGCTTTCTCGAGCGAAATTGTCTTCCCAAGTGTCATGACCGAAAGTTCCAAAGCATTGAGCGCAATTCGCGCATCGCCGTTAGCGATTTGCGCGAGATGCGTGATGGCTTCATCACTCATCTTCACCTTCCCTTTGTAGCCACGCTCATCGACGAGCGCACGGCGGAGAATTGTTTCGAGATGCTCAGGTTTGAGTGGTTGGAGCAAGTACACCTGCGACCGCGAGACGAGCGCCGCATTGACCTCAAAGTACGGATTCTCCGTCGTCGCACCGATCAAAATGACAGTCCCTTGCTCAACGTACGGGAGCAGCGCGTCTTGCTGCGCTTTATTGAACCGGTGAATTTCATCAATAAAGAGAACTGTTCGTTGCTTGAGTGATGTCAAGGTTTGCTCCGCTTGCGCACATACTTCCTTCAGTTCCTTCACCCCACTAAGTACCGCATTAATTTGGGTAAACTCCGCATTCGTCGTGCGCGCGATGACGTGCGCCAGCGCCGTTTTCCCGGTGCCCGGCGGTCCGGCTAAAATGACTGACTGCAGGGTGTCGCTCTCAATCGCCGCCCGAAGCCCCGTGCCGGGCGCAAGCATGTGCTCCTGACCCACATATTCATCGAGGCTGCGTGGCCGTAAACGGTATGCCAGCGGCGCATTGGCAGTAGATGGCGAAGCGACTTTGGGCATGGGGTAATATTCTAATGGCTATTTCCGCGGGCAGCCATTTGTATTACACTCTTTCCGTGGCTTCAGAAGTTATTGTTAACGGCGAGCCAGAAATCGAAATTGATGTTATTGAACCGAGTCCAGAAGACCTCGGGGGTCTTTCGTTAGAGCAAGCCCGAGCTCTCATCAAACAAGTTTGTGAGGAAGCTCTAATGCGTCAGCGATGATAAATCCCACGCCTCCCGAAGGCTTAGAGAAAGGAATGACCTACGAACAGGCCCGTGCGCGGGCTCTTGAGCAATCAAGAACTGCCCGCAATGAGTTAATCCGGTCCGACGAAGAGAGATTTCGGAAAGTGAATGAAGAGGCCAACCGAAAAACCAACGAGAAGGAGTGGCCAAAAAAGTTTACTATTTAATCTCAACTTATGGGAACCAGCATTGCATCACCGGCTGATCAGGAACTAGCAGACCGACTCTACAAACAAGGCGTGGAAATCCTTGGCCAGGAATCGACGGCGTTTCGAATGGCAATCGACGGTGCAGTGAAAGATCTCCGCGTGATGTTCGGCAACGTTATCCCGAAAAAGGAGACTGATCGCTTAGTGCATGATTACGTATTGCAAGAAAAATTTCCCGACCGGTTTGTGGCATACCTCGAAGACGAAACTGAAGAAGAGGGAGAAACAAGACTCCAAAGAGAAACTCGTGCTGCCGCTCCTTCCTTGGCAAAGCTTGAGCAATTAATCAAGGCATTGCCAACTGAACAGCAGAAAAGAATCGAAGTGCGCTATGTACGCGACCCACTAGCTGGATTCAGGTTGAAAGCCAATTGATCCGTTTGTCTCCTTTCCACCACGTGTCTTGGCGGCGCGCGTATTGCCGCGTTTTGGCGGCAATTTGTTCGGTCAGCTCAGGAATAGTCATAGGCAGCCGTCCGACAAGATAACGAACAATCTCGCGGTAACCGTGGCTCTTCAGGCCCGGATCCTGCGGTCCATATCCTCGGTCGAGCAGACCTTGTACTTCATCAATCCAGCCGCGCTCCATCATGTGCTTGGTCCGGAGATTAATTTGCTCGTGGATGACAGGGCGCGGCCACTTCAGCCCAAGGATCAAATGATCATCCTGTGGCTTACTTTGGCGAAGTTCTACCAAGGGGACGGCTTTTGACTTCGGTTGCTGCGTCAATTCAAAAATTTCCACCGCCCGAACCACGTAGGGTTTGTTTTGGACCGGAATACCGGCCGCCGTTTCCGGATCAATCTCTTGGAGGCGCTTATATAAGGAGAGGCCGGCATCCAGATCGTATTCAGACTCGAGTCGCTTCCGTAATTTCAAATCGCCCGCTGGCGCGAGGGAAAGGTCATCAATGATGCTACTAAGGTACAGCATCGAGCCGCCGACGAGCAGCGGAACTTTCCCTTCACTATGAAGTCGATCGATCAACGCCCGGGCCTCCCGCTGATACCAACCGACCGTGACTTCTTCCTTGGGGTCTTTGACGTCGAGTAAATGATGCGGAATGCCCTGCATTTCCGCTTCGGTGATCTTCGCCGTTCCAATATCGAGGTAACGGTAGAGCTGGCGTGAATCAGCATTGATGATTTCGGCGCGCGGACCAATCGCTTGGGCTATTTCGATTGATAACCCGGTTTTCCCGCTCGCCGTTTGGCCGAGAATGGTGATGAGCGGCCGTGGTGATCTTGTCAGAAAATCAGTCACGAGTTGTCGCCACATCTCAGGGGTATTTGTCATGACGATCATTAATCGTCCAAAGTTGGAACGTTGAATGCGGAATAACGTCCTGTGGCATCTTGATGCATGATCTCCAACGCATCTTGAAAGACCTGACCATCTGCATCAGTTACGATAATTTTTCGCCCCTGCTCTGTCTCCTCACAAACAACGAGAAGTCCTCCGTAGGTATAACGAAGTGTAAGCTCTTCCAGTGCAATTAAGCGCTCACTTTCTGACATTCCCCGAAGACGACAAACTTCTGCGTACGAAGCTGCTATCTCTGAGGGCAATGTGATTTCGCTGAGTAAGCCCATGGGCATTTTAGGCACGTTCATTGAGCCAACTTTGCGCTCGTCAAAAAATCAAAGCAAGGAATTGTAATGTTTTCTTGACATGCATGTGCCGCCATATTCCCTGCCACTGCCTAGTAGGCTCGAAACGCAAAACGCGCTATGATACTATGAAATCTCTCCCCTTCCCCTAATGCATTCCCGCATCCAATCAATCGCTTCGCAGATTTCTCGCGGATACCTGACAACGCCCTTCGACCGCGCTCAGGGCAGGCCGCAGAACATTCTGATTCCGACCGTCATCGAAAAGACGCAGTTCGGCGAGCGCGTGTATGACATCTACTCGCGCCTCCTCGAAGAACGCATCGTCTTTCTCGGCACCCCGATTAACGACGATGTTGCTAATTCGATCATTGCTCAATTGCTCTTCCTCGAAAAAGAGGACGCCAAGAAGGACATCATTTTGTATGTGAACTCACCGGGTGGCCAGGTCAGCTCGACCCTCGCCATGTACGACACCATGCAGTACGTCAAACCGGATATCAGCACGGTTTGTCTCGGCATGGCGGCTTCCGGCGGCGCCATCATTCTGATGGGCGGCGCCAAGGGCAAGCGCTTCGCGCTGGAGCACTCTGAAATCATGATTCACCAACCGCTCGGCGGCACGGAGGGGCAAGCCACCGACATTGCCATTCACGCCGAACATATCGTGCAGACCAAAGGGCTTTTGAATCAACTGATTGCTAAGCACACCGGCAAGTCGCTCGAGCAAGTCAGCTCTGATACCGAACGCGATAAATTCATGAATGCGGAAGCAGCTCTCACCTATGGTCTCATTGATCGCGTGGTGAAGTCGGCGAAAGAGGTGAAGGCAAAATAAGTCGGATTTGAAAACGCCCCGCAGTTTAGCGAGGCGTTTTTTTGTCAATTATTTCCGCTTCTTCTTGGTCGAGTGGGCATCCTCATCACAACGAGTACCAAGACCAAGAGCGATGAGCCAGAGGAACGTGCCTTGCACAACGCCCATCACACTTTCCAGCGGCACTGCTTCATCAGCTGGCACGAGCGTGGTGGCCGCGAGAAGTCCTTTAAGGAGTAGTCCCAAAATAATGGAAACGAGCGAAATGCCGAGGAGCCAAGTTCCCTTTCCCGCTTGAAGGCCCAGCGCGACCATCACGCCGCCAACCACTTCCAGAAGCGGCAAGATGTAACCCCAAGCAAGACCCGCTGGCGCCAGCGGCCCCAGGCCGGCGGCGACCATCTCGGGGAAGGTCTGAATATTGAGTAGGTGGTTCAACCCGATGAGCGCCACACCCAAGCCCACGCCCACGCGCAGACTCAGTTTTGAGACACACTTCGGACAATCCGGATAGTTCATCATAAAGAAGTGGTTGGAAATTAGACACAGTATGCAAATAGATAATGAATTCAACAAGCGAGCACACTGCACTTCGTATTTCTGGCAACACCTCTCGAATTTTTCAAATTCCAAGATACAAGCACCAAATTCCAAAATATTACTCGTTGTATCTTGTTTCTTGGGAATTGGGACTGTTCACTGCTTCGGTGACAACAAAGTCTTTTATCCTTCAAGCAGAAACTGCGAAAGGACGTCGTGGCACATTGCAAACTGCGCACGGCTCTCTTGAAACACCGTTGTTCATGCCCGTCGGCACGGCGGGTGCAATGAAAGGACTCACGCACCGTGACCTTTTGGAGCTCGGCGCGCAGATACTCCTTTGTAATACATACCACTTACACCTCCAACCGGGCGAAGCCGTCGTTGAGGCAGCCGGCGGTCTGCATGCTTTTTCCAATTGGCACAAACCGATCCTCACCGATAGCGGTGGCTTCCAAGTCTTCTCATTTGGGCGCCGCGGTCACACCGACGTGACTGATGAAGGCGTGCGCTTCCAATCTCATCTGGATGGCAGCGCTCGCCACATTGGACCCGATGAATCGATGGCGATTCAACACGCGCTCGGCGCGGACATCATCATGGTCTTCGATGAATGTCCGCCTTCCACCGCGCCACGCGCGGAGATTCAAAGCGCCGTGGATCGAACGCTGCGCTGGGCGCGGCGCTGTAAGGACCGAAACGAAGAACGGCGAGCCAAGACGGGGCAAGCCCCGCACCTCTTCGGCATCGTCCAAGGCGGACTGGAGCGCGACCTGCGGGAAAAGTGCGCGGAGGAGTTACAAGCGATCGGGTTTGATGGGTACGCACTTGGCGGATTAGCCGTCGGTGAAACGGAGGAAGAGATGCTCAGCATCGTCAAAGCGATTGCGCCACTGCTTCCCAAAGATCATCCGCGCTATCTCATGGGCGTCGGCACGATTCCTCAGCTACGCGCGTGCGTCGCGCTTGGCATCGACATGTTCGACTGTGTCTTGCCGATGCGCGTCGCGCGTCACGGTTCACTGTGGCTCAGTGATGGTTCGGAGCTGCGCATTCAAAATGCGCGCTTCCGCGATGATCACACGCCCATTGATCCAAACTCCCCTTCTCCCCTCAGTCGTACACACCTCAAAAGTTATCTCCATCATCTGATGAAAGCCGGCGAGCGTTATGGTGAAACGATCGCGGCGATGCAGAACTTAGGACTAACGTTCCAGGCAATGCAGGACCTGCGGACCGCCATTGAAAGGGATTGACCAATGTTAATTATACGTTACACTGCGGCCTTCACCGATGCAGCGTCCACTGAGTCCGCAACGGCACCAGCTCATCGATAATTTTAAGGTGTACAACGGAATGGATGCAGAGCCATACCGACGGACTCTTGAGGCGATCCCGCAGACAATTGAAAGCGTCCGCGCACGCATTGGCGAAATAATCATCTACCCCATTAAGGGTATGCAAGGCATCTACTTGGAAGAAGCGCTCCTCACTGAAAAGGGGCTCACGACGCTAGACGGCTGTTGCCGTGACCGGCAGGCAATGCTTGCTCGCATCGATCCAGCAACAGGTGAAAGAGTCCGCTTTTCCGGAAAAGACAATGAGCACATCGGAAAACTACAGGTTGAGTTTGATCCCAATAAAGAAGAAATCGAAATCACTGCGCCAGGCACCTATATAACATCGGTCGTTTTCTCCGCCGAGGAACTGTGGCCTGAGCACTACGATCCGGTTCGGATCAAACTGGAAACGGCTGAAATAATCCAAGGTGTCGTTGTCGAAGATAAACGTTTTGACACCATCGAAGCGATGCTACAAGTATATGGAGATAAGACAGGACGCAGCAATACTTCCGGAAAGATTCAATTGGTTATTCCTCATATCGATTCGCCGCGTTACTCCGACACATCACAAGGGCAAGATGCCAATTATCAGACAAATTTTTCTGACGGTGCGCAGCTCCACATTACAAATCAGGAAACCCTCGACTGGTTGAATGAAGGACTGAAAGAAGTCAACGGCAACGATTACCGAACATTGCCGATGGAATCATTTCGTCCAAATATCGTTTTACGGGACGCGCCGGCCAACATTGAAGACATTGCGCAGAAGATTTGTTTTGAACAACAAGAAAAGATTATCAATCTGGTTCGCCTGACTCCCCGTTGCAAAGTACCGCAACGCGATCTGAAGACGGGCCAGGTGGTTGATGGCGAGCCGTTGCCTTGGTTACGCACACATCGCCCGCGCCGCGAAAAGGGGCAGCCAACATTCGGTGTCAACGCTCACGCTGAACCTGCATCACACGCCAAAGTAATCTCAGCGGGAGATAAAATCTGGTTTGACGGCGAGCGCCGCAACTACTAATTACTCTTTATTCTGCAGCGTCCGTCCGGTCCCCTTCTTCGGGGAACCGACGTCGATCTTCATAATTTCGATTTCCGTGTACGGTTGCTTGTGACCATGCACCCGGCGGTAGCGTTTGCGGCGGCGCATTTTGACCACGCGAATTTTGGCATCGCGGCCGTGGCTGATGACTTTCGCCGTGACAGCCACGCCGCTCACGAGCGGCTGGCCGACCGTGACGTTGTCATCACCCTTTGCGAGGAGGAGCACCTGGTCAAAGGTGACCGTGGCGCCTTCTTTAGCATCAAGAGTCGGAACGTGCAAAACGTCGCCCTCTTGGACTTTCTCCTGAAAACCGGCGATGTCGACAATCGCGAACATTGCCGGCGCAGTGTAAGGAAGCGGGCCCGGAAACGGCAAGCAAAAACCCGCAGAACCGCTGCGGAAATTATTGCTGTGGCGACCTCAAACCGTTACCTTGCCTGCGATGAAGCGAAAACACCTCCCCCTCGTCCTTGGCTGTGCCTTCCTCTTCACTGTGAGCTTCGGGCTGACAGCTTGTAAGAAGAAGCCGGCTCCCGCAACCTCATCTAGTGGAGCAGTGATGAACCAAACCGCGCGCCGCTACGCCGCGGAGTTCGGCACCGTCACGTACGAAATCAGTGGCTCAGTCGCCAGTGGAGAGGAAACAATGCGCTTTGCGGACTACGGCGCCATAGAGGCGAAGGAAACGCGTCTGACAATCTCCACGAACGGCACGGAGCAGGCGTTCCGCCAGCTGACGATTCTGCGCGACGGCCAGATTTACTCGATCGATTTGATGGCCGGCCGCGGCACCAAAATGCCGGACGTCATGAGCTCTCGTCTCATTGCGCAGTACGGGAACGACAAGTTCGGCAGCCTCGGCTCCGAAATCATGCGGGCCATGGGCGGTCGCGAAGTCGGCCCGGGA
>Ga0209542_10019965_pt1 | contig 10678 bp, 18 predicted proteins | sample RifCSPhighO2_01_FD_184028 | JGI IMG/M metagenome (GOLD analysis project Ga0209542, IMG submission 184028) | Soil microbial communities from Rifle, Colorado - Rifle CSP2_plank highO2_0.1 (SPAdes) (version 2) | ecosystem: Environmental > Terrestrial > Deep subsurface > Rock core/Sediment ...
AGGAATTTCAATCATTGCTTGTACCATTTTATTTGCTCTTTATGTTATATATACATAACATATATATTAAGTATATAAATCTTGTGTCATGGAAAATACCAAAAAGCACCCATCCTAAAACAAACCAAAAAACCACAACTTTCCAAGCTTTAAAAAATAAAATTAATCTAACACATTAAAATTTATTAACCTCTTTTTTCTTAAGGTAATATGTATAATTCAAAAAGAGGTAGTGATAATTTTAATAATAGCTATAATAAACTTAATCTTTTGACTATAGGCAGCCAGGATTTATCTCGTAATATAATCTCAAATAATAATCCATACAATAAACTAACAAAGCTTTTTCTCATATTCACCCTCTTTTCAATATCTATATTATCCATATCATTAATTTCAGCCGCACAAATCAACTTTATAAGAACAGAAAACTCTTCTGATTTCAACAAAGGAGAAACTCTTATTGCAAAGCTTTCTGGCAATTTTATCGATAAACCAACAAGCGATAATGTTGTTTTTTACCGCGGGCATGTGCGGATTCCAATGGTTTACAAAATTTCAGAGATGAATGATGACTTTTATATTTATGCATTAACAGTAGGTAAAAGTCAAGGAAATTACTCATTGTCAATAGAAAATGTTAGATATATGCAAGGCACACAAGAAGTTGAAGAAAAAATTGTAAAAAACTTCACGATAAATGGAAATCTTTCCGATTTCTCTATAGAACCAGGATTTGTAATTAATGATACCGGCTTTTCAATCGAAGTTCAGAATTTACAAAACAATCAAATTACAATAAATATCGACGCCAGTGACAACCTTTTAGTTCAAGATTCTGTAAATGTCAATTCAGGCGAGATAAAAAAAGTAAGTTTTCAGTTAAAAAACCAGGAAAACTCTTTTTCAGAACAAATAAAACTAACATCTGAAAAAACATCTTACGCAATCCCTATTTTTATAACTTCAAATTTAACTAGTGGAGAAGAAATAAATAATTCTGGAACAATTAATGGCGAAACAAACAACTCTGGAACAACTGATGGGGAAACTGACAACGGAGAAACAGACGACGGAACATCGGATATAGAGGAAAGCTTCAAGTTCGAGCCAGGTATTGTTAGAGTTTCAATGAATACAGACTCAAAATCCAAGAGAATTATTTATCTTGTGAACACTGGAGAAACAGAAATAAAAGATATAGTTTTTTTCGTTCCATCAACACTAAGCCCTTATGTCACTATAACTTCTTCTAAAGATATCGAACTAAATTCTACAGAGAAAGTTGAAATAACAATAGAATCTGACGCAGAAGAAAAACTTGTCGAGGGAGAGATAACTGCAGAATCAAAGAACTTCGCTTCTGATTTCAAGCTTATTCTAAATTTTATCAAAGATTATACACCGCCACCAGAAGATGAACAAGATGAAGAGGTGATTATTGTGACAACATGCGCCCAATTGAAAGGAACTGTTTGCGCTGAAAACTATGAATGCTCCGGAGAAACCGCAGACACAAAAGATGGTGTTTGCTGTATTCAATCAGCAACGTGCGAGGAAATTAAAAAAGGCTCAACAGGAAAAGTAATAGGATGGTTGATAGTTATTTTCGTAGTTCTTTTATTATTCTGGTTTTTTAAAAGATATAAAAGAGTAAAACCGCAAATTAAATTTCCCAGATAATCATCTTTTCTTCTTAGCTGTTTTACCCGCCGCTTTCTTCTTTACAGAATCCTCTTTTTCTCCTTCTGCAATAGCTGGTCTCGGCATTAAATCCTGAATGTTTCCGCCAAGCTCCTGGATTTTTTTCAGCAATATGATTTTTTCATTCTGCATTATTCTTGCAATCTCGTCATAAGCATGAAGTCTCCTTGTTAACTCATTTAAGATGTCATTCCAGCTGTTATTCGAAATTGCAATAATCTCTGGAGAAATAATCTCGAGATGTGCCGGCATATATTTGAAAAGAAGTATAGCTAGATTCAAAACCTCATCAATCTCGACTTCAACCTCGGCAAAAGTCGTGTAAAAATCTTTCTGATCTTTCATAAACGTCGGCTCTTTTATATCCTTCACCTTTACATTAACACCCTTTTCCTTGTCTATTTCTTCTATCAGCTTTTCCAGACTTTCTATGAGATGCTTTGGAGGCCTTCCTATTACATCAAAAATCATAATTGCTCTTATTTTTGTATCGTCTGTCATTTGAACTCTTTTATTTTGTTATCTAAACTCGTTTTTGTGCCTCTTTCTTTTTATTATAAATAAAACAGCAATCAACACGCAAAAAACCACAAACCCCCAGAGAGCGGCGTTTTTCTTTAAATTTTTGTTTTCTTCCGTATTTATAGCTTTTGGAACTAAGGGGTTAAGCGTTATTGTTTGAAGCTCAATCTCCTGATCCTCGTTGTTTGATGATAAATTGTTAATAATTGGTTCTTCCATCGTTGTCTCGGTTTCATAACCAATACTTTTATCTTCGTTACTCTCCTTTTTCTCATCTTGTTCTTCGTTTTCAACACAAGCCAAGTCTTGAGCTTTTATGTTGCTGAGAGTTACTTCCCCTATTCCCTTGACTTTTATCAAATCGTCAATAGAGCTAAATGGCCTGGAATTAACTATTTCCTGGGCTTTTGCAGGCCCAATTCCAGAAAGCCCGTCAAGTTCTTCCAATGAAGCAGAATTTACATCAACTTGTCCTTCATTGCATATAGCAGAGATAAGTTGAACAAGAAATATCATAGCTAATGTCAATAACAAGAACTTTTTCTCCATAAACTACCTATATAAAATAAGATTATAAGATTTATTGCGTCAGAATATAGTAATTAAACCTACTCTTTATCTTTGAATTCGATGTATTCTATTTTACCTCTTTTCTCTCCCTTTTTTGCTATCAAAATTCTAGAAAAGATTTTGTTATCGATGAGCCAGTGGCACATTCCTCTTTCAACTTTATCGAGATAGCCGTTTCCCTTTGCTTCTAAACCAATAACTTCATAGTTTCCATTTGCAACTTTTCTAAAGCAAACAAAATCAGGAAATCCTACTCCGATTCCAAGAACTTTTAGAAACGGATTATATTTTCTCTTAGCCGCAATTAATTTATTTTTTTCATAGTCAACAGTATTCATCCATTTGCTTACGGTCCAACCCATTTTTTCAATTTCAACCCTTACCTTAGCTTCAAATCTCGTTCCCGCAGCCCGATTTTTTCTTCCTTGCTTCGACCTCGACACGCTCTTCTTTCTTGTTGGCATTTTCATATAATAAAAAACAATAATAGTTATAAACTTTAATACTTAATAAGATATTATGGCAAGAAGTTTAGAAGAAAGCTTGGAGCCCTTTGAATACAATGTTTCAGACATATTTGTGCCCTTTAAAGCTGCCATTAGACATCTCCCAGAAATATTAGCTCAGAAAGACCCTGTAATTAAATATTATGAACTTATCCTTAACGGATTTATTACAGGAATGCAGGCTATTTTAACAGGCTATGTCCTCTATAAGAACTTTATTTACTTAACTTCTCCTTAATTTCATAACAAAAATAGCTAAAAAAGCCCCGATTGCGTTTGCTATTAAATCAAGAGTAGTATTGTAGTATCCTCCGACGTTAACTTCTGTAATGCTTACGGTTGCAATGAATTCAACTATTTCATTAACAGCTCCAAGCCCCATGCTAATCAAGGCAGAAAGAATATAAATTAAAGCCCAATTAGGTTTTGTTTTTATCTGCCTTTGGATTAAATGAAAAGCAACTAAAGCCGTAACAAAGAAGCCGAACACATGCACAAACTGATCGAATTTCAAGACAAAAGTGTCTCCGATATCAAATAAGTGAATAATCTGCAAATTATAAAGAACATCTCCGTTAACAATCAAACCGCCGCCAGACATATGCAGCAATCCCCAAATAGACAAACCCCATAAAATCAAATAATCGAATTTGCTTTTTTCAAGAGTGAAGAATATCAAGCCAAAAAAGAAAAGCAAAACAAGAATATACCATAAAAACTCGTAATTTTTTATGCTAATATAATAAATTGCATAGATTAAAACATAAGCAATTGTAAATAATAAAATATACCAATGGCCTCTTTTTAGTTTCATGAAGAATAAAGCTGAAAATAGTTTTTATATTTTTATTTATTCAATTCAGAAAGAATATCCTCTAGTTTCTCTATTTTTTTTACATTCTCAAGCTTAATTGTAATATTCCCCGCCCTATTACCATATTCATTTAATGTAAAACCATTATTACCAAAAGGATTTATTCTTATCCATTGTTCAGTTTTTGAAAGAGAATATCGATTTAAATATCCAATCACCTGATTTATTGTAGGAATCCGATTTATTTTAGGGGCTTTTATACTCAGTTTCTACAATAGATGCCCCCCAATATCTTTCTTTATTCTTAACTCAATATCATTGAATTCAGTTATAGGGACCACTAATGGTCTTCTCTTAGCAACATAAATACCATTTTTTTTCATAGCTTCAATTTTTGAAGGATTATTAGTAAGCAATTCAATTGATTTGGGCCCAAAATATTTTATGATTTCAGCAACATCAGTATAATCTCTATAGTCAAGCTGTCCTCCATATTGAACAAATGGCTTTGCCCAGATATCAACCTCATAAAGCTCTTTGTTTCCCTTTTGTAGATTTGCTTCAGAATTAATCAGGGCATGCTCTCGTAATCCAACATTTTTCCCTATTTGATCATGTGCAAAAATAATCATTCCTAATCCTTCCTCTGCAATAACTCTTTTTGCCTCCTCATATTGCTCATTGCAATCACATTGTGCAGAACCGAATCTACCCCAAATACATTCAGAATTAATTCTTACTGGAACATTTTCTGAACCTGTAACTTCTCCTTTTGAAAGCACATGATATTTTCCACTAGGAAATTCAAAATATGTAATATCAAAACTACTAATCGAACCATCTTTAATTCTTAATGGAAGCTTATACGACTTGATAACTTCGTAGTCCTTATGCTTCTCTAGTGCTGGAGATTGTTCTTTGTACATTTTTTAACACCTTATTCATTACTTAATAATAGTCAATAGGTCTATCATGATTATAAAACTTTTTATCAATATTTTTGTCTTTACCTATAGATTTATATATTTTAACAAATAAAGACAAATATATGGCAAAAATAGAAGAACTTAATCAGAAATTTGCATCTTTAGACCTTAAAGACAGAAAAATATTGTATGAGCTGGATGTGAATGCAAGACAAAGTGCCTCTGAAATTGGTAAAAAAGTAGGACTAAGCAAACAAGTTGTTACTTATAGGATCAATAAACTCGTTGAACTAGGCATTATTCAGAAGTTTTATGCTGTATTGGACACCTCAAAATTAGGATTTACCGCATACAAGATTTTTCTCCGTTTACAAAATACAGATGTCAATAAGCAAGAAGAGATTATTAACTACCTAAAAAATCATGATGGTGTCCAATTTTTTATTAGCACAGACGGGATGTTTGATCTTGTTTTCAATGTCCTTACAAAAAATACTAATGAATTATACTTGTTTGTCAGAGAACTTGAAAATCAATATGGCAATTACATTGCTGAAAAAGAAATTGTAATTATGATTTTCTCTTCTTTTTTCTTTAGAGATTATTTTATCAACAAAAAATCAACTCAAATTAGAAAACCAATGTTTTTTGGCTCCGAGGCAATTCCAATAAAGATTGATAAAATCGATGAAAAAATTCTTTCTATTCTTGGGATTGATGCACGAACACCAATTATTGATATAGCGAAAAAAGTAAATCTTAATGCTGATACTGTTGGCGTTAGAATCAAGAAATTAGAGAAAGCTCATATCATTCAGAATTATATCTTATTACCAGATTTTTTACTGCTAAATCAGACTTCATATAAAGTCATGTTCAGTTTACGAAATCTAACTGAAGAAAAAGAAAGAATGCTTATGGAATATGCTAAAACGCAACCAAATATTTGGTTTCATTCAAAATCCCTTGGAAGATGGGATTTAGAAATTAACATGGATGTAGATAATGCAAATCAATTCAGAAAAATCATGATGGAAATAAAATCAAGATTCTCTGGTGTAATAAAAGAATACAATACATTACAAGTTTCTAAAGTTCATAAGTTTAACTTCTATCCTTTCAAAGTGTAAAAGTCCCCGCCTTGAAGATATTTTTTGATGGCTCACTTTGTTTGCTGGAATAAACCAATGCCCTCTTTTTAGTTTCATGATTTATTTAGAATAATAATCCTTATAAACTCTATAGATACATCCTAGATTATGGATGATTTTAAATCACGTTCATATAGAAACCTCCTTGAAGCATGGGCAAAGCCTATTTTAGATACTTTAGATAGTATTAATTCTTTGTCAGAAGACACGAGTACGGCTGCAGGTATTGATGGTCTAGTTGCCGAAATATTATTCGATTGCGATCTTGTGACTGTTAGTGGAAGGGAAATGGAAGCTTATGGAAAAACACCAGAATTTTCTGAATTTTATGCAAGATTCAAAAAAACAGGCATATACAGAGATATGGAAGAAATAAGGCGAGTCCAAACAACTAGCTCAGCATAATCTCATAAATCCCGCGCTTGAAGCGTTTTTCTGTTGTTCTCCTTGGCTCTTTTTATTCCATCAAGCAAAACCTCTTCGACTTTTCTTTCCAAAGCCATCGCAACTTCATCTGCAACATTCGAAACAGTGTTTTCTTTGTCTCGTTCGACGTTATCGGCGGACGACTGAGAACTCTTTTGAGTTCGCTGCAAGTCTTTTACGGTTTTTCTTATGTTTGATTTAACAATTATTGACATTTTTAGATTTTCTTCCACCCAACAGGAGTTTTTACTCTTGAACTACATCTCTTATGGGCCCAAACTCCATCCCATTCATGGTAAACCTTTCCATTGATATTTATTTGTTTTGTGAAGCTGACTATTTTATTCTTTTCATTTAATTTGTCAAGATTTTTTCCACAAACACTACATTTTATATAACGATATTTTTTGTATTTATTCTGAGATAATATTCTTAGAACCGCCTCTTTTTCAGCTTTTAGCTTTTTTATGCAGGAAAAACTATGTGTTAAGACTGGTTTATACCTTTTCTTTAATAAATCCTTATAAATATACCTATCGCAATCAATATCATTACATTCTCCCTTAATGGCCCAATCAACTTCCTCTAGTTTATCAGTTAGAAAATAATATTCTTCTTTATCTTTTTCTTTCATATAATAACCATTAATAAGGAATATTAATATTTATCTGAGACTATTTTTAACAATTTAATTGCTTCATCTGGATTGACGATTCTTATTCCACGATGTTCCTTCAAATTAAGAAGATGCCCATCTTGACTTACTATTAAATCAGCCTCTCCATCAATTGCAGCTTCAATAAATTTATTATCATCAGGGTCTTCTTTTATCGCATCTATTTTTGATGAAGGTTCTATAAGTATAGCGTTTTTAAGAATAAGATTTTTCTAATCTTCAATCATATCTTCAGGCATGGGAATTCTAAAGTTTCTTAGAATTTCAATAAGTTCTTCAACTATTTCAGGAGAGCTTATCAGCTCAATTTCCTTATTTTTCCATTTATCTATCAGTTGAGAACAATAATTTCCATCCCAAAATATTCCAGAGATGAATACGTTTGTGTCTAAAACCAGTCTCATTTTTTGCGAGCATTTCTTATAGCTTGCTCAACTCCATCCTCTTCTAATTTGTTTTTTCTTGCAAATTCTCTAGTTTTTGCGAGCAATTTATCAAATCCTTTAAAAGAGGGCATCTCAAGCTTTTTTAAGACAATAGTATTGCCTTCTCCGATTACAACAAACTTTTCTCCCTCGCGTATCTTTAATTTGTCTCTTAAACTTTGAGGGATAACTACCTGCCCTCTTGAGCTTACACTTGTTATTTCTATGTTTTCCATTTTTTTCTTCTATAAGTTTATCTTATTAGTAAGATTATCTTATTTATAAACCTTTCCTTTCTATTTCAGTCCAACCTCGTCTTTTATATTTTTAATTCCTTCTATAGCAATTGCAAAAAACTCGTCTAGACTAATTCCAAGCTTTTCAGCTTCTAGTATAACGCCTCTTTCAATTTTTGCGGCAAAGGTTTTATCTTTAAATTTCTTTTTTAATCCAGAAGCTTCCATGTTGGAAACAAAGCCATCGCGCATTAAAGCATACGCGTGAACTAGTCCGGTAATTGTTTCAGAAGCCGCCAAAGCGTATTCAATCCTTTTCGTCCGCGCTTTATCCGCTAAATGAGGCAGTTCATGAAATCCATAGCCATGGCTTGAAATGGTTTCAATAAATTCGTCGTCAAAACCAGCTTCTTTTAAAATTCCCGGCATTTTTGTCAAATGCGTCTCAACATTGTCTTTTGTTACACCCCAATCCACATCATGTAACAAACCAAGCATTGCCCAATAATCTTCATCCTCGCCAAGTTCTTTTGCTATCTGTCCCATAACAGCCTCTGATTCAAGATAATGAATAATATCCTGCGGATGAGAATTGTATTTTTTAATAAGCTCTAATGCTTGTTCGCGCGAGATTGGTAAAGAAGTCATATTCTAAACCCATATTCTTTTCTTATTTCACTAACTATTTTTAACATATCTTCTGCCTCTTTATCGCTCAATATTCTTTTCCCGCTTAAGATTTTCTTCCAAAAATCATTAGATTTTTTTGAATATTTCTTAACCATATTTTTAAATAAATCTTCTAGTATTTAAAAATTATTATCTTCATGGCTTTCACTTCTCCGGTTTCATAAAAGGAAACAGAATCACATCGCGGATTGAAGACTGATTTGTAAAAAGCATGGTTATTCTATCAACACCAATGCCGACTCCTCCAAGAGGAGGCATTCCATAGGAAAGAGATTCTACAAAATCTTTGTCTAGCACACTTGTTTCAAAATGGGCATCAAAATCTTTAGCTTTTTTTCTTGTTTCTATTTGTTTAATCAGCCTTTTTTCTTGTTCCATAGGGTCATTTAATTCAGAATAGGCATTTGCGATTTCAGAACCGTTTATAAAAAGTTCAAACCTTTCCACAAAATTCTTATCTTTTCTGTGTTCTTTTGTTAAAGGACAAAGCTCTTTAGGATAATCGATTATAAAAGTTGGCTGTAACAAATTTGGCTGCACTTTTTCATCAAAAACTTGATCAATTTCTTCAATCTTCAATTTTTTTGGATCAATTTTTGCATATTTCTTTATAGCATCAAACATCTTAATTCTTTTGAAAGGTGTTTTGAAATTTATTTTTTTCCCTTGATATTCTATTTCTGTTTTACCATGCAGATTTTTTGCAATTTCAGATAGAAGACTTTCCGTTATTTTCATCATGTCATTATAATCCATATAGCTTACATAAAGTTCCATCATTGTAAATTCCGGATTATGTGTTCTATCTATGCCTTCGTTTCTGAAGTTCTTGCATATAGTAAATACCCCCTCAAAGTCTCCAGCAATCAATCTTTTTAAATAAAGTTCTGGAGAAATAGACATATACATCTTAAGATTTAATGCATTTAGGTTGGTTGTAAATGGTCTAGCTTCCGCTCCCCCATACAAAGGCTGTAATAAAGGCGTTTCAACCTCTAAATATTCTTTTTTCTTCAAAAAACTTCTTATAGTATCAATTATTTTTTCTCTTTTTTTAAAAACTTCCCTTACTTCAGGGTTCATAATCAAATCAAGATATCTTTTTCTGTATCTTTCTTCCTTGTCTTGTAAACCATACCATTTAGAAGGTAAAGGTAATATTGATTTACTCAAAAGTTCAATATTTGACACCAAAATAGAAACTTGTCCTGTTTTCGTCTTTATTATTGTTCCTTCAACCCCGAAAAAGTCTCCTGTATCAGCGTACTTTCTGAAAAAATCAAATTCTTTTTTATCTGTTTCCCCTTCTTGGAAAACCAGCTGAATTTTTCCAGAAGAATCCTGTAAATCAGAAAAAATAATCTTTCCTATATCTCTTTTAGTGATAATTCTGCCAGCTGTCTTAACTTTTGTTCTTAGCTTTAATTTCAGAGATTTTGCAACCGAGTCCTTTTTATCAAATTTGTGAGGATAAGGATTAACCCCTTTTTTCTTAAGTTCTTCTAGTTTTTTCAGCCTTTCACTGACAATTTGCTCTTCTCTTCCCATTTTATAGATTAAATATGCAATACTTTAAAGCTTTTAAAATCTTGGAACTTCTCCTCTTTAACCTCAACATTTTTTATTTGCGAATGCTTTGGCCCTTTTTTTGAAAGTTCTATCATTTTATTCACGTCTTCTGGCTTGCCTTCAAGAAAGATTTCTACGCGCCCGTCTTCCAGATTGCGAACAAAACCCTTTACATCATACCTTTCTGCGTTTTCCTTGATAAAACCCCTGTAAAAAACACCTTGAACAACACCACCGACGTAAAGCCTCACTGATTTTTTCATGAAACAGGAAAAGAATTCGGGATTTATTAAGTTTTATTCTGTTACAGACAACAAAGATATTATAAGACATAAATATTTAAAAAGATAAGAGGTACATAACTGACATGACAACGAGATATAATATTCCTGTGAAAGTTTTAAACCCCTGTGGAGAAAAACATGTATCCGGCATGCATTATGTTATCTTTCGAGACGGACAA
>Ga0209542_10019966_pt1 | contig 10677 bp, 16 predicted proteins | sample RifCSPhighO2_01_FD_184028 | JGI IMG/M metagenome (GOLD analysis project Ga0209542, IMG submission 184028) | Soil microbial communities from Rifle, Colorado - Rifle CSP2_plank highO2_0.1 (SPAdes) (version 2) | ecosystem: Environmental > Terrestrial > Deep subsurface > Rock core/Sediment ...
GCGACAGCGCTGAAGATGCTCATTTCACCCTCGACGTGTTATTGATGCCGAGTGCTTTCTACAATAAGAAATCGTTTCAGTCAACTTTTTCTAGGAGCGCGGGCGCCGAAGTAGCACGCCTCGATATTGTTGAGGTCGCGGTCGAGGACAAATGCCGCATAGTAGTCGGGTCCGTACTCGGTCCGAAATCCTGGGGCGCCGTGGTCCTTCGCGCCCGCTTTGAGAGCGGCACGGTAGAAGTCGCTTACCTGCTTCTTGCTCTTTGCGAGGAAGGCGATATGCGTCGGCGCAAACTTCTTTTTTTGCGCAATCCACAGCGAAGTGTGCCCACCCTCTTTGAAGCCTGCGGCCTTGTAGGCAGGGAAGTCCATCGTACGTTTGTATCCGAGGGGTTTAAGCGCCTTCGTATAAAACTCCTTGGCCTTTTTGTAATCGCGAACGAGGAGAGTGATGTGTTCGAGCATATGGCGGACGAAATTACTTGACGGTGAGCCCGAGGCGTTTCTCGATCCGCGCTACGCGTGCGAGGATGTGGTCTATTTCTTTTGAATATCCCGACATGTTACTCATCTTGTGCTCGAGATCAGTGATGCGGCGCTTGCTCGGGTTTCGTTCGCGTGTAGATGCCGCCGTTGATATTGCCGGGCTTTTGCATCATTCCTTCTGCGTCTGTTTCTCCGGTCTGCGCGAGCATATAATTGCACATCTCGGGACCGAGCTGCTGGACGCTCCATCCGAAAACGCTCGAATAAAAATCGCCCGCACGCTTCTGGTCGTTGGCCGGAAGCTCAAAATGTACGACTGGGTTCATATCATGCTGTGTACCGCACTGCTTATCATAACGACTCCATCATCGTACATACGCATGAAGCAAAAAGGAAGCCTGAGTTATGCAGTTCGGTCGCCGTACACCCCGACGAGCGGGCTTTCGGGCGATATACTGGACGCATGAACGGCGAGAGAGGAATCTCGCAGATAGTGGGTATTGGCTTCGGCGCTTTGTTCGCGCTCGTGGCGTTTGTCATTGTATACACCTACGAACCCTCTGCGGCGGGGGTACCCGTGGAAACACGTGCGTCGGGCGACAGTACTTTCGAGCCTATGCAAACAGGCGGAGGGTCCTTTGAAACCGAAAAGACCGGCGCCGAGTCCGGCGGGAGTGAGCATGCGGTCGAAGTGCGATACGCTCCAGCGTCAGGAGGGTCGCCGGCTGCAGAGGCGGAGGAACTCATCGCCGAGATCCGCATGGCTACCGGCTCGGGCGGCGTCAACCGATCTCGTTATGATGCGATCGTCAAAGAACTCGAGCAGCTGGCCGTGCAAGGACTCGATCAGCGCACTCTTGAGACGATCAAGACCATGCTCGAGAAGATGGTGATTGGCGGGAGCGAACCGGTCGTGAAAAAAGAAGAGCCACCGCCGCCTCGGGAGGAGGCGCCGCGCGTCGAGACGCGACCGTTTTGGGAATACGATCCCTCACAGCCGGAAAAGGGATGGTACTGGGCGCGAGACGGAGCACCGCCGGAATGTGCCCCGAACATTGTCTTGGAAGCACCGGTTGATCTGAATCTGGTGACTGGTATCCTCTATCCGGGACAGGTACGCGGGACCAGCCCGCTCGATTTCAAACCGCATGGCGGCTTTCAATTGAAAGCGGGTACAAAGTCGGTCGCAATCCGGGCACCGATGGACGGGTATTTAGTCTCGGTCGCAAAATTTACGGATGAATTCGGCTTGCACTATGGACTCACGTTCACGCATCCGTGCGGCATCGCCTTCGGCGGCGGCCACTTCGGCGCACTGCCTCCCGATATACAGGCTATTGTCGATACGGTACCGATGAAAGGCTATCGGGAGTCAACGGGCACAGAGATAACTCCGCCGCACTTCGTAAAAAAGGGCGACGTCATCGTTACGGGCTTACAGGAAGGCGGCATACCGGAGCGACCAGGATTTGATTGGGGAGTGGCCGATTATCGGGAGCCGAATGCCGCATCGAAAGATGCGCGATTCCGGGAGTTGTACGGATACGCGCCGTGGAACACGTACTATGGAGTGTGTTGGCTCGACTGGTTGCCCGCCGCACAGCAATCCATCGTGCGTAGTTTGCCGGGAGTAGACGGAAAACAAGGCAAGAATAGCGAATATTGTAAATAACCGGCGCTATGCCGGTACCAAAAATACGCGGCAGATAGTCATTGCTCGCTCGTGCCGTGCGCGCCGTCCTTACAGCCGCACTCCTCGAGCGGCTTGCCGAAATGTGGACAGTCGAGCGCTTGGCACGTGCCCGGTTTGTCGGAGACGCCCTTGCATCCGCCTGTGCAGACGTAGTGATTCATACGCGCCATTGTATCACCCGCTGCGGATTCCTCTTGAGGATGGCAATGATATCCGCCGCGCTCACGGGTTTGACGAGGTGATGGTCGAACCCGGCTTCTTTCGAGCGTGCGCGGTCTGCCTGCTGCCGGGCGCGAGGCAAGTAGGGAATCGTGCGGGACGAATCATGAACGAATCATGATTCGAGAGCACCGACGGCGCTAGTGACGCTAAAAAAGAAACCCACCGAAGCGGGTTTCCGCGTTCGGTGGGCCGAGGTTCTCGTCGAGGTCAAGCGATGGTGCGTTAAAGTCAAGTCAGAGCCGACCTTTCTGGTTGCGGTCGAAGTACTGCGCGCAATTCCTGAGGAATACGCACCGAGGCAGCGAGAGGGGCTTGATATCTCGGTTCTCGGGAAGCAGGCGGAACAGATTAACCCAACAGCGGCGGTTGCCCGTGTTGTTCAACTCCGTACGAAGCCCGCGGCGATAACGCATCACCTCACGTCGCAACTGTGCTTCGCTCATCGCGAGTACGTCGGCGTCAACTTTTCTTGTCATTGGTCACTCCTTCGTTCGTCCCGATGAATTACGCGCACCACGCGGGGTCAAAGAGAGAACATCCGTATACAACTTTTGCAGTCGCGCTGCTGCCGCGCTCGCTCGCGCGCGAGGCTGATACGTGAAGTGGCAGCACGGCACGAAGTGCATTATTGACGAGTTGTCGTGGCAGGGGCATGCGCACGGTCCGTCCAAGGGTCCCTTCTTGCTCATTGCTCGACTCCTTGAGTAAAGATTTCAGCGCGCCCGTGCGGCTGATGCGCTCGCAAACATTACACTGTGCACGGGCCGTGTCAAATAGTAAGAAAACGTGGCACTAGCGCGCGGCACTTACGGGAGCTCGTGTGTCGCCCATGCCCACTTTATGAATGATAGAGACGAAAGTCCCACGCCCCGAACTCTCTCGAGTAACGACAGCGTTTAGCTGGCTGGCAAGGGATTCAACGATACTGGTGCCAAGGCCGTCGCCGTCCTGCTTTTGAGTAGCGTTCAAGCCGACACCGTCGTCAATGATATTTAATCTCCAGCCTGTTGATTCCGAGATGTATATCACCTGGATTTGACCTTCGCCGGAGGGGAATGCGTGCTTCAGAGAGTTCATGACGAGTTCGGTCGTGATAAGTCCGAGACTGATAGCTTCGTCGGGCGTCGACGAGCCACGGGTCCCGCTCACGACTATAGCTATCGGCTTTCTCCCGCCAATCATGGATTTCGTGAGACTTGCACACAGCGCCGTAAGGTAATCCACCACGGGGACTTCGGCATCGTCGCCTGTCGGATCCAGATTCCTTTGCACTGTAGCAATCGAGAGAATACGTTCATGTGCGTCCTCGAGGTGGATGCGACTTTCTTCGGACTTGACGGTGCCAGCCTTGAGCAAGATGACGCTCGCGATAAGTTGCAGGCTGTTGGCTATGCGATGACGCATTTCCTTGAGCAAGGTGTCCTTCTCTTTCATCAACTTCTCTTTATCTTTCTCGATTTTGCGCCTATCAGTTATGTCATATATAGAAACGAGCATTTTTCTTATGTCATTGTCGTAGATTATCTCCCGCGCGTCGATAAGCATGGTTCGTTTGCCAACGTCTTTGAAATCGTGAGTGACCTCGAAGGCCTCGACAGTTTCTTTCTGTGAGATGACGCGCTCGAGGAGATTACGTAATTCCGGAATATCCCACTGTCCATCGCCGAGCTCGTAAAAAAAGAAGTTGGACGTCTCTGGGGGAGCAGTTCGAAATGTTTTATAAAAAGAAGGACTTGCAATGATTACGCGCAAGTCTTCGCTGAGTACTATCATGGGCTCGCGGATGGTGCCAATGATAGCCTCCGATAGCGCGGGGTCTAATCCCCCCTGCCTTTACTCATAAGTTCATACTATACCTATTTTGCATGAACGCGAGATGAACTCCTTGTGAAGCAACGAGCCCAAATCCCATCTTGGGTCGGGGCTTTCCGCACCGCAAACCAGCGGTATTTCAGCACTTCGCCGTGCTCGGCTCAGCATTTCCTCACCTTCGTTCGTCAACGATGAGTACAGCCGGCCCAACAACAAGGCCTGCGCATTCCGCCACTAAGCTTCGAGAGCGCCTTCTCGATACGGATGCCTCGCGTCTCTGCTTTCTTCCCCGAGATGACCCAGCAAATCCACTCATTGCGCGCAAGCGGCGTAATATCCTCCCACACTGCTCGCGCCGCAGGTGCTGAAATAAGCGCCTTTCGCAAATCCTCCGGCATTGTATGTGCTACGCCTCCGGCGAGCCCCTTTTTACTCATCAGGTCCATTTTATCAAATCCTCTGAAATGCTGAGGGCTTCGGGACCTGCGTGCCAATCTTATACATCCGGGTCGGAAGTCTTCTTCATGCTCCGTATGGTCCGTATCCCACCTACAATACCGATGATGACTGCCAGCACTCCTATCAGCTGTCCGCCGGGACTATCATCGTATTCCCCATATACAACGAAAAACGCGCCGAATGCTATCGCGAGGACGAAGCATGACAGTTTAATAATCTTATTCATACAAAAAATGTAGCACAGCTGTGCATGATTGATTAGCAAAAATCGGTTCCGTGGGAGAGCCCCTGTCACTACGAGCCCTTATCAATGTCTGTTGCTCCGGCGTATCCGAGCTGCCTTTCGAGCTCTCAGTTTGCGCAGTTTTTGCCGTAAAGATTGCTTAGGTTTTTTCTGATCACCGAAGTTCGCGCGCATGCTGATATCATCCCACAGTTCTTCATTTTGGGGAATTGCTCCGCGGTGAGTCGTATCCGCGTTCGCCCTTCATTTTGCGGTAAAAGAAGAGCCGCCCACACGGATGAGGGCGGCAGGTTTGCGGCGGGTATCCGCACCTTCTCTAGATCACTTCTATCCGGAGATTCGCAAACTCAGGCCTTGAGACGAATTCGCCAGCTGGAGTGCAAAGCAAGCCGTACGGGTTCTCCGCTCGACGGATCAGCGAATCACTCAGGCGCTTGCTGCGTTCGATATCCGCGTCTTCTTGCAGCTTCCTACGGATCTTTTGCTCTTGCTCGGTCGAAACGCTCGCTCTGAATATCACGGCCCTATGCTCGCCATCGGCACCTTCTGCTTTTGCGCTGTAGTCCGCGAGTTGCTTGCTCGCGATCAGTCCACATGCGCCGATGTACCACTGCTCGTACTTGGGCGAACGGGCCAGACGTACGTGCTGCGAAAAGTGGTCATGGTCGCCGGCGAATGTCTTATCCGGGAACAAGATTGTCGCGTATTCGTTGCCGTGCGCGGAGTGAAGTGGCCGCATCGTAGGCAGCTCCTTGCGGTACTTGTACCAACCGAGCATCTGCACAGCGTAGAAATGCACTTCGCCGAAGTAATCTCGCAAGCGTCCTGCGATATGTCCGATGTCAGGATACAAGGGATCGTCGTTGTCGCCGTCGAAGATGATCGAGACTGCTCCTCCGCGAACATATGTTGCGATGCGGGGAATGCAGTGCTGTTCCACCATCCAGTTCGCATCCGTTATGGATATGCCATTGAACGATCCTGCGCCGCGCAGTGCGATGATGTGGTCGGAATTCGCGAGCAGTTCGTCCACGATTCCTTCCCAAGCCTCACCCGTGTCGTCGAGCAAGACCGAAGCTTTGGTCAGCAGTGCCATCGCAGCCTCCGAAGTTCCAGACCGGAAAACTCTAAGAATATTCTACGTATTGAAACACAATCTGTCAAATGCTAATATATGTAATATATTTATTGAGCCATCGATACATCTGCATAGTTAAACAAGACGCCAAACGCTTTGCACCACGTAAGGACGTACGGATACGCGGCGATATCTACGCCTGCAGGGATTTCATAGTTGATGTTTCCTTCGGTCGCTCTGACGGGACCGAGATTCACGAACTCCTTCGCGTCAAGATCTTTTGCGATGTACACATAGATATCAGGTCCGTTGATTGTTTTGAAGTTTTCGTAGCGGACGTACTTTTTGCCGTCGGCTTCAATTATCCGTGCTGTGCCTGACGCAGGATGGCCAGTGGTTCCGACTACTGACGCAGTAACCGTTTGAGAAAGTGGCTGTTCCGTAGCTTTTTCTTCCATCTGCCTCGTCTCCGGCAGAGCCTCATCAACTTTCACATTCCTGAAGAGGGGAGAAATGGCGTAATAACCAAAAGCAATTAGCGCAAGGAGAGTGATTCCGCCGATAATATGCCACGTCTTCATGGCGTGCATTCTAGCAGATACGACCTCGCATTACGCAGTCAGTCTGAGGAATCGGGGGACCAAAAATGCCCCTGCAGGGGCATTTTTGGGACAGTAGCTCAACGCTTATGCGCTGGCTGTGTCGGCCCACAGATTAGTGTCTGCAGATTATTTAGGACGAGTAACTTCGACATCTCCAGTATCCTGCGCACACCTCTATATCAAGTGTGAAGGAATTTGTGGTGAAATTATTTTACTCAGCACGCTTGAAAATTAGTGCGAACCGAGCCAGGTTGGACAACTAAGTTTGATCTCGGGAGTGTCTGCCCATTCTACTCTGGACACGTTTGAACTGGCTGTATACTATGACCACATGATACGCATTACACATAGCGCACGCGCAAAGGTGCTCCTTGCGGCGCTCGCGCTTTTCATCGTTATCGGAGCGTACGGCATAGCGCAGGCCGACCACGCATGGGGAAAGTATCATTGGAATCTTTCTACTGCCGATACGCTCACAAATCCGCTCGCGCTCGGCGATAATCTGACGGCCGCTGCGTGGCAAGAAAGTTTGGGAGGCGCTTCTGCCGACTGGAACACATCGTTGCTCAAAAATGTGGCTGTTGCAGGCACGAGTAACGCCAACTGCGACCCAACGCTCGGCCGGGTGGAAGTTTGCAATGGCGCGTATGGTGAGAACGGCTGGCTCGGCATCGCACAGATATGGGTGTATCGAGGCAAGGACGGCCACATCGCGCAGGCCATTGTGAAATTGAACGATACCTATTTCGCTCTGCCGCAATACGGCACGCCCGCATGGAAGAATTTTGTCATGTGCCAGGAGGTCGGGCATACGTTCGGGCTCGATCATCAGGACGAGGATTTCACAAACGCGAATCTCGGCACCTGTATGGATTACACGAACGACCCGGACGGCACGCTTTTTGACCAGCTCAACAACGAGCATCCGAACGGCCACGACTACGACATGATTGCGAGCATATACGCGCACACTCATGGCGCGAAGGGCGGCGGAAAGGGCGGCGGAAAGGGCAAGCCGGCCGCTCTGCCCGCCGACGCACAGGTTGCGCTCGATGGTCCGGCGGAGTGGGGACAGGCAGTAGCCACGGATGCGCAAGGACGCAACTCAAAATACGTGCGCGCGCTCGAGGGCGGCATTGAAGTCGTCACGCACGTTCTCTGGGCGAAATAAGTATTTGCTGAAAATCGCAATAGGAGCGGGCATTTCTGCGCAAGATAGCTACCCATCATCGGCGAGCGACCACTTCCATTCTCCAACTCTGGGCTCCGCAGGAGAGCATCATGCTTCGCACGAGGCAGCCGCGTTCGATTTCTCGAAAATGAAAACGCCCCTTTCGGGGCGATTCATTTTGCTCGAAATCTCCGCGGGTAGGATTCGAACCTACGACCAATCGGTTACACGTGTCCTTCTGTTTCCAAAAGGGGTGGACTATATCATCATCCGCCAATCAGCGGATGCGAGGCGCTTCGCCTTCGATTGCTCTCAGGCTACTCCCTTGCGGGATAGTCTCTACACCTTCCCCTCGACTATGCTGGGGGCTTGGCTCGGGATTGCCCATCCTTCGATTTTCTCTGGACTAGGGTTTCCCCGAATTCACCTCGTTTTTCAACCGAAATTACTTTCGGAAGCTGCGTAACACCGTCATGCACTTCTGAGTGGCAATTCGCGCAAAGAAGAACACATTTGTCCAACTCTGCACGCATTTTTTCCCATGATCTCGTTAGCCCGCGCATCGAAAGACCGAAATCCTTTTTTGCTGGGTCAAGATGATGAAAGACGAGTGCTCTCCTGCTGCGTTTGTAGCCGCATAGATAACACTTGCCACCTCCGTATTCAAGCGCCATATCGCGAAGCTTTCTCCGCCTTTTCGCGACCGCCGCTTTCATATACTCGGCACGATCAGCATAGGTACGCGTATCTGGCATACACGCTTGAGTATACCATGTGTGCGTCACAGCCGACCGCTCTACCACTGAGCTACCGCGGAACATACTTCTGCTTTCGCAAAAGCTATCGCAGAGTATAGCGGAAAATCAGAAATCTTGAAGCAGCTTGCTCCAAAAAGCCATAGTGTTCTTATCGGGACGCAGCACCACTGGTACACAGAGAGTCAGCTAAAGAGACCTTGAGCACAATCATGTGCATCGGAGTCTAATCTGCATCGGTGATTGCGCATGCTAAAGAGGACATCCCGACGCAGTGCGTCGGGATGTTATTGTCGCGATGTGCTCTACGGACTCCCTATCAGTACCCGGATCTGCTGCCCATAAAGGACGTCGATGAGAAAGGTCGACGCAAGCAGCCCGACTCGGATGCCCACCCGCGCGACGACTTGCGCACGGCGGACCGACGGCTTCTTCCACAGCGCCACGAAGACCTGCAAGAGGTAGAACCCGGCGGCGATGAGCGCGAAGGGTAGGAAGAACAGCCAGATGTTGATGTAGAGCATCGCGAGCGCAAGCTGCAGATGCATGAGCGCCTCGCGCAGAGGCGCGAGCAACCAGAGCATCCACAGGGTGAAGGCAATGCCCAACGACCAGCTGATGAAACCCTGCTCCCGGATCGACTCGGGGATGCGCCGGACGTATTCGGTCGCACGTGCCGCAACGGAGCCTACGTCAAATGGCAATCCAATCCATTCGTTCGCTTTCTCTAGTGCGACAAACCGAGCTGTTCTGAGAACGTCTTTATCTTCCTGGGAAGTGGACACTGGGCGCCCCCTGTTTCGAGCACGTTCTCGCTCAAATCTAGCACCAGAGCACGTCGCGTCAATAGAATGTTGACTAGCTACATTTGACGTGGTTTACTCTTGAACAGCATCGCACCGCACTAGGGAGAACAGCAGTGGCGGATGACAATGTGGTCCGACCAAACTTCGGAAAGAAAGATGCTCGGCCCGACAGGGCGGAGAGCACTCGGAGAGACACCGCGTCGCTCCGCAATTTTGTCCGCGCGTCGGCAGGCGATACGTGGGCGGGGAAATTCCGCATCGAGACGCCTGAGGGCGATACGACGGATTCCGAGCGCGACGCCGACATGAAGGGCTTCGCTACAGTGCTCGGTGCCTTCGACATACAGAAGGTGCTCGATCGGCTCGCCGCGCGCCACGAGGGTAAGATCCACGATCTCAAGAGCCTCGTCCAAAGCTACTCGGATGAGGAGCTCCAGAGTTGGCTCGCCAATCCCGCCGACAGCGATCTGCAGAGAAAACCGAATTTCTTCCACGCCCTTATCGACGAGGCAAAGAAGCGATTCCTCGGTGGTATCGATAAGAGCTGACAAAAGGAGGAAGGTGCGTGGACACAGCGCGCTACCGGGATGCTGTTATTGCAGCGATGCATCGTGTCGGCACGTTCGGACATCTTTCGAATGAAGAATTTGAGCGAGAGGTCGCTTGGCAATTCAGTCATCTGCGTACGAGTGAGAGTGGGCGTATCATGTGGCGAACGTTCGCCCTCGGACGAGCACTCTTTGATTGTCTCGGCGAGGCGCAGAATTGGCGGTGCTGCTATTGCGGACTGCGTGTATTCGTCGATCGTCCGAAACGAAAACAGCACAATCAACCGACCATCGATCATGTGACCCCCTTGAGCAAAGGGGGCGCAGACCACCCGGACAACATGGTCATCGCGTGCTTCCGGTGCAATCAGGAACTGCGTGATGTACCAAAGGAATTTCACGTATCAGCCGCTCGCTTGTAGCAAGCGGCTTTCTATATTACGAGCGCGCTATACTTTCCTGCATGAACGGTCTCGAGCGAGGGATACACGACAAGCGCGGGTATCTCGAACGCCTCTCGAAGCCGCTGCAGGAGAAGATGCGTATCGCCGAGTTTATCGACCGCGGTGCAAAAGATATTCTCGACGTCGGTTGCGCCGACGGCGTGGTCACCGACGCGCTCGCGCATGCATTTCCGAGTGCGCGAGTATACGGCATTGATCTCGACGAAAGCTTCATCGGGGAAGCGACGCAGCGTGCTCAAGGGGCTGAGCATGCGCCCGCGTACGAAAAAGTGTATTTGCGCCAGCTGCTTGAACGACCCGAGCGGTATGATGCGGTTACCTTTGCCTCCGTCCTGCAC
>Ga0209542_10019967_pt1 | contig 10677 bp, 12 predicted proteins | sample RifCSPhighO2_01_FD_184028 | JGI IMG/M metagenome (GOLD analysis project Ga0209542, IMG submission 184028) | Soil microbial communities from Rifle, Colorado - Rifle CSP2_plank highO2_0.1 (SPAdes) (version 2) | ecosystem: Environmental > Terrestrial > Deep subsurface > Rock core/Sediment ...
ACCGATCATAGTCTCGAGTTTTTTGGAATTTGTAAACAATGTTCACTATGAAAAATATATTTTTTATTTGGCTCGGAGGCATTATGATTCTTGGGTTGCTTGCTTATGGAGTAACATATCGTTTTATCCAACAAAATACTGCGACAACAGATAGCGGACGCATACAGGTAGTTGCGTCTTTCTACCCGCTTGCGCATATTGCACAGCAGATTGGCAAAGAGCATGTTGATGTGCTCAACCTTACCCCTGCAGGTTCTGAGCCGCACGATTTCGACCCATCTCCTCGAGACGTTGCAGTACTCCAACATGCAAAGCTTTTTATATATAACGGAGCAGGGCTAGAGCCCTGGGTTTCACAAATAGTTCCCGAATTAGAAGAAAAAAATGTTCGTGTTGTTGAAGCAACCAAAGAACTCGCTCTTCTTGCGGATGATCCTCATGTATGGCTTGATCCTGTTCTATATCAAGAACAAGTGAATAGTATTGCAAAAGCAATTGCAGAAATTGATAGTGCAAACGCAGCTGTGTATCACAAGAACGCAACAGAATATATAGGTCAGTTGAATGGTCTGCACCAAGAATTTACAACTGGTCTTGCAACCTGCAAGCGGCGCGATATTATCACGTCTCATGCGGCGTTCGCGTATCTTGCGAAGCGATATACCCTGAATATGATCCCCATTTCGGGTATTTCTCCTGAAGAAGAACCAACTCCTTCTCGACTCGCAGAGATTGCAACATTTGTTCAGGAACATGGTGTGACGCATATCTTTTTTGAAACGCTCGTGAGTCCAAGGCTTGCAGAAACAATTGCGCGGGAAACGGGTGCGCAAACAATTTCCTTTAATCCCCTAGAAGGGTTAAGCGATGAAGAAATTATAGAAGGAAAAACATATGTGAGTGTACAGCGCGACAACCTCCGAGCATTACGTACAGCACTCTCTTGTCTATGAAAAAAGAGCTTGTCACATTCGATCACGTCAGTTTTGCGTATGCTAGCGAGAATGTTGTAGATGATGTTTCTTTTTCTGTCCATGAAGCAGACTTTATTGGGCTCATTGGCCAAAATGGATCGGGGAAAACGACATTATTAAAATTAATGACTGGTTTACTTGAACCAAGTAGTGGGCATATTACCCGACTATCCCGACATTTGGTGGGGTACGTTCCGCAAAAAAGCTCACAAACAGGTCGGCATTTTCCTATTACGTGTGAAGAACTCGTGCTACAAGGAAGAATTGCAAAACGGGGACTTTTTTCTATGCTCTCAAAAAACGATCAAAAAAAAGCCTGGCAGGCGCTCGATGCCGTTGGTTTACTGGAAAAGAAAAACGAATTAGTGCGTGAACTTTCAGGCGGTCAGCAACAGCGCGTGTTTATTGCACGAGCACTTGCCAGCGAGCCTAAACTTTTAATATTAGACGAACCGACGGTAGGTGTGGACGAGGCATCGCAAGAAGAGTTTTATATGTTGCTTGCTGCGTTGCGGAGAGAAAAGCATCTTGCGATTATCATCGTATCGCATGATGTTGAAGTTGTGATTCGAGAAGTAAATAGTTTGTTGTGTATGAACAGGACGCTTGTATATCATGGTATTCCGGAAAAATTTGTTGAGGGGAATTATGCAGAGCAAATGTACGGGAAGGGGAAGAAGTTTATTCATCATGAACACTAATACCTATGCTTGAAATATTTGAGTACAGTTTCATGATACGAGCATTTTCTGCGGGAGCAATCATTGGATTACTCGCTCCGCTCATAGGAACGTTTCTTGTTGCAAGGCGATATTCGTTAATTGCAGATAGTCTTGCGCATGTTTCATTGGCCGGTGTTGCGATAGGGCTTATAACAGGAATCTATCCGGTATATACGGCGCTTGGAACCACGATTATTGCAGCGTTGCTGATTGAGCAGCTGCGTTCAAGTAAACGGCTGTCTGGAGAATCTGCTCTCGCGATATTTTTATCTGGGGGGTTGGCGGTTGCTATTACGCTTATTGGTCTTGCAAATGGATTCAATGTGAATTTATTTTCTTATTTATTTGGAAGTATTGCTACGGTGCAGAATATTGATGTATGGGTAATTGCTGGACTCGGGGTTACAGTTGGTGGAATTATTATTTTGCTTTATAAAGAACTCTTTTTTCTTTCCTTCGAAGAAGAAGTTGCAATTGTGCAGGGAGTTCCGGCAAAAGTAATGAATAGCATGTTAATGATTTTGACTGCTGTTACGGTTGCGCTTTCTATGCGCATTGTTGGAGCACTCTTGGTGGGGGCGCTTATGGTAATTCCTGTAATTGCTGCGATGCAAGTCGCTCGAAGTTTTAAGGCAACAGTTTTCTATGCGGTGGGGTTAGGTTTTGTTTCTGTATGGGCTGGGTTATTTGCGGCGTATTATCTCAACATCCCAGCCGGCGGAGCAATTGTGCTTTCTTCTCTTGCGTTACTGCTCGGATCAATGCTGTTGAGACGGTAGGGGCATAGGAGTACAATTTTTGTATGAGTTTTGAGCGACCATCTACAGTACCGCAAGAAAAAAGCCAGAGCGAATCGCATGAATTTCGAATTGATTTTACTCCCGAAGTTTTCTTTAATAAGGGCATTCAAGATGCTCGAGAAAATTCACTTGAGGAAGCCGGAGTAAAAAAACATGAACCATTAACAAGAGAAAAACTACCCGCCTATATGGAATCGTTTGAACAATATCGACTTTTTTGTTTACGTGTTGCAGAAAATCAGCATGAACCAGAAGATGCAAAAACAATTATTAACGTTGCATTTCATAGCTGGATGGCAAATGACCTCGCGCTTGCTGAAAAAGGGGGGGGTCGGAGAACGGCCGATTATAATTTATCCGAAAAGTTACAACGAGATATTGAATGGCAATCAGAAGCGATTCAATATCTTGCACGCATCAATCACACAAGTGATGGAACTCGCGAAAATTCCGAAAAAGCATTTTTAGCAGCACAGAAATTTTGGGAGTTTCAAGCTCGTGTTCGCAGTGTACGTCCAAATTCCGAGGAAGCTCGTAGGTCTTTAGAACCAGTAAAAAATGGTGTGTTGCGCCCAGTAGCTTTGGAATATATTTTGAGTAAAGTAAATGGGTGGAAAATTACGTTTGAAGATGATCCACGAGTTGATGCAAAAGATAAAATTGACATGATTGCAACAAGTCCTGAAGGGAACACTTTTTTTATACAAGTGAAGCCAGCAAGTTTTAACGATTCAGATACAAAAGAGCGCGGGTGGTATCATCGTGAGGTAGGAGTTACTCAAGAAAACGAAGACTATTTCCATGAGTTTCAAGCAGGAATTTTTCATTATGCCCATGAACACAATATTTCGCAGGTGGATTCCATTGGTGTGTATCTGGAATTGTCTGCCGGGGAAAAATATATTAATAAGATGACTGGCAAGCCGAGTTCGGAATTTGCAAGTGATATTGCAGCATATTTTAAGCAGTTAAATAAGCAGAGAAATGAGTTTAAAAAAAGTACCGTAGGAAAGGATAAAGCAGCTTGACTATATATAAACACCATGCTATACAGTATATCCCAAGTAACAAGTTGTTCTTTTTTTAGAAGGAAGGGTTATGAAAGATAGTAATAAAACACTCATGCCAGATGCGCCTTGTGCTGAAATACAGCGACTTTTGCCAGATTACCTGCGAAGCGCTTCAGCTGTTCCTGTAGGCCAACGAGGCGTGATATTGCAACATATCTCTACGTGCACTGAATGCAGAAATGCATACCAAGCTCTTATACATAAGGTATAGGGGCTTTTTTTCTGGTACAATTTCTATATGGTATTTGAAATCATCATTGCGACTTCCCTTATTTTTTTTATCATTATGAGTTTGGTACTTGAATATCATTGGAGGAGATATGTTACTCGTTCTAGAGTGTTATCTGTGATGAGGATATTGTATTATAGTGCGTCGATTGTATTTCTCTTCATTATGGCTGTAGCAATGTTCCAAACAATATGATTACTCTTCAGGCGGATGAAAAGGTTCTTATGGAAGTGCGGAAACATTGGCTGATGATTGTTATTCATGCGGTGATTCTTTTTGCCTTAGCGCTTATTCCGCTTCTTGTTTTGCCCTTGATTCTTTTCTATATATTTCCGACAGTAGTTGCAAGTATGTATTTTTTTGTAAGTGCGACATGGCTTTTGTTTGTGTGGGTGATGTTTTTTGTGATGTGGACAAATTATTATTTGGATGTTTTTGTTATTACCAATAAGCGTTTTATTGATATGGAGCAAATTGTGCTGTTTACGCATGACGAGGTAACAGTTCCAATGGAAAACATTGAGGATATAAAGATTGAAGTGAAAGGAATACTCGCAAATATATTGAAGTTTGGGGATCTGCAAATTCAAACTGCCGGAGCTACAAAAGAAACAATTGCAAAAAATATTATGCGACCAGAACAAGTATTGGCTTGTTTGCAAGGCGCCGTTGAACAGCAGAGGGGAACTGCATGAGCAAGGTATTTGGGAAGCTTCGATGGACAATAGTATCAGTAGTTGCAAGTACACTGTTACTTTTATTGATTACATCGCTTTTTTCGGTGCAAGATTTTTTGTACGAAATTGGTTTTTCGGAGCCCATCGGCGCCTTTTTTGCGGGCATGCTGTTTGTTTCCAGTTTTACGTTTGTGATTGGAACTTTTTTTATTGTGGCACTTGCGGATGGAATGCCTATTTGGCAGCTTGTGCTCATAGCGGGTGCAGGTTCATCGTTTGTAGATATTGTATTGTTCCATTTGGTTCGGCATACGGTATTTGAAGAAGTAAAGCCACTTATGCGCAAATGGCGCAGGCGACATTTTATGCGCATATTGCATTCACGGTATGTGAGCTGGACAATACCGGTGCTGGGGGCGTTAGTTATTATTTTGCCATTGCCCGATGAATTAGGGGTAAGTATGATGGGAATATCAAGTTTAGATACGCGGAGGTTTGCCATTCTTTCTTTTGTACTTAATTGCGTTGGGGTGTTCATAGTAGCCATCACCTCCCGCGCAATTTCATAGCGACTTGTGAACGGAAATGTTAATTAAAAAATAAACGGTTACAAAATGTAACCAGTTGAAAATGATTAGTGAGGATTTGGTTGGTTACAAAATGTAACCAACTGATATGCGAAAAAGCGAGTATACTTATTTGTATGACCTGGGTTGTGTATGCAATTTTATCCGCATTTTTTGCATCGCTTGTTGCGATATTTGGAAAGATAGGAATTAAGGGAGTGGATAGTAACCTTGCCGTAGCACTGCGCACGGTTGTCATTGTATTTTTTGCATGGATTATTGTGTGGTTCCAGGGGAACATTGGCGATATATCAAAAATTTCAAAATATTCTTTTACGTTTATTATTTTGTCTGCTATCGCAACAGGCCTTTCGTGGTTGTTTTACTATAAGGCGTTGCAAATAGGGGAAGCATCTCGCGTTGCACCTATCGATAAATTATCCGTCATGTTAACTATCATCCTCGCTTTCGCATTCCTCGGCGAAAAACCGACACTCGGAAACGTCCTTGGGGGTATTGTGGTGACGGTAGGGGTATTGATAACGGCCTTAGTGAAGTGACTATCAGAGGTATTGTTAGAATACAAAGATAGGAAGTATATTAATACCATTGATCTTTACGATTTATGGATTTAGTTGGAGAACTTAGAATGTGGAGCAAGAAAACATTTAAGTGGGTGGAACTAAATAGTAAGGGAGAGCCCCAATGGAAATTTGCTGACGATATAAAAAAAGTACTTGGTGTTGTAGAGTATGCCAAAATAAACGGTAAGCGTATGGCACTTTACATGCTGAGTAAGTAGCCTGCAAGGACGTAGTTAGTGTTTACCCTTCACGTCGCGTACACATTTTTATACGCGGCGTTTTTTTATCCGCCTTTGCGGATAACCGGCCGTAGCTTTAGCGAAGGCTGGGTCTTATTTTTCTTAAAATTTGTTATATACTATCTATATGAAACACGACAAAGAACTCGACCCAGAACTATATAAAGTAGCGCGTGAAAAAGGCACAGAGGCGCCGTTTACGGGAAAATATGTAGATGAGCATACGAAAGGAATGTATGCGTGCGCTATATGTGGCAACACGTTATTTTCTTCTGATACAAAGTTTGATTCTGGAACAGGCTGGCCTTCTTTTACAGAACCTGCAAATTTAGAACATGTAGAATTAAAAGAAGATACGGATATGGGTATGAAGCGTACGGAAGTTACGTGCAAAAATTGCGGAGCTCATTTGGGGCATGTGTTTGACGACGGCCCTGCAGAAGCTGGTGGAAAACGGTACTGCATTAATTCGGTATGTTTGGATTTGAAAGAAACGTGATATAATTTGTGCATAGGATTTATTAGTATAAAGGAGGTGAGTCGTATATGAACATCAAATTAATCCCAGAAGCACTCGCCCAAGGTCTTCAACCTGCAATCCCCTTTGCGAATACGGCTCGAGGAGGGTTAATCCCTTCCGTGCTGAATATCGTAAACGGACTTCTTGTCGTCGCCGGTATCGCAGCAAGCATCTATCTTGTATTAGGTGGTATACGGTATATCACTTCTCAAGGAGAAGAAGACCAAACAGAACAAGCCAAGAGTACTATTTTATATGCTCTCATCGGTCTTATCGTCATCGGTCTCTCCGCAGCACTCGTTAACTTCATTGTTGGAACAGTGGCGGTAGCGTAGCAAAACCCTGAGCGAAGTCGAAGGGTAGCGTAGGGAACATAGTGTAGATAAAGCGGCCCCTCTTATCCAGGCGGGTCGCTTTTGTTGACAATACATGGGGTTTGATATACCATAGGTAAATTATCATAATCAGACTTGGACCGGACGGCATATTATAGTGACCCTCTAGGAGCTCAGGTCACATATACTATGTCAGATTTTAAATCACTTGGCCTTGCGCCATCGATGCTTACCGTATTAGAGCGGTTGAAGTTTACTGTACCTACTCCTATTCAGGAGCAGGCTATTCCCGTTGCCGTGAAAGGTAACGACGTAGTAGGTATTGCTCAAACAGGAACGGGTAAAACGCTTGCGTTTACTCTTCCAATGATTCAGCAAATTGCTAAAAGCAAACAAAAGGGTTTGGTTATTTTGCCAACCCGCGAACTTGCAATTCAGGTTGATGAAGCCATCCAAAACCTTGGCAGATCGTTCGGAATTCGCACGGCTGTCATTATTGGCGGATCTTCCATGTATCACCAGAAAATGGCCTTAATGCGAAACCCACATGTAATTATTGGAACTCCTGGGCGTATTATTGATCACTTAAAGCAAAAAAGTTTGGATTTGAAATCAATCGGAGTACTCGTATTGGATGAAGCAGATAGAATGCTCGATATGGGATTTGCTCCACAAATTAAAGAAGTACTTCAGCATGTACCAAAAGAGAGGCAAACCATGCTTTTTTCCGCAACAATGCCCCCGGAGATTATGCAAATTGCTTCAAAGTATATGAAGACGCCTGTTCGTATTGAAGTTGCGCGCCAAGGAAGCGTTGCCACTCAAGTGGAACAGGAAATGTTTATTGTTGGTCGCAATCAGAAAGACCGGCTACTTGATAAACTGCTGGATGAATACAAAGGAACGGTGTTGATCTTTTCTCGTACTAAATATGGTGCAAAGAAAATCTGCAAAGCCATTCGCCATATGGGTCATACGGCCGCAGAAATTCATTCGAATTTATCGCTTTCACAACGTCGCAGAAGTCTTGCCGGATTTAAATCTGGCGACTTCCGTATGCTAGTTGCAACAGACATTGCAGCCAGGGGAATCGACGTAACAAATATTGAACTTGTGATTAACTACGATCTTCCAGAAAACGCAGAAGATTATGTGCATCGTGTAGGTCGAACTGGGCGTGCCGGAAAAGCGGGCAAAGCTATTTCGTTTATCACTCCAGATCAAAAGCATAAAGTTCGTTTAATCGAGAGATTAGTGCAAATGCAAATTCCTGTATCGAACCTGCCGGTGCTTCCTCCAGAGCGTGCGTATGCTGCGCACAGTGCATATATTGCGGAGGATAAACGAATGTCGCCTAATCATCGCAGAACAACATTTCAGTATAATCGGCCACAGAAGCAAGGGGGACATGGCAGCCGTGGTCGAAACGCAAGCGGACGAAGTCGCCCTTCGACAAGCTCAGGGCATCGCACCTCGCCTTCGCTCGGTGCTCGCAAACAACCAAGAGTTCACCTATAATACTTCTTTATGCCTGTACAAATACGAAACGTAGCCATTATTGCCCACGTCGACCACGGAAAGACGACGCTGGTTGATGCCCTGCTTCGCCAATCTGAAGCATTTGCTACCAAAGAAGATGGAACAAATTTGATTATGGATAGCAATGAACTTGAGCGAGAACGTGGTATTACTATTTTTTCTAAAAATGCATCAGTACAGTATAAAGGCTACAAAATTAATATCATTGATACGCCCGGCCACGCAGATTTTGGTGGAGAAGTAGAGCGCATTATGAGTATGGCAAATGGGGTGTTGCTTCTCGTTGATGCAAAAGATGGCCCCATGCCACAAACAAAATTCGTATTGAAAAAAGCACTGGAAGCGGGGCATACGGTTATTGTTGTGATTAACAAAATCGACGTACCAGAAGCACGTGTTGAGTGGGTGCTCGATCAAACATTTGGTCTTTTTGTTGACCTTGGTGCAACAGATGAGCAGGCAGAATTTCCTGTGTTATACGCTTCTGCAATTAATGGAAAAGCAGGGAAGGAAGCTGATCTTTCTCAAATTAAAGATATTACGCCAGTATTCGACGCAATTATTGAACATGTACCAGCTCCACTTACGTCTGATGCAGCGATGCAGATGCATGTAGTGAACGTGGTGTATGATCCATACAAAGGGCAGATTGCAATTGGCCCACTCAAGAGCGGATCGATTAAAAAGCTGCAGAAAGTGATGCGTATTACAACGGACGGAAAAAATGTGCCTGCTGAAGTTGCCTTTGTGATGACATTTGATGGACTTGCTCGTGTGGAAGTTCCGGAGAGCACAGCGGGAGACATCGTCGCCATTTCTGGTATTGAGCCAATTAAGATTGGTGAAACAATTGCCGACTTTGCAAACCCAGTGCAATTACCAACGATTCATATTGATGAGCCTACGGTAAAAATGAGCTTCTCGGTAAATACGTCTCCGTTTGCTGGTACGGAAGGAGAATTTTCTACCGCACGGCACATTAAAGCGCGATTAGAACGAGAAATATTAAGCGATGTTGCATTGCAAATACAGGCCGCAGAAGGAACGGACTCTATGTTTACTGTATTGGGACGAGGAGAATTGCACTTGTCTATTCTAATTGAAAAAATGCTTCGTGAAGGGTATGAATTTCAAGTAGGAAAGCCACAAGTTATCTTTGTGGAAAAAGACGGCGTAAAAATGGAACCATTTGAAGATGTGTACATTGAATGCCCCGAAGTTGCTACTGGTACGGTTATTGAAAAACTCAGCAAGCGAAAGGGTGAAATGAAAGACATGCGTGTTGAAAACGGAACTGCGCATATGCATTTCTTAGTTTCAACGAGGGGGCTTATTGGATACCGAAACGCTTATTTGACAGACACAAAAGGAGAAGGAATTATCAATACGATTTTCCATGGGTATATGCCGCACCTTGGTGAAATTATTACGGAGCATCATGGGTCTTTGATTGCGCACGAATCTGGCGTAAGCACCACATACGGACTTATGGGCGCACAAGGGCGAGGAAAACTATTCATTGGGCCACAAGTAAAAGTATATGAAGGTATGATCGTTGGGCAGCATTCCAGAGCGGAAGACCTGGATGTGAACATTTGTAAAGAAAAACATTTAACTAACATTCGGTCTGCAGGAGAAGGCGTGGCGGACGCATACCATGCGCCTGTGCAAATGAGCTTGGAAGAATGTATTGAATATTTGGGTGATGATGATTTGTTAGAAGTGACTCCAAAAAGCCTACGACTTCGCAAAATGAACCTCAAAAAGCACGACCGAAAACGAGGAAAGAAGGCGTAAATAAGTGATACAATGCCCGCATGAAGGGCACAGGAATTATTTTGCTTGTTGGGAGTATTGTTGTGGTATTGTGCATTTTATTTTTTCCAGTCACGTACAAACGCATTATTCGCGAGGGCACGGACCGGTTTGGAGCGCACCATGCCCTTTGGGGAAAGAGAGTAAAATCCGTTTTTGAAATTGCAGATTCTCCCGTTCGAAGTGTAGGAGTTATATTGGTCAACTTGCGTCGTGCTCAAATATTAGCTCCGGCGCATATTCGCATTCTTGTTGACGGGAAGGGGGAGGTTACGGCGGGGGATGTTGTAGCACGGACAGATGATGAATTTACGTGGTTTAGTCTTCCCTCGCGCGCGGTCAATACCAATGATACATATACCGTTGAAGTTTCTGCGCCTGCTGGACTTAAAGATTCTCCGGTTGGGGTACGGTTTGATAGTGAAAGCAAAGAACTTGCGTTTGCTGTTCGGGAAAAAGTTTCGGTGTATGAATACGTGATACGTTGGGCCCATGATCATCCGGATGCTGCGCGTCGGGTTACGCATACGCTGTTTGGGGGGATTGGTTTGGCAGTGGTTTTATTTGGAGTTGAGATGCTTTTACTGCGCACTACACCCTCTCGCTC
>Ga0209542_10019968_pt1 | contig 10677 bp, 10 predicted proteins | sample RifCSPhighO2_01_FD_184028 | JGI IMG/M metagenome (GOLD analysis project Ga0209542, IMG submission 184028) | Soil microbial communities from Rifle, Colorado - Rifle CSP2_plank highO2_0.1 (SPAdes) (version 2) | ecosystem: Environmental > Terrestrial > Deep subsurface > Rock core/Sediment ...
AGATGTCCGTCCGACTGGCTATTAGGCGCATCCCCTCAACACAATTTTGGTCAACCGACACATCGGCTGGAAAAAAACATGCCAGCTTAAGCAACCGATCGCTGAATTGAGATACATCCACATAGTCATACTCCCACGGCGGGGAGTTGTTGATTGTGTATGAACCGTCGGACCTAATGGTCATTCCAACGGACATTGCGGTAATAAACGAATCGGACTTTACTAAAACCGACCCAATAAATTCTCCGCGCGAACGCAATATTTCTCCAAAAAATCTGTCGTCATCCAAAAACGCGGCGATATTTCCGTTTTGCGGAAGTTGAATGGTTTTGGTTGTGACCAAATTTCCACCATCGTCACGCAATTCCAAAGTTATATTAGTAACTGCGTCAGAAGCGGAATTGTCGGTTAGTATAATCGGGTTGGCAATTCCAACACCGATTTTTCGCCCCTGGCTCGCCGAATACTCTGCAAACAAAGTGAATCCTTGTCTTGTTGGACTCGGCTGAACCGTTGTGTCGCCCCCAGGGAAATGAAACACGGAATGTCCCTGGATACGAACGTTTGAGTCGACACGGCACCAACCAACCTGAAGGTCGGCAACCATTGGCCGGGTTTTAATCATTACAGTTTTTACCTTTTGGCCACCAACTTGAAGGCCAGATGTAAAGTTAAAAGTAATGGGTGTTAAGTCATTTTGCCCGTCGCCGTTCATATCTTTGTCAGTCAAAATCTTCCACTCGCTTCCGTCGGCCCTAAAACAGGCCAAAGTAGCTTTTCCTCCATAAGCGCCCAAAGAATTGTGCACTATGAAGTCCATGGTAAATCCGCCGTCATTTGCGATGTGCGGAAAAATCATTTCTGTTTGCAAATTCGATTCCTGTCCCGCCGACACCAAAGTCCTCAAGGCAAAAAACATTACAAATGCAACCACAAACATTCTATTCTTCATAAAACTCTTGCTCCTTTTTTGATGAAAATTTCAAGACTACTCTAATGTTTATTTTATCATAAAAATAAGCCTATGTCAAGATAGATTTTTGAGCTTATCCACAGGGTCTTTGATTGTCATAAAATTCGTCTTATAATTAAGTTATGAATAGAAAACCATTGATATTAGTTTTGATTATCGTAATCGCAATAATTGCTGGGGCATTCTTTTATTCACCTAAAACACTGATGAATTTGATGAATAAACTTACTTCTGGAGTAAAAATAGAAAAAATTTCCGGAGGAATTTTGGGTGTTAATAAAAATCCTGAAATCGGAAATTTTCTTACTGATGTTAACGGCAAAACATTATATATGTTCGCCAATGATACTAGTATGGCAAGCAATTGTGATGAAGAATGCGCCATAACTTGGCCGCCATTTTTAGCTGTTGATCAGGCTGATGGTTTGAAGGATTTAGCAAAAGACGATATTAGCTCGCGCTTGGGTACAATCGTCAGAAAAGATGGTTCAAGACAAATAACCTTCGGTCCCAAACCTTTGTATTATTATTTCGGAGATAAAAAATCCGGAGATGTACTCGGTTTAGAAGTTAACCAATCTTGGCAACTTGTAACCCCGTAGAGTTTAGTTTTGATCTAAAAACAAAGGTATCTAGAAAACATGTTTATCAATCCGTAACATCAGGCTTAGTTCGATAGATATTTTCGCCCTGATGGCCATTTAAACAACGACTCCGATATTCTTCCGGCGCCTTGCTACAAAGCGCAGTCAAATCCACCCTAGAAATAGAAGCTCCATCTTTATACATAGTTCCAATTTCTCCAAAACATGACTTTTTGTATTGTTCTTCAAGTCCATCACACATTGATATTGCTTTCATGCCTCCAGATTGAGGTATACTCGCAAGTGTAGAACCAATTATATATACATAACATTCACTTTTAAAATTGGGGTCGTGTGGCTGTACTAAATCGCACATGCGTTTTTCGTCTTCAAGATCGTAATTATTGCCAGCAACTAATATACCTATGGCGTGCCTACGACAACGGATTGCCCCCTCATTTATTTGCGCAGTACTGCAAAAATCAAACACTTTCTTTGCGTCGTTTTTAAACTTTAATGCTACCGCATGAACAATCTCCTCCCAACAAGTAATCCCCGCGTCTCCGGAATAAGATCTGCATATCTTTTCAAGCTCCGGAACACGTTCGGGCCAATTAAGCCATGATTTTGGCGCAAAACCATGTTCAATCAAGTTCAGGGCTGTCTGATATTCCATAAAAACACCGGTATAGCAAAACATTTTCTGGCGATGATCTCCATTAAACGCATCGCAAAGTTTCAACCCATCATCAATATTGCCTTCAGTTTGAACCAAAACCAAATGTCCAACTATATGATTGCAATCCGCTCGTGGATTTTCACCGCAAAGTGTTGACATAATTTCCGGCGTTAAATTTTTTTCTGGAAGCGTTGCAACATAATTTTCTATAACGCCATGAATGGCTCCATAACTACATCCAGAATAAAGAATTTGAATCAATTTTTGCCAATCATTTGGATTTCGCTTATAAGCGCCTGTACCAATACCGTGCGCTATAAGATGGCAACCTTGGCTATCGGGATCTATTTTTTGTAATTCAAAAAGGGTTGAAAAAGCAAACTCATACCCGTTTTCTTCAGATATTTTTTTAAATTCCTTGTAGTAGCAAGTTTCTTTGTTTACTCCCAATTTAGTAAGTTCGCTTGTTATGCATTTTTCTTGAACATCGCTAGCCACAGCAAGAACATTGTGGCTAGAACGGTACGATAAAATCGCGAACAAAATAATCGTAGCGGAAACTAGTATTAAATATTGTTTTTTATCCATATTAAGGTTTTTTGTTTAATTCATTAGTATTACTTTCCAAACATTCTTGCTTTTCTTTTGTTGATAACATTTGGCATATCCTTAAAGATACCCTATCCCAATCTGAATATTGCTGAAAAACTGTCTCTCGAGCAGCACCCATAAAACAACGCTCAACACCCATCTTATCTTTGATTTTTTGGCACAAAGAAACAATTTCATCATAATCGCCTTGTGTAGTCTGCGCAACATTGTAACCTAAACCGTCTAAACATATCGTTTTTAATTCTGGGTCTAATGCTTTAGAACAATTTTTATTGATCAAATCAAGATTTTTCCCGAAAATTCTAAAAAACTGCTGAACCTGGTATCTGGCGCAATTAATTTGATATTTTTGATGAAAATTTGTACAAAATTTCCATGGATCTTTTTCATCAATTGCGGTTTTTCCAAAAGACGCGTTCTCCATAAATACTCCATCGTAACAATATGGCCGTAAAGTTTTTTCAAAAGTATCGCACAACAGAAGCGCCTTATTTACATCAGCTCCTGACCAACCGTATAATCCGTGCCCCGCTCCGTGAATACATCCGGTATAATTTTGAGTTTTTTGTGGAGGAAACATTCGCAAACAACTGTTTTCAATTTTTTTGATTGCTTCACTTCCTTCCGTTATAAGCATTTTCTCCGTTACACCGTGATAGCATGCGTAAGCAAAAGATTCGTCGCAAATTTTTACTCCTTCAAAACCAAGTTTATCATAAGCCTCGTTTCCAACCAAATGACCCAATTCATGGGCGTTTCCAACAACTTGCCCATCAACAATAAAAACTTGTTTTAAAAAATTCCACGCGTTTTGTGGATTTTCTTTACTTACGCTTTTTATAATTTTAACCTGTTCATCGTACAAAATCGTACGAAAAGTTTCTAAATTTAATTTTAATTTGCTTTCAATAACGCTTGACTGGTTATTTTGCGGCAAACTACCCTTTTCTACAACCTCTACAATCATTGTAAGCCCTGGAAACAAGTGGTCATGCACCGGCCATTTGCCGATTTTTTCAAATTTAAAAGAAAAAGTTTCTCCAGTTTTAAGCCCTCTGCACGCGTCAAACTTTGAACTAATACATCCGCCCTCTTCTGGGTAAAGAGAATGTGTGGGGTGAAAATTAGACGCAGGCCAATGTAGATTATTGCCTTCGTTTTTCCAAATTACAGTAGTACCAAGTTCAACAATAATTGAATTTGGTAAAAATTCTTTATCTGTAATAATTATTGTTGTTTCGACTGTGGGTCCGGAAACTTGAACTTTGTCGCGAAGAAAAAAAACAGCTCCGGCTATTATTAAAAAAAATAAAATTAACGGTAATAATCTTTTCATGAATTGTTTTTATTTAAAGCCAAGGCTAAAGAAGCTCCCAAAAGACCGATATCGCGGACGGTTACGTCGTTAATACCGGAAACAACCAAAATAATAACCAAGTGCAAGGATCCTACAAAAGCGGCAAGGCGCGTAAAAAATCCGCAAATAAGCAGAGCGCCAATAACTATATCCAAAATCGCCGTACCAATCATTGCTTGCACAATATCAATAGGAACAAGATTTGTTGCCCACGGGCGCATAAACGACCCCCATGCTTCCGGATTTTGAAAAATTAAAATTCCAATCCACAAAAAAGTAATACCCAATCCTATACGCAAAATATGATTAGAAATAAAACGCATAAATAAATTGTATTTTCTTTTCTTATTTCAATCAAGTATATAAAAATCGAAAGCCGCTCCGACCTAGGTCGGAGCGGTATTTTTTTTTCAGGGTGCCAAGGGAGCTGAGACGACACTAAAACTAAAAGTGTCGTTTGAGTCCGAGGGACTCAGGGCATACTCCCCCTCTTCTAAAGGAATGTTGGGCACAAGCTTGAAGCAAGATTGCCCACACTCCGATATTGTTAAGGGGATTTCGGATTGCTGAAGTTTCCCTTCGCCCTTCGCATTCATAACGCCGGACTGGAACAACAACAGTTTTCTCCGTTTTTCTTTCACGTTGACCTCGAATTGATATAACTTGAATCTGGTCGGATCAACGCTCCGCAAAACAAATTCGTGAGTCACTCCAGCAATCAATCGCACGCTAGAATTTTGTCCTTTTAATTCTACCCACGAATCTTGTCCTCCGAAACCCAATGTCCGAGCTTTGCTTTTGACAGTCGCTTGTTCCTTCGCCAAAGGCGTAAGAACGTTCTGCGCTTGACCAAAATAGTAGATAACTCCGATTTGTTCCGGCATCGGCATCACTGGCGCCGTTTCGCCTTGAGAAAACCCGATGGCGGGCGCAAGCAAAAACAGTCCAAAAATCAATGACTTCATGCGTATTCTCCTTGGTTTCAATTTAAGCTGAAATTAGCCTTATCCTATCTTTAATTATATCAAATCTACACCAAAAGTCAATAGTAATTATTCAAGATTATACCCTCCCCTTGTGTACTCATTTGACGGGTCCCACATCATCCACGATGTTAAACCAGCGTCGTAAATTGCCTGTATCTGCGCGCGTATTTTTGTAGCATCGTAAGTTGCCCCCAAATCAAAATCCTGAAGCCATGGGCGCAATTTTAACGGGGAAGCGCCACCGGCAATCATTCGCCCAACCCCTTTTTCCATAGAATATTTCACCACCTCATAAGGATAAGCGGCTGGATTTTTAAATCCCTGAAAAGTTGGCGGATAGTGCGATGGATAAACCATTGGAGCAATATAATCAAAATACGGGTAAATTCTTTCTAAAACCTGTCCAATGTTAAGACCATCGTAATTTGTCATGACCATACCAAAAACATCCGCGGATATTGGGATACCAACATCTTTTAATTCTTTGTGTAAATACTTAAAAAAGTTTTCAAGTAAAATTTCTTTTACAACCGGCAAATCAATAGAAGTTGTGGTCGCGCGAGATGAAACCGGAAAAAAAATATCTTTCATGTTTCCGTCCGAAGGAAAACGAATATAATCAAAATTTAATTCATCAAAACCGATTTTTTCAGCCGATTTGCCGACTGCCACAGTATAATTCCAAAATTCTTCCGATGAAGGGTCTATGTATGAAAGCCCTTTTCTGTCTTTCCAAGTAAGTCCTGCTTTTGTCTGCACCGCGATTTTGGGATTGTATTTGGCGTAAAACGGATCTTGAAAAACAGTGATTCTCGCAATCGTATAAATTCCGAAATCGTGCAAAATTTTTATAAATTCTTTTAGATCTTTCACTCTTATTTCTTCGGAACCGACGGATTTTATAAGAGCATTGTCGGAATCAAAGGCAAGCGTTCCAGTATAATCTTTTATATCAATAACAATACTATTAATTTCAGATTTTTTTACAAAATCGGCAAGTTCAGCCCGCCAAGCTTTGGTGCTAGCAACCCAGCTTGTCATATAAATCGCCTTTACAGCTTCCGGAGTTTTTATGTGTTCCACTTTTTCTTCCACAACAGCGTCCAAAGCCTGACCGGCTATCGAATTCCTGTCTGCTGTATCCGCGAAAAAATTAGGAATTAAAAAAATAGCCGTAAGTCCGCCGGCTATTAAAAATCCAAATTTATAAAAACGAATTGTCATTGCTGTAATTCTTTAACCTCTTGCTTAGTTATGGATTGTTTCAATTTTTCCGAAGAAAGTATCCAAAACCCCAAAACAGCAACAATAATCCCGCCCAAAACCATCAATAATTTAAATATAAAAGTCGTAAGCCCCAAAAATGGAACTAATATAAAAATAAAACCGATAGAAACCATTGTCCAATGCCTCCACATACTATACATTATCTACGCAATTGTTGAATGTTTCAACCCCTAAGTTGTATTGCTGAATCAATTCTTTTGTGGCGTTAGAAAGAAAATTGTAAACATTTACTAAAGAATTATGTTCTTTGACCATACCCTCATATTGCTCTTGTGTTTCGTATTTTTCGTTCTCAATCGCGTCTCGGAGCAAGGCCAGATGCGATTTTAAAGATTCAAGCTGGTTTTTGTTGGATTCCACTTTCACCAAAACTTCGGGTTCCGGAGCGGGACATTCTGAAATTGGAATTGCAAAAATTTGCACCGCTACCCACACCAATCGACCTTTTAAAAAATCTTTTTTTGTTGCAACCCCTATGCGAGTATAACCGGCGCGCATAATATTTGCCCGATGCCCCGGACTTGCCATCCACGCCCTTGTGACATCTTCGTCATCTTTAAAATCCCCCATCGCTAAATTTTCCCCAATTAAAACAAATTTGTAACCGGCTAATTTTGCCACACCACTTATACCTTCTCCTGTTGGAGATACATGTTCAAAATATTGCCGTAAAAGCATGTCATTAAGTTTGGTTTCCGCGATTTTATCCAACTGTAAATCCGAGTCCAATGATTTTAAGGATTCTGTCATTCGAAAAAAATTGGTCCACGAAACAATTCCTTCACGCGTCAAAATAGAAAAAGTTGGAACTTCTTCTTCTTTTTTTATTACTTCCAGCGGAACCGAAATTATGGCTTCGCTTTTTATAATCTTGTTTTCTAAAGGCTTTTGTTGGACAACCTCTTCTATTTCTATTGGCTCTTCGTTTATAGACTCAGTAACAGGTGAAAATTCAGATTTTTGTTCATTTAATAAAAAACCGCTGAAAATAAAAACAGCAAAAAACAGGGCAAAGCCCCACAATAATTTTAAAACTCTCGCGAACATTTTATTTTTTAGTGAGACTTTCTGCTGAGTCTAAATGACTCAAAAGAAAGAAAAAAAGCGAAAATCGCGCCGGCTCCGCTTATCCACAATGGCACATTCCAGCTTATTATTATCATGTCCCAATCATAAAGCACTCGCAAAATATGGCAAAGCCCGATTATTAAAAACAAAAACCCCGTAGTTAGTGTGAAATTTTTTACGCTCATATTTAAAAATTGGCTAATAAAACGACCTTGATTTAATAATAACACACAAAACCCCCTCCGACCACGGTCGGAGGGGGTTAAATTTATAAAATGTCGGCCGCAAGTTGCGCCAATGAAGAACGTTCTGATTTTTTCATTGTGACATGTCCGTAAACTTCTTGTCCTTTAAATTTTTTAATCACATGCGCGAGGCCATTGGATTCAGTACTTAAAAAACTGTCGTCTATTTGGTGCAAATCTCCTGTAAGAATAATTTTGGCTCCTTCGCCAACTCTTGTTATTATCGTTTTTACCTCATGCTCTTTCAAGTTTTGAGCTTCATCAACAATAATAAATCTTCGATGAAGACTTCGTCCGCGCAAAAAAGAAATAGGAGACACTTCGATAATTTCATGGTCAATAAAACCCGCAAAATCATCAGAATTTGCTTGGCCTTTTTTGGATTCAGAACCGGATTTATTTCTTTGCCTGTCTTTTAATATTAAATCTAAATTATCATAAATTGGTTGTGTCCAAGGATCAAATTTTTCTTTAAGTTCGCCTGGCAAAAACCCAAGACGTCTGCCCAATTCTATATTGGGCCTATAAACAACCAATTGATTAAATAAATTTGGACCATCTCCAATCTGGTTGTAACCCGCGGAAAGGCTTATAAGAGTTTTCCCCCCACCCGGCACTCCCACCAAAGTTACAATAGAAATTTCCGGATCTGTAAGAAGGTGGTAAGCAAATAATTGTTCAGGATTTTTTGGAAAAATTCCCTTATTTTTTTGCGCTTTATCGGGCTTAGAAATCAATTGAAATCCTGACAATGATTTTTTGTAGACAGCAAGGCATGTTTCTTCGGTTGTTTTTTTAAAAAAACAACATAAATTCGGAACAAGTTCAACTTCATCCTGAAGACACGACAAAACAACATCTTCATTAACAAATCCATCACGATGAATAATGCGAAAAACATCAACATCAGATTCATCGCTTAATTTAAGAATTTTTGTACCGCTGTAGAGACCCTTTTTATCGTATTTGTACTCTTCGGATTTTATTCCACAAGCGCTGGCTTTAACCCTTAAATTTAAATCCTGACTTATTAAAACAACTTCTTTGGCACCGCCGGATTGTTCAAAAATTTTTTGAGCAAGAAGAATAATGCGATTGTCATTTGTTTTTTCAAGCCCCATAGGCATCTTTTCAAAATCTCTGTCGTTGGTAAAATCAACTCTCAAACGGCCGTTAGCGGAGGTATTAACACCCCTCTTTAGTGAACCGACAGTTCTATATTGTTCCAAACGATGAATAGCAGAACGAGCCATAAAACCAACCTCATCATCTTTGTGTTTAAGGCCGTCCAACTCCTCCAAAACCGCGCCATGTAAAACAATTTCATTATCCCCCAGCCGTTCTATTGCTTCGTCATCGTGTATCAAAACGCTCGTATCCACCACGAATACTTTTGACTTTTCAACACTTTCCATTAACCACTCCTTTTATTTTCAAACTCCGACTTTTAGGCTATCATAAAATAATGGAAAAGCAAGCCATACCCATGGGCTCTCAGGTCGCGATAAGCGGAATACAATCGTCCGGAAAATTTCATATTGGAAATTATATTGGAGCAATCAAACAGTTTGTTGAACTTCAGGATCAATATAATATGTTTGCTTTCGTGGCCGACCTTCACGCTATTACCGTGCCTCAAAATCCCACAGAACTCCGCAAAAACACTTTAGACGCGGTTGCGATTTATCTCGCCTGTGGTTTGGACCCCAAAAAATCAACTTTATTTGTACAATCTCATGTTCAAGAACATGCAGAATTTGGATGGATTTTAAACACATTAACCCCCATTGGCGAACTGGAACGAATGACTCAATTTAAAGAAAAAAAGGAATCTCAATCACAAAAACAAGGCGTACTTGCTGGACTTTTGAATTACCCGACCTTGATGGCAGCCGATATTTTATTATACAAACCTGATATTGTCCCGGTTGGCGAAGATCAGCTTCAACACTTGGAACTAACAAGAACTCTCGCAAGAAAATTTAACGCGCGATTTGGAGAAACATTCAAAGAACCTCGAGCATTGCTAAAAAATCCGCCAGCTGGCGGAGGAGCAAAAATAATGGGTTTGGACGACTCATCAAAAAAAATGTCCAAATCTGCTCCAAGTCCAAACAATTATATTGAATTACTGGACCAAGAAGCTGAAATTCGCAGAAAAATTCAAATTGCCGTAACTGATTCCGGAAATGAAATAAAATTCAACATCGAAGAAAAATCGGCAATTTCAAACTTGCTTACAATTTTTAGCTTGATGTCCGGAAAAGAAATAAAAATACTTGAAAAAGAATATAAGGGCAAAAGCTACGCTGAATTCAAAAAAGATTTAGCAGATTTGCTTGTGGAAAAACTTTTACCAATTCAAATCGCGTACAAAAAAATAATAGGAGACGAAAAAAAACTTATGAAAATCCTTTCAGACGGCGCAAAACAAGCTCGCGCCGTAGCGCAAGAAACAATGAAAGAAGTAAAACAAAAAATCGGCCTCTTATCGTAGGGGTCGATTTTGTTTAACTAAAATCAGCTATCAAATTTTTTTTCAATTTTATCAAAAACAAATATTTGAAAAATAAGACAAAGAGCCAACCCCGTGCACAATACAATAAAAGCTGCTCCATAAAACAAAAATGGAGACAAATTTGTGTTTGGACTGTTTATTAAAAAATATCGGGTTAGAGGATAAAAACTAACAACACCAATAATAGTATAAAACACAACTCTAGATTTATTTCTTTTTAACCCCAACTTTGTTTCTTCAATTGTTTTTTTAAACACTCATAGCCTCCAATTGTTCTAAATTTTCTCTAAAGAAAAAATAGCACCCCGGGTGCTATTTGTCAAAAGACGAGACGATTGTTTTTTAGGCCGAGCTTACGAAGCTCCTTT
>Ga0209542_10019970_pt1 | contig 10675 bp, 9 predicted proteins | sample RifCSPhighO2_01_FD_184028 | JGI IMG/M metagenome (GOLD analysis project Ga0209542, IMG submission 184028) | Soil microbial communities from Rifle, Colorado - Rifle CSP2_plank highO2_0.1 (SPAdes) (version 2) | ecosystem: Environmental > Terrestrial > Deep subsurface > Rock core/Sediment ...
TAAACCGTAATTTAATAACGTAGGTTTAGTCATATATCTCAGAAGCAGAAAAAATCCTAACACGATCCAAAAAATAAGAGCCACATCGTATTTAAAATAATTACTAAGAGAAAGCCAAATCGGATTAACGACAAATAAAAAACTTACAAGAATTGGATTAAGCTTAAAGTATTTTTTTGCAACATACGCGATAAGAATAACTGAAATAACTCCAAAAAAAAGCGTATTAAGTCTCAAAACTTCAAACAATCTTGTTTGAATTTCAAGAAAATCCACTGAAGATTTAATTGCGAATGGATTAACTATGCCAAAAAAAATGAATGGGATAAGCCAGATTCCTGCCAATAAAAAATGGAGCATGGATCCATTTGCTGATCCTTCTACATTGGGAGATCCTTGAGTAAATACAGCTCTTACAGATTGCGCCTGGTGCCATTCATCCATAAAATAATTAAAGGGATGATTATTATTGGGAATTCCCCAGTCTATAATAGACAGCATAAGCAGGATGTACAATCCAATGATTGTAGTTACGGCCTTATTATTTTTTATAATTTTATAGAGAAAAGTAAATTTTATTTTTTTTAACAAACCAAATGTTGTCCCTAAAAGCACTGCAAAATCTGAAACAAGTTGTAATAGTGGAAGATAAAACATAGCCTTACTATTTCTTATATATTTATAGTTTTTTTTAATTGACCAAGTAATGTATAGAGATAAACCCAAAACAAGTGCGTAGCTTGGAATAAATGATCTTTCTATAAAAGAAAGAAAATAAAGATAAAAACCCAAGAAATATCTGGCAAAAATAAGAATTGCTTTTGATCTTAAAATTCCGGCTTCTGCATCGCCATACGCAAATCTAAAAAACATTATAAATGCTTCCATAATATTTCTTCGAGGCTTCCAGTACACAATCGCATCTTTTCTAAAAAATATTTTTATCCCAGCGTTTTTTAACTTTTGCGCGAACACATAGTCTTCGTTATGAGAATATTTCTCTGAAAAACCACCTATTTTTTTCCAAATTGATTTTCTAAACGCCATTGATCTGGATGCCGGCAAAAAATTGTTATTATTAACCTTGTCCGGCATTACCAAAACATAGGGAATTAAACATTTTTCAAAAATCGTTGATGATAAACCTTTGTAATATCCTGCGATAACATCTACTCTTGAATCATTAAATGGTTCGATTATATTTTTTACCCAATTTTTATCTAAAATGCAGCCAGCGTCTGAGCAAACAATAATCTCGTTACTGGAATTCTTAATAGCCTCATTTCTTCCAACCGCCCTATTTCCGGGTTTAATAATAATTTCAAACTTAATATGTTTAAAACGTTTTTTCTTTTTTATATTTAATATTTTATATTTAATATTTGCGACCGTTCGGTCGCGACTCCCTCCGTCAACAATAATTATCTCATTAGGCAATACTGACTGCCGAATAATTGACCTTAAAAAATCGCCTATTGTTCCCTCCTCATTAAATACTGTTGCTATAAATGTCACCTTCATACTTGCTCTTTTACTTAACAATTTATATTATATCAGCATGCTAGACTCTTATAAAATGGTCGTTGTTAATGTTGTCTCTTCAATATTATTATTAAGCGGACTAATACTTTATAGATTCATTTTTCCAAAAAAAAAGATTAATTTATTCTCTCTACTCTTATTAATTTCCATATTGCCAATTATAAGCATTTTTAGACCCGGCGACTATGAAAGTGGAGATTTCAATATTCATATCTATCGCATAATGTCTTTTTATGATTCCCTAAGGGAGGGAAATATTATGCCTTCGTGGGCAGGGGAACTAAATGCGACCTACGGCAACCCTCTTTTTATTTTCAACTACTCTTTACCTTATTACATCATTTCCTTCTTTCATTTTCTGGGAATAAGCTTTATCGACAGCACAAAGATGTATCTTGGTTTAACCCTTTATTTATCCGGAATATTTATGTACCTATGGATAAAAAATCTGACTGGAAATAAACTTGCCGCATTTACATCTGCAATTTTCTATATTTTTAGCCCGTATCATTTAATTGATGTTCATTTCAGAGCAACTCTTGGCGAATCAACTATTTTCCTGCTTCTTCCGTTATTATTCTTATCCATCACACAATATTTCAAAAAGAAAAGACTTATTTGTTTAGTTCTAGTTAGCTTATTTACAGATCTGTTGTTTTTAGCCCACCCACTTATAGGTAGCGTATTCTTCGGAATAGTACTTTTGTATATTTTATTTATAACCTTCAACTCAAAACAATTAAAAGCATTTATTCATATTGCGATTGCACTAATCATGGGAGTGATAGCATCAATGCCAGTGTGGATTTCATTTATTATATATTCTCCCTATACATTTAAGCTTCCTCCTTTTGCAGATAACATTGTGCAAATTGAATTTTTTCAACATTTATTCTTCTCTCCTTGGCGGTATGGTTTTTTATTTCAGGGTCATAAAGGAGAATTAGCACATCTTATTGGCTATACTCAGCTATTCATACTAGTCATATCAATATTTATGATTATTTTTAAAAAGATTCCTAAAAAAATACACAAACATTATGTCTTTTGGGTATCCATATGCCTAATCACACTTTTCTTTATGTCTCCTTTATCAAATTTCACCTGGCATTATATTAATAATATTAGCCCAATGCTGGCAGTTTTTGGACGGCTATCTCTTGCCATAAGTTTTTTTACTTCAATAATTGCGGGGTATTTTATAATTGTGTTTTCAAACGATATTAGGAAAAAAAACTTCTTTTATATTCTTGTTGCAATCACCATTGGCTATACTTTTTTAAATTGGGGACACAGAAGGGTTATTCCAGAAATTGATGATTCTGTTCTCAGAAAAAGTGTTTGGAAAAGTTCAGCAATCGAAGGACCTTCATATTTTGCAAATACGAAATGGGCAAACAAAAGTGGCTTTTGGTTTGATAAACGCCCTCTAAGCTCGCTTGACATACTCGAAGGAGAAGGAGTTGATAGGCAAATAGAAAAAAAGTCGACAAAGCATATTTATTCTATAAACGCAGAAACTCCAATTACAATTAGGGAAAATACCTTATATTTCCCCGGATGGACTCTAATAAGTAATGGAAAAAAAATTACCATCTACCCAGATAACAAAGGAATAATTAATGCAAAACTCCCAAAAGGACTTCAGTGCATAGAGCTTATATATGAGGATATTCAACCCTACAAATTATTTAAACAAATAAGCTTTATTTCGTTTATTACCCTTGCAATTGCCATTTTTATAATAGCAATAAAGAAATATTTTATTAGATCAAAATCATATGAAGCGAAGTAAAATTTTTTTATCGAGTGGAATTTTCCCTTGGTTTACCCTAAGTAAAATCACAAATTTTGCTAAAGAAAATAGTTTTGATGGAATTGAGCTCTTACCAACTAGACAAATAATCAAAAATTTTGAAAACGATTACCAGACAAATCCTTTGGTTTTTAAATCAATAAAAGGAATTCATCATAATTGGAGATTAGATATTGGCCAGGATAAAAAATATGGAATCAATATGTTGAATAGTTTAGTTTTTATGTTAATAAGGCTTACAGTATCCAAATCTAGAACATTTCTTCAATACTTATCAAAAACCATCGACTGTCCGGTAACGATACACAATATTTCATCCAAATGGACCAAGGACAATAACAAAAAAGGGTTTAAAGGAGGGGTATCATGCGAAATTATGGATATTACAATAACTCCACAAGCTTTAAAGGAATGGTTAACTCATGCTAACCATTTCATTGTGGTTGACACAAGAGACGATCAGTCTTCATTATGGGCAAAAAAATACGGATTTAAAGATTGGAAGCAATTTTGGATGTGGATAGGACTACAAAAAATAAAAAGTATACAATTAACACTTATTGGAACATCAACAATTAAAAAAATTTTAGACCATAAAAAAACTCTTGCTGAAGAACAACTTATATGGATGAACAAGAACAAATGGGAAGGAAATGTAACGGTTGAGGTAAATCCAATAAGTATCCTTCTTTCTAATAAATTCAAACTAAAAGAAGGCTTAAGTGAAATATCTTTCTTTACTCGTCAAACCTTAATTCATGGAAAAAAGTGGTCCTATTAATTTTTACTCTTGTTTTGTAGCGATTATAAAAAGATTTGTCCCTACTACCTCTTCTTCCTCGACGTATTTTAAAAATATTTTTACAAGTAAATCTTCTATAAATTTTGGTCTGAATACTTTTCTTCTTCCAATCAAGGGTCTAAAAAGCTGGGCTGTCCATGAGGTAATAATAAAAAAATCATAGAGTTTTGTAATAGTTGGGGAAATAATATTTTTTACTGTTACAATTTTAAATCCTGCATCTTTGAAATCTTTTATCCATTTTTCTTTAGATGGAAGAGTATGACGATGAAAATATGAATTATACGCATTTGTTAGCATCTTACTCAAGAATGAAAAACCAACTCTTTTTAACATTGGACGATAGAAGGTATTTGAATCAACCTCCTCTGTTTCCATGGTAATAGCAAGGACTCCATTTGGCTTGAGTACGCGATACATCTCTTTCAGGAGCTGTTTTGTATTAGGAATATGCTCAAATGTACTGATAGATATTATAGATGCGTAGCTATTATCTCCAAATGGCAAATCCCGAGCGTCCGCAAAAGTTAAGTTCTTATACATCTTTCCTTTTGCCGCAACGCACAAGTCTCTTGGTGCGACATCTATCCCCATATCAATTTTTTCCCCATATGCCTCAGCAAATTCACCCCAACCGCACCCGATATCCAATATTGGATGATTCAATCTCACAGATGATAAATGTCTTGCCTCAACTGATCTCCAAAGAGCAACGCAAAGCGGAGCAATTCTCAAATATCTTCTTAAATATTCTTCTGTTTTTGTCATAATGGCTTTTTCCACAGCGATAAATAAAGGTTAGCTGTATTTTCCCATGTTTTTGTTTTGGTCCATTCAAAAGCCTTACTGACCATTTTCTGCTCTTCTTTTGGATTCTTTAGAAAAAATAATATTTTTTTTGTGAGATCATTTTCAGAGTTTAAAATATTAATTAACTTTGAAAATTGCGCCATCCTTAGGTAATCCTCTTTCAAAGGGTTGTCATAAACTGCAAAAACCAATCGCTTCGCTCCCATTGCCTCAAGTATAGAAAGATATCGTGAAACAAATGCAAAATGTGATTCCTTGAAGAACCTTTCCGGATTTCTTTTAAATCCCAATAATAAAACATCTTTAGCAATATCTTTCTTAAATTTTCCATCACCTATTACTGTGAACCTAAAATTAGGTATTTTTTTTCTTATTTCCATAACCGCATCGAGATACATCCTTATTCCCGTATGTTCATCTAGTCTTCCTATAAAAACACCACTTTCAGAACTATTAACTTTTAACTTTTCACTTTTAACTATATTTACTCCTCCGTACGTGACAAAATTAGGCTTGGTACCGTACCATTTTTTCATAAATTCCCCAATACATATGTTGCCAAAAGACAATTTTTCAGATATTTTGTGTATTACAATGAACTTTGACTTTAGAGGATAGTCTTCATATCCATGAAAAGTTGTGTAAACAGGCTTTTTCAAAAATAAAAATCTAAAAGGCAAATACCAAAAAAAAACGTCGTGACAATGAACTATGTCTGCTTTTTCGATAAGAGATTTATTTTTCCACATCCATTTCCAAATTTGAAACTTTTTAAACCAGTTCTCTTTTAAATTTGGCACTCTATAAATTTCTATTCCTTCAACTTTTTCATGCAATTTTAAATCTTTCTTATATCTCTCTGTTACGACAACAATCCTGTGGCCTTCTTTTATTAAATTTTTGCTTATTTCCAATACATGTTTCTCAACTCCGCCAATATGCGGAAAAAATAAGCGGCATAAAAACAAAACGTTCATAAATTCAGTGGACCCGAGAGGATTCGAATGCCCAAGGGCACCTTCGGCCTCCGACCTAGTGACCGATGAGGGATTTGAACCCCCGACATCTTCAATGTGAATGAAGCGCTCTACCTCTGAGCTAATCGGTCTTACTAAGATAATTTATATTTTACAACATCTTTCTTGGATTGACAAAGTATAGCAAATCTAAGACAATATAAAATACATGATTTTAAACATTCTTCGAAAAATTTACATTTTTTTTATCGACACTATTCAAACCCTGCTATTAGTATTTGCAATATTTCTAATAGTATACATTTTCTTATTTCGCCCGTTTCAAGTCAATGGAAACTCAATGCATCCAAACTTTTTTCACAAACAATATATCTTGACAAACATAATTGTTCTACAGTTCAAAAAACCAATACTAGGAGATGTCGTTATCTTTAGAGCTCCTCCAGATCCCGAGAAAGACTACATAAAACGCGTAATAGGCATACCAGGTGATGCTATTTTTCTTAAGGATGGCGAGGTATATTTAAATGGAAAATTACTGGATGAAAAAGAGTACATAGTATCCACCATGAAAACTTATGGAGGAACATTTATCCAGGAAGAACAAACAATAACCGTACCAAAAGACTCATATTTTGTAATGGGAGACAATCGTCTGGAGAGCTCAGATTCCAGAGAATGGGGATTTGTATCCACCAAAGCAATTATTGGGCAATCTTTCTTTACCTATTGGCCTCTCAATCAAATAGGAATAGTAAAAAATCCTTATTTTAATTAGTTTACCGAGGATAAAATTTTAAAAATCTCTTTTATTTTTGGTCCGGTAACTTCCACATCGCCTTTTATCACCAAAACCATGCGTGCCAAATTTCTGGATTGAAAAATACTGGCTTTATTAAGGCTATATTTTTTTTCAATTTTCTTAGCCATCTCATCTAACTCGGGAACCCAAAGCCTATCCGCAACAGTTCTTGGTTCTTTCTTTTGAATATCGCCTTTAACTTTTCGAGCTTCTTCTTCTGTTTGGCGAACTGTACTATTTTCCCTAAGTATTCTTCTGAATAAATCAAGCATCAAACTTGTGTCTCCTAATGAAATCAAAGGACGAACATGCCCTTCAGTGATAACACCGGCAACCAATGCATCCTTAATGGCATCCGGAAGAGACAATAATCTAATTGTATTTGAAACTGTAGGCGCACTTTTTCCAACTTTTCTTGCTACTTCATTTGTTCCCAAACCAAATTCATCAATTAGCCTTTTATACGCTTGCGCTCTTTCAATCGGATTCAAATCTTCCCTCTGAACATTCTCAACTATGGACATCTCAAGCATTCCCTGAGGAGTAGTCTCTTTGACAACTACCGGGACTTTCTTAAAACCCAGGATTTTGGCAGCCCTCCAGCGCCTTTCTCCAGCAATAATTTGATAACCGGCTGGCGTTTTTGCAACAACCAAGGGTTCAAGAATTCCTTGTTCTCTTATTGATTCCACCAAATCATTTAAAGAAGTTGGTGAAATTATTCCACGAGGTTGCAGAGGATTAGCTTGTAGAGTATCCGTCTCAAGTTCATGTATCTTTTCTTCAAAACTTACATCTGCCATAAATTTAGACAATGACTTTACAGTTTTGCAATTTCAGCGAATTTTTTGCCCCTTATGCTCTTAAAGTTGACAATTCCATCCTTCATTGCAAAAAGCGTGTAGTCATTTCCCATAGATACTCCTTCTCCCGGAAAAAGCTTCGTGCCTTTCTGTCTTGCAATAATATTGCCTTTAAAGATTTTTTGACCACCATATATCTTAACGCCCAATCGTTTCGATATCGAATCTCTATTTCCCTTAACTGATCCTTGTGCTTTTGTATGTGCCATAAGTTAAAATGAAAAACCCTGTGAAAACAAAATAATTGTAACCTCAATTTTCACAACTGTCAAGACTATGATTTAATATCGTCTATCCTGACCTTTGTTAGATATTGTCTATGACCAGTCACTCTTCTATATTTAGCCTTTGCCTTAAACTTGGCAATTCTTATCTTTTCTCCTTTTGGATGTTCAAGAATTGTCCCTTTTATGCTAGCACCAAGAATATTGGGCTTACCAATTTTTAAGCTTTTATCATCAACATACAAAAGAACGTCGTCAAACAGGATTTGTCCTCCCACTTTGGATTTAAGCCTCTCAACAGTAATTACCGAATCTTTAGAGACTTTATGCTGCTTATTCCCTGATCTTAAAATCGCGTATTTCATTTTGTGAAACTTATTATACCAAATAATCTACCTAATTTCCATCTCGTCTCTTGAGTAAGTTTTTTTGCTAATTGCAGAAAGAAGACCAATTAAAATAAAACTAGATAGAAGTGAACTGCCTCCATAGGAAACGAAAGGAAGCGTAATTCCAACTATTGGAAGTATACCAATATTCATTCCTATATTTACACCAAACTGAATAATTATAAAGAAAAATACAGTAATTGCGAAAGTCTTAGGGAATAAATTTTCCTGGGAAGATGCAATAAAAAAAATCCTATATAACAAAAGAGCAAATGCAAAAATCACGATTATTGCTCCCACGAATCCTAATCCTTCAGATATGGTTGCGAAAATAAAATCGGTATGACGCTCCGGCAAAAATCTAAGTCCTGATTGTGTGCCCTGTCCAAGCCCGCGTCCAAATAACATTCCTGAACCTACTGCAATTACTGACTGAATTACGTTATATGACGCTCCTAATGCATCAGCAGGATTTAAAAAAGTTAATATTCGTTCTTTTTGATAATCATGCAGGAATCGCAAAAGAACAGGTAGAGACGCCAGTCCAAGCAAGAAAATTCCCACAAAAAAACGAAGCGGAAAACCAAAGACAACAAGACTTAGAATTACTACAGAAAGGTACACTAATGCATTGCCTAAATCCGGCTGAAGAAAAATTAAAAAGAATACTGGGAGTAATAAGCAAAGTACAATTAAAAAAGTCTTTAAAGAATAATTTTCTTTAGTAGAAAGATATGATGAGAAAGAAATCGCAAGAAACGGTTTTAGGACTTCTGAAAATTGAAAACGAAAACCAAAGATCTCAAACCACCTTAATGACCCGCGGCTTTCTATCCCTATTATCAGAACTAAAAAAAGCGCAATAATTGAAAATATATAAATAGGAATTGAATACAAACTGACTGTTTTATAATTGGTTTTTGAGAAAAAAAAGAAAGCAAATAGTCCAATCAAAGAGAAAATAAATTGACTCCTAAATAAAGAGAGATTTATCGAAAAAAGCGTTGTAAGACTTAGAATAATTAAAATCATGACTGGAGCAAGAAGCCCCCAGTCAATATCAAAAAAAAAGCGCTTACTCATTCTTTACCACAAAAAATTTGTTTCCTTTTGTTAAATTTTTAACTAAAGCGTTCTTTTTTATATATTCTTCAAACATTAACGGCCAGTTTTCCAGAGTAACATTTACTTTTTCATCAAGACTTGTAGCTATTCTTTTTCGCTCCCCTTGAATCGTTCTTACAATATCCCGAGCAATGCCTTCATCCTTAAGCTCTTTTGTTATTTTTGTATCAAATTCAACAGCCAATTCTCCTTTTCCTTTTAAAAACTCTACTTGCTTCACATTCAGTTCATCTTTGATTAAATCTACCAATTCATTATCAATTGAAAATTGAAAATTGAAAATTGAAAATTTCGAAAGCGGTTGTCTTACCTTTATTCCCGATTCTTTTCTTTTTGCATGACCTAATTCAACTATTTTTCTAACGATGTTCATATCCTCAATAAGTTTTTTATCAAGAAGGCTATTGTCTCCTTTGGGATATTCTTGCAGATGAACAGATTGATCTTCAGTTAAATTTCTATAAATTTCCTCACTTATAAAAGGCGCAAATGGAGCTAAGAGTTTTGACAGACATACTAAAACTCCATACATTACAGATAAACAAGTATTTCTTTCTTCGTCCAACGCATCTGGACTTACACGTTTTCTAGATCTTCTTATGTACCAGGTCGATAGATCCTTTATGATAAAATCCTCGATAAGTCTTAGACTGTCTATGCTATTAAATTTATCTAGATTTCTTGTTACATCCAAAACGAGCTGAGTCAGCTTTGCAAGAACCCATCTATCCAGAACTGATAGTTTTCTTCCTTTCAAATCACAATTCCATTTGGAAAGATTCGCATACATGACAAAAAAAGAATAGCTATTCCACAAAATAAGCATTGTTCCTTTAACTTGTCCCCTATAACTTTCTTCAGAAATTATAATATCTTCTCCATTCATAACAGGACTTCCAAGAAGATAAAGTCTTAGAGCATCTCCTCCATATTTTTGAATCAATTCTTTTGGATCAGGATAATTGCCGTAATTTTTACTCATTTTTCTCCCATCAGTTCCCAGAATTACTCCCTCAACAACCACATTTTTTGACAAAATATTCAGATTGTCATGTCTTAGATCAAGAGCATTTGCGACAACATGAAGAACATAAAACCATGCACGGATTTGTCCGGTATATTCACCTATAAAGTCAGGTGGATAAAAATCCTCAGCCTTCAAATCTCCTTCAAAAGGATAGTGTCTTTCTCCAAAAGAAGCAGATGCAGCCTCAATCCAACTATCCAAAACCTCAGGCACCCTTCGAGCCTCTTTTCCGCATTTTACACACTTTACTGTCACCTCATCGATTTCAGGCTTGTGTAAATCTTTAATCCTTGCCCCT
>Ga0209542_10019971_pt1 | contig 10675 bp, 11 predicted proteins | sample RifCSPhighO2_01_FD_184028 | JGI IMG/M metagenome (GOLD analysis project Ga0209542, IMG submission 184028) | Soil microbial communities from Rifle, Colorado - Rifle CSP2_plank highO2_0.1 (SPAdes) (version 2) | ecosystem: Environmental > Terrestrial > Deep subsurface > Rock core/Sediment ...
CGAAATATATGATCAAGGAGGGCACGATATACGAGAAACGGGAAATACTGGAGTACATGAAAAACAAACTGGTGATCACAGAGAAAGTTTTATCCCTCGAAAAGTAGCCAAAAGAAAAACACGGATGAATTTCCGTGTTTTTCTTTTGAATAATCTTACAGGCACTTCGGTCGATCTAGGGGTATGCCTTGGTGGGGTCGCATAGTACAGGATGTTAGAACTGCAATTTGTTCAGTTAGTGGTTAATTTTTTACTGATAAACGAGTTGTGCTGATTCATCCTGGCGGTCTTTGACTTTAACAATTAAACCGAATGGTTTGTCACCATAATTTTTTTCTATTTCTTTCCAGTTTCTTGCTAAATACCAAGCGCCGCCGCTAGTCCCCCATTCCCCCAGTCCTGCAATACCAATCCAAGTTCTATTGCCCAAGGAATTTGGTTTTATTTTTATAATGAATCCGTAATCGTAAGGGCCGTCACTAGTAAATTTGAGCTGAGGATTACTCTTGCCGACTATTCCAAAAGGACTCCCGTCAAATTTGAAGAAGGTATTGCTTTCATGATCTTCAACATCTATTGTTTTCCAGTTATTTTTTCCGCCTATTGAGCAAAACGAAATATCCATTCTGTCTTTTAGCTCGACATCTGTAGCTAAATCTGGAGTTGTCCGCACATTTCTGCCAAATAATTGTGAAATATATTTCACTCCTCGTAATTGAGCGGCGGATGTAGGAGTTAAATTTCCAAAACCATATGGAACTCCTGCTTTTGAAAACGGAAAGGACTCAATTTTATCCATAAGGCCATAAACAATAAAGAATCGCTCTATTACGTCGTCGCCAAAAATATTCCTAAATTTTAATGCGGAATAATAATTCTTACATTTAATCCATACTTCAATCAAAACGGCTACTATAATACCACCTATTATATTTGCAACCCAATTATTTGAAAATATTCGCCTAATGGGAAGGTCAAACTTGGGCAAAAAAAATATACCCGATATAAATAATGCAACGAAAAGCCTATATACCTCCTCTCTTGTTATTGGTTGAGTATTTTGATTCATGATTTTTAACCACTTTAGGATTTTTGAGGCGCGTGGACCGCTTCCAGATGTTACAAGTGGGGGTGGAAATGTTAACTACGAAAACTCCTTTAATGCAGACATTCAATTTTCTCAACAAAATCTTTTATTATAGTTTCCCTATCCATAATTTGTTTTAGCTTCTTTTCGGCCTGCAAATCTCTGATCGCACTCCAAAAATTTGGCTTGATCTGCAATGCCAAGCCCAACACTTCTTTGCCCGGTAACCACTGCCACTTTTTCTCGGAAATCGTTTCTGCAAAAGCGGCATCTAAAGCAGTTAGGTTTAAGGAGACACCTGCAACATCTTGTTGCCATTGTGTAAAATTATTTGGTGTATCGTTTTTGATATATTTGTCAGGCCAATAAGCTCTTAACTTATTCTTTGCTACGGTTTTAATAACAGCGGCTTTAACTTGCCCCTGGTTAGCCTCAATTGAGTCCCAAAGCTGTGCATAGCCGTTTTTCCCCTCGGTTGTCGGTATGATCTCGTTAATCAGGCCAGGATTAAGAAAAAGGTTTTCAAATTCCCAAAAGGGAAAATAGCCCAGATTATTTTGTATTTCAGGAATGTTGGGCGGATATAAATCAAAATCTTTGACTAGCTTGTCGCCGTCTAAAATAGCCGTAAGTTTTATATTTGCTCCGCCGGCCAGGGCCTCGTTTATACCCTCTATATGCGCTTCCGCAAGAGCTTTATTGGAACCAAATGACCAATAACGCTTACTGATGTCTTTGCCGAAAATCCAACTCATGGCCTCGGGCGTAGTAGGGGCGAGTTCGCCGCCAGCCAATGTTTTGGTTGGCTCGTTTTCAGCACAAACCCAGTGAGCAGTAAAAACAGATGGGTCTATAGGCAAGCCGGTTTCTTCAAGCGCGGTTTTAAGCTGTTCAGTTTCAGAAATGTTGGTAACCGTTCCTTTGCTCAACAGAATTAAGTTAGCTTGCGATATAAAGTATTGCAAAACCTCGCCCGAATGGGTAGCGATGATAATTTGGTTTTTCAAACCAATCCTCGCAATAAGTTCACATAACTTTCTAATCTGACTGCTATGCAAGTGCAATTCAGGCTCGTCAATCAAAATAATTTTATCCTCGTCTTCCTGGATCCGTTTTAAGAAGGCATAAAAATACAAGTATTCCTTTTCGCCCGAACTTAAATCTTGAATTTGGACTTCTTTGCTCCGGTGATCGAGAAAATAAATCGCATTTTCCCTCGTGAGGTCAATTTTCAAAAACTTTTCAAAATCTACCAGGCCGCTTTGGTAGCTTTCCTGCAAGTCGTTCAAAAAATCGGCAGTTTCCCGCATTTCCAACAAGCGTTTATGCAATTCACGGTTTATGGCTTTATTAAATTCTTCTGCAACATCAATCGGCTGGTCGGATGCCGGCATGGCCACATCGCCGCTTATTGACTGGGCTAGCAAGTTTTTAGTGGTGTTTCCACTAGCTATTGTTCTTTGTGAAGTAATATAGCGAACATTGTCGTGTAATAAATTTTGAGCTACCCATTCAGTCCCCTCGCCTTTTTTTACATTCTGCATAATACTCATTTCCGCGCCTTCACCAAAACCAATTCTCACCATCTCTTTCTTGTCTGGTTCAGAGTGGGCTTCTTCAACCAGGCCAGGATTGTTGCCCTTACTCGCCTCATCTATCATTTTGAGCAAAGAGGTTTTACCACTCCCGTTTTTGCCAATAATTAAATTGACTCCTGATTTCAGGATTATACTTTTATCATATTTTAGGTGTTTCCACCAATTGATGTTGACTAAGGATATTTGGGCCATATTTTTGATCAACCTTGCTGTTAAGATCAATTAACTTAAACTCTACGGCGTTTTGATTCCCGCCAATGCGTTGCGGTTGAGATTGTTCACTATCGACCCCATCCACTTCTGATGTTCCACCTCGAACTTCCGATACGCCTCTTGCTCGTCGGACGTAAGATTCTGAAATTCTTCGTTGTTCAACAGCCGATTGAATACCCTCATGTAATTATTTTTTAGGCAACTGTCTATTTTTTGCTTCCTCTTTTTTTTGAGACTCGCCAGTTCTTTGAGATTCTGTTTTAAATTTGGCTTCATTGATTTTGGATTTAATGATTTTGTTAAAGTGGCGGAAACCGGTGATCATGTATTTCCCGGCGCCTAAACTTATCCAAATGCTCCCTATGCAGTTTTGAGTAATACTGTAATTTTTTTACAATTTGTTTGCCGTCGTTCTCGCTGTCATCAGCCAACATCTTATATGCATACCCATGACCTTTTTTTGGGTTCAGGTCAGACAATATCTCCCCTGATAACAAGAGAAGCTGTTCCACTTCGGCATACTTAATCGGAAATTTGCTTAATATCAATTTCGGTTTTAATAAATGTCGGGTGTTGTTATGAGCCAGTTGGTTATTGCGTAACTGCTGAATGCCTTTAATTACCCCTGCGTTGAGTGTTAGTGTATTCTGAACTTTTGCCGCTCTTGTAGTATCTGTCTGGTGTGGTAAAAGGGCATACACGGAAATCACTTGGGCTTTTTTGCTGAAAGTTGAATTTTCAAAAATTTTTGCTAGCCCCGTCAGCCAACTGTTCTGCAGTGCAAAAAGCACAGCTGTCCAAAAATGTGAATTTTCTGCAAATGTCTTTTCAAAAGCCTTATCCTGTAAACCTTTCCAGGTATAAAAATTTAGGTAAGTTTCAGTAAAAAGATTGTATAGTTTTTCAAATCTTTCAGCGTATTCCTTTTGGGTCATAGGCCATTCAAATTATTTATCTACGGTTGAATTCTTGGCGGCGGTGTTATAGTGCCTTTTAAAGGATTTGTGGTCCCGGAGGTGGAAGTGGTAGTGCCCATGAAACGAGTTGGGCCGGAAACACCGGATCCGACGATCGTGGTTGAGCCTGCGGGTCCCATTGGGTAATTTGCCTTTATAAAATCTTGGACTTTATTATCAGCCTCAACCATTTGGGCTTGAAACAGATCACAGCCAGCTTGCACGCTTGGCGGTAAAGGATTTTTCAATAATCCTTTTTTTATCTCCTCATAAGTATTTAAAAAATGTGAATGTAGAACTACTAAATCAACATTTAAAAAAATTTGACCCTTGGCGCTTAGAGGTATTAAATGATTGTTTCCATTTTTCGATACAGAAACCCCTGTTTTTACCAAAAACAGATGAGCCGTGCCATTTCTCATAACATGGATGAAAATATCGGACAAACCTTTTTTGGCATATTGAGAAAACATCTGGGCTAGATAATTATCCCAATAAAACTTAAAGGCCGTGGATTGTTTGTCGCCAGACAACATCAATCCTAAAAGCTCCATGGCGCTTAGAATTGACTGTAGCGCCGGGTAGCCAACACCCCCGCCATTTTCTCGCGCTGGGATTTCTTTTACCAATGTTTCTAAATCCTTAATCAAGTAAATATCGAGTAGGGAAAAGAAATCGGTAAGGTACAAATTATAATCTTGAATTTTAGCCATATGGGATTATTATAGCACTTTACCGGCCGCTATTATACCGACTTAAACAATGGTAAAATATAAACAAGGGGGTATAAATTTTAACAAAATTTTATGAAATACAAGGACTTAATTCTGCTCACCGGCGCAGGCTTTACTAAAAATTTTAATGGCTTTCTTGGCAAGGATATGTGGTCAATGATTTTCAATGACTACAGGATACAAAATTGCCCTAAAATCAAAAACCTGCTACTGGAAAACTTTGACTTTGAGGCTGTCTATTCTGAAGTCGTCAACGGCAAGGGCTTTGACGACAACGAAAAACAGATAATGAAAACGGTCATTGAGGAAGTCTATAAAAAGCTAGACGATGCTGTTCGTGGTTGGGTGTTTAATACTGAAAATCCAACGGCCTTGAATATTTATGGTTTAGGGGATCTGTTAAATTTATTTAACGGCAACGGTGAGGAGCGGGGTTTGTTTTTTACCCTCAATCAAGACTTGCTGATGGAAAGACAGAAAAATTATTTCGCCGCGGGATCGCCGCGTTTCGCGCATGACTTTTATTTCCCTAACGGCAGGGAATTTCAGAGTAGTTTCTTTGTAAAACTACCGGCTGAAAATGCTGATTTGCTACTTAAAAAAGATATACAAAGCCACAATGGTCTTGTTTATATCAAACTACATGGGTCTTACGGCTGGCGGTCTGCGGACGGATCAAATCAGATGGTGATAGGTAAAAACAAAGAAGTAAACATAGAAATGGAGCCACTCTTAAAATGCTATTTTGATTTATTCAAGGAGGTAATCGCCGACGGCAGTAAGAAGCTTTTGATTATCGGCTATGGCTTTCGGGATATGCACATAAATAAAATATTAGCCGAAGGAGTTGAGAAGTTTGGCCTTAAAATTTATGTTATAACCACCGCTTCACCAGAAGATTTTAGGGCAAACTTTGAAAGAGACGGTCATTATTACGCTTTACCAATAATGAATGGACTGTGTGGCTACTTCCCCTACACGTTAAGAGAAATTTTTCCTCCGGATCAGAGCAAGTCTGTGCATTTTGATGAAATAAAAAAGAGACTACTGGGCTAATCCTGTTTTTTTGATGAAAAATACAGCAACCCTGAACCAAAAAGCGCAAAAATTATTCGCAAAACAGGCGAGGCGCCGGCCAGTTCTTTTAGCCCTGCAAAACCCTGGAAGACCGGCGCTCCAACAGAAACAAGAATTAAGGTAATACCAATAATTTTGCCAAACCAAACCCAATCCTGACGGTTTTGTGATTTTAGTTGCTGTTGGGGAATTTTCTTAAATTTCCAGTCCCGATCACCTAAAAAATATAGTCCTGCTAGTGGGACCACAACTATAGCTACCAGGATGATTATTTCCATATAAATTGATAAAGCGGACGATCAAAACAACTCGGGATCAAATCGCTGAAGAGGGTTTGTTTTTGCTGTCCGTATCTGGTTTGAGAATAAGCTAACCGATAGTGCTTTAAGTATATAAAACCCACTAAAAACAATATTAGGATTATCAACAGCGCTATCTTGTAAGTTTTAAGGCGAGAGGGCTTATTACCGGACACCTTATGGAATTTGTTTTGATCATTGCCAAGATCGTCGTCTTCCATTCCATACCATTTTTCCTCTTTTAGAGGATATTCAATATTTTTGGACATAAAGTGTCCTTTCCGCGGGCATCCAAAAAAGGTCACCCGCTTGCCGACAGCTCCTTTCGGAACCGCCAACCAACCTTTCGGCTGGTGACCATGCTACTGGAAGCAAGACAGATGACCGTCTTTATGTAGCATGGTTCTGTGCCATACCCGTAAGTTCCCTTATGGGGTTAGGCGATTAAGTTGTAAATTTATCTTACGACAAATTCCATAAAATAGGAAGATGCTCTAAAATACAACCATAGGCATAAAGGGGTATGAACAAAATTACTAAAACACAATCTAACGCGGCGGAAGGGTGGATCGCTTTACTATCAGATTGGAGAACATTCCGGGCCAAGCAGATTCCAAACAAAACAGGTAAAAAGAAATTTAATATTTTGCTTGCAAATCCTAAGTTTGTTGATGCAGTTTTCAAGTTAAGGAGAAGGGATGAGTTTGTAATCCCCCCACAAGGTTTTCAATACGAGGAAGCGGCAATTGACTGGGCAAAAAAGTTGTTCAGCAGAAACAAAGATCGAGTATTGTTTGAAACTGTTATCACAAAACTTTTACATAAATTTCGCGCGACAGATAGATGGCGGTCAATTATAGAATTTTTTATATTATTTAATACTACAAATTTTGACCATTTAATTCCCCCTCCATTTGACTTGTCTATTAGAGATTCTGGCAAGGCCGCGCAATTGGAATTGATACTTCACAAAGACACTACTTGGCAAGACATAAGAGATGCCTGGAGCGTAATCGAAAAGTATAAACAGACGCTAATCCCTTTTGGGAGACCGATAAAAAAACGACTAACCCAAAAAATCAACAAAGTGCCCATCTACACCTTTGAAAACGGCAAAAAAATCGAAATGGCTAAATGGAAAGCCAAAAGGTATTCAAGCACGAAGTTTGAGAGGCGCATGCAAGTATTACGCCTGAAAAATGAGGGCCATACAGCCTCAGAGATATCCAAGCGTCTGAAATTGGGAGGTTACGAACGGGTTCCAAGAGAATTGGAAAGATTGAATAAAACATTTGATGAAAACGAACTTTATTGACAGCGATTTTGTGGGTTAGTTGTCATATCGAAAATTTTTTAGCTGTTAAATAATAACTCTGGAACAATCCAGAGTTATTTAATTTTTATGAAGCAGGTATCGTTACCATTCTTAGCTTGGTTGGTGGCCTAACGATACCCTTCCAGCCAAGCGAAGAATGGTTTTAATTTTACTTTTGAAAACCCATGCTATCCGAAGACGCCATTAAAAAGTTTAAGGAAATCTACCGGAAAGAATATGGAAAGGAAATTTCCGATGACAAAGCGATGGAATTGGGAATAAATTTATTAACCCTTATGAGGCATATTTACCGGCCGATCAAGCAAGAACAGCTCGAAAACAAATAAGCCAACTGTGGGTCCAAATTACAATTGTATGACTAAGCTAGAAAATTTTATAACAACCCCGCGCTTCATAGCAAGCGACTATAAACATGGAGTGATTAGCCGTAATGAGTTAATTCTCTTTCAATGGTTACGCCTTAACGCAAATCCTTATGGGATTGCTACGGCAAGCATTTCGGCAATAAAACAAGATATGTTTCCGACAACCACAGAAAACTATGTTAATAAATTACTGCTGTCATTAAGAAGTAAGAAGTATCTATATTTTCAAACTCATCAAGGGCGCAGAGGTTCATTTGAAGTGCGATTTGGTGACTGGATGCTCCCTAATAAGCAAGTTGTCAACTTGGATAAACGTTTTGAGGAATTGCAAAAAGCTCCCCGAGTAAATAGCATGTCCAATCAGGAGTCAGAAGTTAGTAATAATTCAAGCCCAACTAGTCAGAAGCCCGACAGTAGCAAAAACTCAATAATGAACGAGCATTTAGAAGAGTCGAACAGTCAGATGGTCAGAAGTCCTCATAACGATAACGAACATGAACATATTAAAATCGATAAAAAACCTTTTAAGGGAACGTTTACTGAAAATTTTTTGCCTCACAGCCACGAGGAATCAAGGATATTGGAAATCGGTCAGGAATTAGGAGAACAAAACATCGATTTTCTCCGAAGCATCCTTCAAAAAAACAGTTTGGGTTTAATAGAAAGGGCTTATGGAATTTGCAGGGAGCAAATCAAAAAAGAAAAACCAATCCATAGTATTGGAGCCTATTTTAATAAGGTTATTCAAAATTTAATTGATACAGACAATGCTAAAAAATAGGTTAGTTGCAAAAATCAACGGCTTCGGACGACTTAACCTAACTTAACTATACTAGTGTCAAATTTTAGCTTGGTTATAATAAACTCGAAAAGCGGCTATTGCGAAAAAAACAAGAAGTGATATGCTATTTATGTTGACCCACTCCATAACTATACTGAAAAGGTTTTTTGTTAGGCTTTGTTGCCCATAAGGGGCAGTCCTGCCAACAAAGCTACCTTTTCGGTAGTGGAGTTGGGTCAACCAGGACTGTCCCTTTAAGTTTATGAATCAAAACAACACGAAAATTAAATACTTCCTCTACGCCAGAAAATCCTCGGAGAGCGAGGATCGGCAGGTCCAGAGCATTGACGACCAGGTGAAACGATTAAAAGAGCTGGCCGCCAATTTGGGGCTGTCAATCAATAAAATCTACACAGAGGCCAAATCTGCCAAGCAACCGGAGAATCGGCCTATATTCGCTGACATGCTCGCCAGGATTGAACGTGGCGAGACTCAGGGCATCCTGTGTTGGCAAATCAACCGCCTTTCACGCAATCCGGTGGACAGTGGCCGGATAAGCTGGCTTCTGCAACGAGGGGTGCTCAAATCAATCCAGACCATAGACCGGCAATATCTGCCCGAGGACAATGTTTTGTTGTTCAATGTTGAAAGCGGAATGGCCAATCAGTTTATTTTGGATTTACGAAAAAATACCATGCGAGGCATGGAAAGCAAACTGGAAAAGGGTTGGTCGCCTAATGTTGCCCGCCTCGGCTATCTAAATGACAAGCTAGAAAAAACAATCATCAAAGACCCTGAACGATTTGATTTAGTGAAAAAAATGCTTGATCTGATGCTCACCGGAAGCTACCGTGTCCGGCATATATTGAAAATGGCAAACGAGGACTGGGGCTTTACGACAGTGAAGTGGAAGCGGCGCGGCGGCAAGCCGCTCTCGCTTAGCGGGCTTTATCGGATACTCGCTAGCAAATTTTATGCCGGCATCATTGAGTGGGACGGCAAGGAATACCCTGGCAAGCACGAGGCCATGATTACTCTGGCGGAACACGAACGGATACAGGATATTCTCGGTAGAAAAACCGGCAAACCTCGTCCGCAAAAACATCACCACCCCTATACTGGTCTGATTTTCTGTGGAGAGTGTGGGGCGATGATTACGGCCGAAACAAAATTTAAGCAGATCAAAACCACTGGCCTAACCAAAAGATACGACTACTACCACTGCACGCATAGAAAAAAATATATCACCTGCTCCCAAAAAGGGGGCGTAACCGAGCAATACTTAGAAAAACAAATACAACAAGAGCTCGCCAAATACATGATACTGCCGGAATTTCGTGATTGGGCTTTGGAAATACTGAACCAACAAAATGACAAAGAGATTGACACTCGCTCTACGATCGATGAAATGCAAACCAAAACCCTGCTGGAGACCCAAAAGCAACTGGATAACCTGACCCAAATGCGCTACCGGGATTTAATCAACGACGAGGAATACCTAAAAGAAAAAACCAAACTCCAAAACGATATAACAAATCTGCGGGAAAAAGTTGTGCAAACTCAATCCAGGACGGATAACTGGCTTGAATTAACCGAAAAGACTTTTGATTTCGCAACTTACGCCCACTATCATTTCATCAATGGCGACCTGCAAAAGAAAAAAGAAATAGCGGCCGCTTTAGGTTCGAACTACATGCTCAAAGACGGAAAACTCGTTATTCAGGCCAACGAATGGCTGAAACCGATTGCCGAGAGTTATCCGGCGCTTGAAGCGGAATACCTAAGGTTAGAACTGCCAAAACTGCCCATGAATAAAGCAAAAACCGAGGCTTTAACCTCGGTTCGTGCACGGTGGGGTGTCTAACGGGATTCGAACCCGTGATAACTCCGCCACAGGGAGTTGTGTTACCACTACACTATAGACACCATGTCGCAATATAAAAGCCCCTGCACAGAAGGGCTGTTATCAAATACCTGCTGTGCCAGGTAAAATTATTATACTGCCAACTTGTTGCAGGGTCAATCCGCGCCGGCTGGTGGCAAATATTTCATGACATCCAGCCATGCGTCGAGTTCCGATTGGCTTGCGACATAGCCACGGAAGTTGATCTCGCTTCCTTTGTGAAATCCGAGGTGCAAATGCTTGCGTTCGCCGTCCGTCTCGACGCTAAAACCTTTCCCCAGGATACCCAGCTCTTGGCCGGCCGCGAGGTCGTCCCCGACGGCGGG
>Ga0209542_10019972_pt1 | contig 10675 bp, 9 predicted proteins | sample RifCSPhighO2_01_FD_184028 | JGI IMG/M metagenome (GOLD analysis project Ga0209542, IMG submission 184028) | Soil microbial communities from Rifle, Colorado - Rifle CSP2_plank highO2_0.1 (SPAdes) (version 2) | ecosystem: Environmental > Terrestrial > Deep subsurface > Rock core/Sediment ...
TCGGGGTCGCTGGGGCGATCCAGGAGGGGCGATGCCAAGCTACCAATCTTCCCTGGGTGGTCGATTCGGTTGAGCTCGCGAAAGTTCTGAAGATCCCTCTGGTGCATTTATTGAATGACCTAGAAGCCAATGCGTATGGCGTCAAAGTTTTGAAGCCCAGCGAGCTGTTTGTGCTTCAAGAGGGCAAACCGCAACCGGGAAACCAGGCGTTGATTGCTGCTGGCACGGGGCTTGGAGAGGCGGGGATTTTTTGGGACGGAACAATGCATCACCCATTTGCTTGCGAAGGGGGGCATGTCGATTTTGCTCCTCGCAATGCGTTGGAAATGGAGCTTTTATCTTTTCTACAAACGAAATTTAAGCATGTCTCTTACGAACGGGTGGTTTCCGGTCCAGGACTCTACTCCATCTACCAGTTTTTAGTGGAGAGTGGGCATGAAAAGGCTTCCGACGAAGTCCGTGAGAACATGAAGCAGGCAGATCCTCCCATTGTGATTTCCGGTTATTGGCGGGAAAAAAAAGACAGGGCATGCGAGCGCGCTGTCGATTGGTTTCTTTCGCTGTATGGATCAGAGGCTGGGAACTTGGCGTTAAAATTTCTGACTCAGGGTGGTTTGTACATAGGCGGGGGGATTGCTCCTCGTCTCTGGGATAAAATGAAAGAAAGCGAGTTTCTCTCTTCGTTTTCGGCGAAAGGGCGTTTTAAGCCGCTTCTTGAAGCGATGCCTATTTCGATCATTCTAAATGATTCCGCGGCTCTTTTAGGCGCTGCAGAGTTTGCGAGGTTGTATGAATCCTGAATCCAAGAGACTAGAGGAGCGGCAAGAAGGTCCTGTGCCTCCCTGGGATCGATGGGGTCCTTATGTCGCTGAGCGGGCGTGGGGAACTGTTCGCGAAGATTATAGCGCCGATGGCGACGCGTGGAATTATTTTCCGCATGATGCGGCTCGCAAACGGGCATTTCGTCGAGGCGATGATGGAATTGCGGGGATTTGCGATCGGTTTCAGGTCTTGCTGTTTGCCCCTGCTTTTTGGAATGGAAAGGATCCGATTTTAAAAGAGCGGTTATTTGGGTTGAATTCGCACGAAGGAAACCACGGCGAAGATGTCAAAGAAATTTACTACCACTTGGATGCGACACCGACGGCCAGCTACTTAAAATACTTATACAAATACCCTCAAGCAGCCTATCCCTATGATCAGCTGGTTGAGGAGAATCAGCGCCGCGCGCCAGCCGATCAAGAATACGAGATCGTAGATACTGGTATATTCGATAAAGATAGGTATTTTGATGTCTTCATCGAATATGCAAAAGCAGGGCCTGAAGATATCTGCATCCGCATTGAGGCGATCAATCGAGGTCCTGATCCCGCTCCGCTGCATCTATTGCCGCATCTTTGGTTTCGCAACCAATGGTCGTGGGGAGCGAAACGATTAAAAGAGCCCACCATTCAACGATCTAGCAAGGGCGATGCGCTGTGTCTTGAGGCTGATGATGCAGCGCTCGCCTCTCCTCGCTACTTGTTGTTCGATTATCGGCTAGGAAAGCGGTATTTGTATGGGAGCGAAGGGGCAGAAGTGCTCTTTACGCATAACGATACGAACTGTGAAGACTTGTGGAAGGAGAAAAATCAGACTCCGTATGTGAAAGATGCATTTCATCGCTATCTCATTCACAAAGACAAAAAGGCGATCAACCCCAAGAAAATTGGAACGAAAGCTGCTTTCCACTACTTTTTCCCTGCGATCGCGCCAGGGAAAAGCGCGACGATTCGCTTGCGTTTAAGAGCAGAGCCTTTGGCCTCTCCACTGGAAGAGGTGGATGCGGTCATTGCCAAAAGAAAGCAGGAAGCCGATCTGTTTTACGAAGACGTGCATCCCAAAAAGGCAACGGCGGAAGAAAAAGCCATTCAGCGGCAAGCGCTTGCCGGCATGGTTTGGAATAAGCAAATTTACATTTTTGCGGTCGGAAATTGGCTAGAGGGAGACAATCCGAAAAATCCTCCGCCGCTTTCGCACAAAACCATTCGCAATACGCACTGGCGTCATATTATCTCTATGCGGGTGATGTCGATGCCTGACAAATGGGAATACCCCTGGTTTGCTGCTTGGGATCTCACATTCCACGCAGTGGCGTTTTCTCTCATCGATATTGAATTTGCTAAAAATCAGCTTTGGCTTCTTCTCTTTGATCAGTTCCAACATCCAAACGGAGCGCTTCCTGCATATGAATGGGAATTTAGCGATGTAAATCCGCCTGTTCAAGCGTGGGCAATTTTAAAAGTTTTTGAATACGAAAAGAAGAAATTTGGCCGAGAGGATTTTGATTTCTCGAAAAATGTTTCCACAAATTGCTTCTGAATTTCGCGTGGTGGGTCAATAAAGTCGATAGTTTGGGAAACAACGTCTTCGAGGGAGGTTTCTTGGGGATGGATAACATCGGGTTTTCCGATCGCTCCCAAAAACCTCCGCCAGGATGCCTCATCGATCAATCTGATGGCTCTGGGTGGGTTTCTCTTCTTTGTTTGAACATGATGCGCATTGCGTTGACGTTAGCGCGAAAAAACCCTGCTTATGAAGCTTTGGGGACCAAATTCTTTCAACACTTCATTTATGTCACGGCTGCCATGCGCAAAGGGTATTGGAGGCATTACGATCTTTGGAGTGCAAAAGATGGCTTTTTCCACAGTTATCTCCGCTATCCGGATGGAACTGTCGAGCAAATCCCGATTCGTTCGCTGGTTGGAATCATCCCGTTCTTTGCGTGCGATGTGTGGGATGAAGAGGAGTTGAAAAAGTTTCCGGAATTTTATTCTTCGTATGAATGGATGGTTCGAAAGAAAACGAGTCTGACAGAGAAGTGCATCCAGAAAATTCCTCATGCTTCAGGATCTAAACATTTGTTTGGGATACTCAATGCTCCGGAATTGACGAAGTTCTTGCGCACGCTCTGGGATCCGAATGAGTTTCGCTCGGATTATGGGCTGCGCTCGTTGTCTAAATATCATAAATCTAAGCCGGCCACAATGCAGGGGTATTCTTTGACTTACGAACCTGGCGAGGCGTTGGAAAAGATCAAGGGTGGAAATTCCAATTGGCGCGGACCGATTTGGTTTCCCATCAATTTCCTGTTAGTCGATACGCTTCTCAATCTAAGCGAAGCGTTCAAAGATTCCTTACAGGTTCAAGTGGGCTCAGAAAAGGCAGCGACATTGCATGAAATGGCGACGTATTATGCAGAGTCGCTTCTAAAGATTTTCAAGCGCGATCATCGTGGAGAGCGCCCGTTTTTTGGCGATGTCAAAAAGTTTCAAAAAGATCCTCATTTTAAGGATTATTTCTTGTTCTATGAGCATTTTCATGGGGACAACGGTCGAGGTATTGGCGCTTCGCATCAGAATGGTTGGACCGGATTGATTGCGAATCTAATTGATCAGCTTAGAAAATAAAACAGGCCGGGAAAAATCCCAGCCTGTCGAATTTAGACCCTTAGATCGATCGACAATTAGAAGTCGAATCTAGCTACAACATCTAAGCCATGAACATACAGGTTCCCATTAGGAGTGAAGCTGTTTGCAACGGCGGTGCTATTCGTATAGAATCGGAACATATCTTGTCCCCAGAATACCTGGAAGTTATATGTAGCCGATAAATCGATGTGCCAATTGTTGTTATCGAAATAAGATCCCCAGCCGATTCCGAGATCTCCATAAGCATGAGGTCTCAAATAATCGATATGGTTTTGGCTAACGTTGACTGTATTTACAATAGCGCTTGTTACAGAGCTGAATAACTGCTCTTGGTAGCGAGTATTATATCGAGTGTAGAGAATATCGAAAGAAGCATCTCCAAGAAGCTTCAAACCATAACCCAACATCCAATCTGTGCCAATACCTGCTTCTGGACCAATTCCCCAAGAAACACTCTTTTTGCTGACATGATCAACTCTAAGAGGAACTCCTGAACCATCGCCGCTAGGTGTGCTATAAAGCAAGTTTATATGTTGACGAATCCAAGCCCCTCTCGCGCCAAAGAATGGACGGAAAGAGAGTTTGTTGCCAACGTAGTAGCAACGCTCTAAATCGATATCGAGGAAATCCATTTTCAGAGTCCAGTGCTCTCTACCAACACCAGTAAAACCGTCATTGGTTGTCGCCTGGATTGCTGGATGTGTTCCTAATGGGAAGATCTCTCCAGTGGCTGGAATAGAAGCGCTCGCTGAAGTGTTGCTATGGAACCATGTATATTCAGCAGATGCATCCCAGTTGTCGTGGTCGAAATTCATACCAATTCCGACTTTAAAACCAGGTTTATAAGAAAAGCAGAAGTCAACAACTGTTCCAGGGTTGACTAGTGCTGCTCCATTAAGCAGAGGACCAATTCTGGGAACTGTAATTCCAAGTTCCATGTTTTCCTGCATTGCTTCCCAGTAGATGAATGTACCATCTACCCAGAAGTCCCATGAGCCGCGAACATCGATCCTTGCGGTCGCGTTGTATGCGGGCATCATTTGGTTTTGCATCATATCTTTCCCTTGCTCGAAGCTTCTTTGCGGGCGACACTTCGCACTTGGTGTGCTAGGATTGTCTTGGGCAAAGACGGATGTGGCAGCGAGAAGCGAGGCCACGATCCAGGGCTTTGTTTTTGTAAAGACGTTCAGCATTTTTGCTCTCCATTTTTGAACGAATTTGGTTTAGCTTTCGCTAAGATTTCAGTGACTCTTTGCAGCGTCGCCTGCTCTTTTCCGAATTGTGAAAGCACACACGCCGCTTTCGTTTTCGGTATACATCGGGAATGTTAAACTCAAATTGAAAATTAAATCAAGCGAAAGCGAAAAAATCTCTTGCGTTGCGAGAGAAAAATGGCTTCACAACCATGTGTGAAGTCGAAAAATTTTCTTCGTTAAAGTTCCTAAAAATCGTCTAACCAATGAATAAAGAGGCCAATTTTTGGTTGCAAAGGAACGGGTTTATCTGTTTCGAGGATCAAAACCCAAGGATTACTGACCTCTTCTAAATCATCTTCCGAAAGCTCTTCGTCGAAATTGGACAAGGAACCGAAAAACGTGTGCGGGAAAAGAAAGTGGTGATTTTTTTGCAGCATAAAAGTCTTTCACTCTTTCTTTTCCAGATAACCCGATCGTCGCCTAGAAGCAATAGGTTTCTTAAACGGCAAAGCGCCTGAGGGTAAAGAAGCGAGAAGGATCGGTTCCAGAGACCCAGGTTTCTACCACGGCGCGTGTTTGGAGAATTTCCCGAAGTCTCTCTTCAAGAGGAGCGATCACAACCCCATACGGAGATCTGCTTTCAATGCTTGTTTTCGCATCTCGAACAAACAGGACGTGGCCCGGGTAGACAATCATGTCTAAAGGCTGTAAGTCGTTCAAAGTCACCGGCCGGCCGAACGTTACTAACTGGGATGTGTTGCGGGGCGTGGCGCCCATCGATGCTTCGAACAGAAGACCTGAACAGTCAAGCCCTCGGAAGGTCCACAAGTCTTTCATGCGGGGGCTAAGCGCTTGCGAAGGAGGATAATAGTCGAGCATTTCAGGGATTCCATTGGCCCAGTTGCCTCCCCAAACGTAAGGAACTCCAATGCGCCGTTCCATGGTTTCTAGGATGGTTTTTGCATAGAGCGGTTTTTTCTCCGGAGGCAGTGGAGTCTCGACCAGGGAACCAAATCGGCGATCGGTAAATAAAGCTTGCGAGGAATATTCAGGCCAATGGATTTCAGCGATCGTGTCGTTCAGAAGTCGAGCGACTTTAAACACCATGCCGGGCAGAGCGACGAATTCGTACTGATAGGGGTGTCCCTGTTCACTCAGCGGCATTGGATTGTGAAAGACGGCTTTAAAATCCGGTGCGTTCAGAACAGGAGCTGCTTTTTTCACTAGAAAATAGGACATGCTACCAAGATACCATTTGCGACAAAATTTTTTGCCAGTTAAAGTACTCAATTGATGCAATTTTTACTTTGCTGCTTACTTTTTCTTTTTGCGAGCTGTCATAAGCAGCCAGCTCCTTCTCCAAAAACACTTCGCGTCAATGTAGAAACGGAGCCGGTTACGCTCGATCCGCGTCGCGCTCGCGACTTAAATGCGATCACGATGTGCCGTGCATTGTTTGAGGGATTGGCGCATCTCTCGTGACGGAGAGAACGAGCTAGCGATTGCCTCTAAGATGGACGTATCGGACAATCAACACCGCTATGTATTTCACTTGCGAGAAGCTTACTGGTCGAATGGAGATCCTGTGACTTCGTATGATTTTGCTCGAAGCTGGAAAATGATTCTCAGCCCTCAATTTCCGACCGATATCGCCTACCAATTGTATTTGATTAAGAATGGACGACAAGTAAAAGCAGGCGAATTGGGACTTGAGCATCTAGGTATTTCTACGCCAGATCCCAAGACTTTGATTGTGGAGTTGGAGCAACCGACTCCTTATTTTCTGGATGTATGCGCCATGCCTTCCTACTTTCCGGTTCCTCAAATTGCTGAGATGCTTCCCGAATGGGCTCTTCATGAAACCACGTTTGTTGGCAATGGGCCTTTCCTTTTAAAGTCGTGGAACCATACCGATGAAATTCGGGTGAATAAAAATCCTCGATATTGGGAAGAAAAGCGCGTTTCACTAGAGGAAATAGAATTTATCATGGTCTCAAGCGATACCGAGCTTCGGATGTTTGAAGAGGGAAAGCTCGATTGGGCCGGCTCTCCTTTATCGACCCTTCCAGTGGATGCAGTGAAGCATTTAAAAGAGAATAAGTCCCTTAAAATAAGTCCCTTTTCAGCGACTTATTTTTATCGAGTCAATACTGGAGAAATGCTCGGCGGAAAGAAAAATCCTCTGTCCAACTGTTCTTTTCGAAAAGCGCTTGCTAAGGCGATTGATCGAGAGGCGATTACTAAACATGTGCTCCAAGGAGGGCAGAAGCCTGCCCGCAGCCTAGTTCCTCCGGAGTTGGGTTTGTTTGGATCTGGATATTTTTCAGATCAAAATCAGGAGGAGGCTAGAGCATTATTAGCTAAGGCGTTAGAGGAACTGCATATGAAGCAGCTGGAGCCGATTGTCATTAGCTTTAGCTCTTCAGAGAGAAATAAGGCGCTCTCTCAAGCGATTCAAAAGCAATGGGAGCAAGTTCTTGGCATTGCAGTTGAGTTGAAAGCTGTAGAGGCCAAAGCTTTTTTTCAAGAGATTAAAGATCGGGCATTTCAATTGGCGGCAGGTTCTTGGGTAGCCGATTTCAACGATCCCGTTAATTTTCTCGAAGTCTTTAAGTTTAAAGAGAAAAGCACCAATAATACGAATTGGGAAGATCCTAGATACATTGATCTTTTAGATCGTTCTGCAGTATGTAAGGATTCGAGTGAGAGAAAACAGCTTTTGCGCGAAGCGGAGGAAATATTGATGGAGCAAATGCCCATTTTGCCCATTTTCCACTTCGCGTTAAATTATTTACAGCAAGAAGGGGTGGAAGACGTCATTCTTTCGCCGATTGGGCAAATCGATTTTCGCTGGGCCCATAAAGATGCTGCCGATCCCTCTCGCGCGGGTAAGGTAAATTGAGAAAACTCTTGTTTTTATTGGTTCCCTATTTAGCCTTTGCAGGTACGAATACAGGTTCGATCATGCTGTACAATGATTCTCCCTTCATTTTAACAGCGACCATTCAGGCTGCAGATGGCTCTTACTTAGGGCAGGTTTCTCTTCAACCAGGACAACAGCGCAATTTCACGCAAAATCTGTTCAATACGCAATACGAACACCCAGGAGCCCCAGATATTTCTTTGACCCCATTTACAGTGACTTGGCAATGTTCTTCCGAGGAATTCTATTCAATGTGCACCGGCATAGGTCCGGGGTCTTTAGTTCGCGCCAATGATTGCCTTGGAACCCGCGTCTGCAAGCCGAAACCAGAACAGAAAAAAGAACCTGCTGCTTCCACGCTCAAGAAAACGAAATAGTCAACGAGCTGGCTCAACTATCAGAATCTATAGGTTTTCCCTTTGCATAGGGGATTTTTCGCAGAAAAATTCCCTGTTCATCATACAGAGTAGCTGTGCCAGTGCCATTGGACACAGTGGAGACGGGTTCTTTTTGATTTTTTTTGAAATATTGGCCTTTGACAAGGCGGTCTTCTTCGTACTCCTCAAGCAGCATCAAGGAGCCATCTCGATACCAACCTAGAGAGGAACCGGTTTTTTTATTTCGAGCAAACTCTCGTTGCGATTGGAGCTTCCCATTTGGATACCATGTTTTCACAAGACCTGAAATGGAATCGTCTTCCCAGGAAATGGAGAGTTTGGGGAGAGCCAGCTCGCTTTCTTGCGTTGTGAAGTAACGGAGCTCTTCGCCTTGCTTTTTCCCATTTTTTGTACTATAGACGGCGATTAATTCGCCGCTTTGTGAAAAAATCTTCACGGCTCCTTCTGGCCTGCCATTGCGGAATTCAACCATTCGATCCAGTGCATCGCTGTCATAGATAGATTGCTGTCCAGAGCCCTGCTTTACATGAGAAATAGCCTCTCCGGTCGAAGAGAAATAATCCCCTTCCATAAGAAGGCCATTTTGGTAGAAAACCCGAGCTCTTTTGGCTCCATTCGCAAAGAATTCGAAGGTTTCTCCATCGAGCTCATTTTGGTGGTAAAGGAGCTCTTTTTCGAGCTGGCCGCTGCTATAATAATACAGTGCTTTTCCTTCGAGAACCCCTTTTTGGTAAGGGATTGTTGCAAGAGTGCGGCCTTGGTCATCCCAGACTTGAGAAAGGCCGTCGAATAACCAGTCTTGTTGGGCGCCAGGGACTACATCGGCCGTTCCGCCGATCACGGTCGCCTCAATTTTGAGGCGCCCATTGGGATGCCATTCGCGATAGATTCCAAAGGCCCTCATATCTTGAATTTCTAGGTATTGCCAAGGGAATCCATTGGGATGATAGGTCGTGATTTTTGCTGCATTCTTTCCTTCTCGTTTGAATATGCGAAGGACTTTTTTATAGGGTTGGGGGCTGAGAAAATCGACCTGTTCATAAGTTACTAGTCGCTCAGGAATGCTAATTGTTTCAGTAAGGCCATTGCGATCTTGGATTTGAATGGACATCAAGAGAGGTTCGGAAGGCTCAGGAGTATGGTAACAGCCCGCGAGGAGGAGGAAAGAGAAGAATAAATTTTTCATGGTGTTAGAAATTCTCTTTTAAGTAGTTCCATCTGAATTTCGAACACTTCATTGTGAAGAGGTGTGGCCTTTTTATGAAGAGAGAAATGGGTGATTAAAAGCTGGGGCCGTTTTTGGGTGTCATCGATCGTTGGTATTTCCTCAATTTGACAGAGGAGTTTTTTCAAATCTTCGCTATCTATTTCTACGGGTTTCCTTTGCTTTTCTACGGTTTCTTTGCAGAGTTTAGAGAGCTGGATTTCTTCTTCGGAAAAGGAAAGTCGATTTTCTGCGCTCTGCAGAAAATGAAGTCGGTCCGCGAGCAAATCCTTATGAGAAAGAGCTGGGTGTAAAAGCCATTGTTTTAAAGAGACTTGTTCGTTCGTTAGAAAAGAGAGGGATTCAATTTCTTTATCGAGAAAATAGGGGTCAGGCTTGCTATGGCGAGCTAAAAACTTTTCTTTTCTTTCTTTCCTAGCAAAGGCGGTTTTCCCTTTTTTCATAGCGAGGAAAAAGCGATCTTGAAGAGTTTCGATCATTTGAGTTTTCGAGAAGAGATAAAGAGCAGAAAAAAGAGGGGGAAGAATTAGCAATACTATAAAAAAAGGAAGGCGAATTTTAGCAAATAACAAACGACCCATTTTTTCAAAAAACATGAGGAATCCTATTTTTTAAAAAAAATGCAGCGCGATAGCGATCCGAAAGAGATTCCCAGGAAATTTCTCTTTTTGAATCGATCAAAATATCCTCTTGGAGGAAGGCTTCATGCAATTTTCGAGCGCTCATAGGATGGGTGACTTGAAATTCGATTTCTATCCGCGCTTCATAAGGGGCTTTGGAATGGCCGATTCTAGGAAAAGAGGTGAGAGTATATTTAAGATCGAGAATTTGCAGGGGATCCCCAGCAGTTGAAAGGGCTTCTAATAGAGGATGTGTAGTCAACCAAGAGAGAAATTCAGAAACAGAGGGCGCTTGAGAGATAAAAGAGGCTTCTTGGGTATGTTCTTCTATTAGAGAAATGGCCTCATCAACGCTGCTGGCAAAACCTCCAGGAGTGATCCGATCCATCAGTTGTTGGAGTGATTCTGTCAGTTCTTCTTTTTGAAGCCGCATTTGGAAATCCCCTCCAAAGGCTAGGAAAAGACTTAAAAAAAGAGAGGCTGCGATCCATCCAACGCCCCACTGTCCTGTTTTTTTCCAGACCTTTCGAGGAATGAACTCTTCTTTTAAGAATTGAATGTGCTTTCGATTCGTTATGGTTTGTTCAAGAGCTAAGCCGATGGCAATCGCGCAAACTTTTTCATCCTGACTGAGTGGATTTTGGGGTTCGTAAGGGGAGGCCTCAGGAATTTTTTCGATGAGATATTCGCACAAATGGCCGAACGAATCAGTTCGACCGATAAAAAGGAGCGGCTTTTTCCCAGCTTGTTTATCAAACGAACAAAGAATGGCTCCCAACTTATTGCGGAGCTCTTCTAGTTTTGCGGATAAATGAGGGTTTAGATGGGATTTGAGTTGAAGAA
>Ga0209542_10019973_pt1 | contig 10674 bp, 10 predicted proteins | sample RifCSPhighO2_01_FD_184028 | JGI IMG/M metagenome (GOLD analysis project Ga0209542, IMG submission 184028) | Soil microbial communities from Rifle, Colorado - Rifle CSP2_plank highO2_0.1 (SPAdes) (version 2) | ecosystem: Environmental > Terrestrial > Deep subsurface > Rock core/Sediment ...
TTTGGAGCTCATAAACAGTAAATTATATCTTATAATTACCCTAATTCCTAGAGGAAACTAGAGCCTGGGTGGCCACAAATTGGCTTTGCAGCTTGGCAATTTGGTTTTTGTCTTTAGCCGCTTCTGCCTCTTTAAGGCGGGCAGATATGTCAGTTAACTGCTGTTTAAGCCTTAGGTTTTTAAGTTCACCCATTGACCGGCTAATCTCCACCGTCAAATCATCCGCCTGACTGCCGCTTAAATCTGTCAGGTAAGCGGTGTCAACCGTGGCTGTTAATTCTGCCGGTAAACCAGCCACAAACTTACCTACATTCCAGTCTTTACCGGCTTTAGCCCATTCAAGGAGTACCTCAATCACCTTTTTGGCCGCGCCCTCACTAAACCACTTGGCTTCAACCAGTTTAACCAATTTTTCTATGCCCACTTCTGCCTGAATTAATAGGGCTAAAACGTAGTCTTGAATTTTCTCTTCCCTGGTTTGCACTGGTTTAATCGGGGAAGCGGGCTGGCCCAAAACCACCCCTTTGGCCTGACGGTCGACTTCAGCGGCAACTGCGGCTTCGCCAACCTCCAAAACTTCTGCCAATTTCTTAATGTAGTGGGCTTTAACCACTTGATTAGAAATTGTGGCCAAAACCCTGGCCACCTCCTCGCTAATTTGTCTTTTTCCCTCTGGAGAGTCGGTGCCAAAGCGTTTTTTGGCTGAAGCAATTAAGTAATCATAAATTGGTACGGCTTGATCGACTGAATCTTTCCATAACCTAGAAGAATGCTGGGCGCACTCATCCGGATCTTTGCCGTACTTTAAGTTGATGATTCTAATATTCATGCCGGCGGCCTCGGCCAGTTCAATGCCGCGCCTGGCGGCTGCATCCCCGGCCGCGTCAGCATCTAAAGCTAAAGCTAAGTTGTCGGTGAAACGTTTAAGTAAATCTATCTGCTGTTCGGTTAAAGCCGAGCCTTTAATCGCCACCACGTTTTTAACTCCCGCCTGATAAGAAGAAATCGCATCCAGCTCACCCTCAACCACCACCGCTTTATTGGCTTTTTTTATTGCTTCTTTGGTGGTTTCCAGGCCGTATAAAACCTGGCTTTTATGGTAAATTTCAGTTTCCGGGGTATTAATATATTTGGCTTCTTTGGGATCTTTTTCCATGACCCGACCGGCAAAACCCACTACCCGGGAACGAAGATCAAACAAGGTAAACATCACCCGGCCGCGGAAGCGATCATAAAAGCCCTTTTCACCTTTAATTGATAATCCGGCGGCTTCTAACTCTTCCAAAGAATAACCCTTTTTGTTGTGCAAATATTTAGCCAAACCTTCCCAGGTGAGCGGGGCAAAACCCAATTTAAAGGTCTTAATTGAAGTCTTTGAAATGCCCCTTTTTAGTAAATATTGGATGGCTTTTGTACCCGATTTATGCTGATTCAGTAAGTAATGGTAGTACTCGCTGGCTAAGTGATTAATTGCCAGTAACTTTTCTTTGTGTTTTTGGTTTTGTGTCGGCTGGTATTGTTTTAGTTCAATGCCGGCTTTATCGGCCAAATACCTTAAGGCTTCGCCAAATTCCATTGCCTCTTTTTTCATCAAAAAGGCAAAGGCGTCTCCCCCCTCCTGGCACCCAAAACACTTAAAGATTTGCCGTTCAGCCGACACCATAAAACTGGGGGTCTTTTCGTCATGAAACGGACACAAAGCCTTAAAGTTGCGGCCGGATTTTTTTAAGGTGACGTATTGAGAAATTAAGTCAACAATGTCGGTTTTTCGCCGGACCTCTTCAATAGAATCCATAATTAGAGTATTTTCTTAATTGAATTTAAAATTGCCTCAAAAAACAGTTTCAGTTTGAAAAAAATGCTGGGCTGACTGATATCATATGTTTCGAAAGAGCTGACCCCAAAGTTAATCACGGTACCGATAATTGTTCCCCCCTGGCTAAATAAGTCTCCCGATTTCACTTTGTCTTTAGTAATAAATATCTCCTGCGTCGAACCCAATGGATATAAATCGGCACAACTTTGCCACCGGGTGTCACCTTCTCGAAAATCAGCACTTTGTATTTTAACCGATAAATAAAAGGTGTCTTTGTAGCTCAACTGCGTATCAGTGGGGCAACCCCCCTGTTTAACACAAGGCGCTTCATGCGCCGGTTCAAACCTACTAGCCTCGATTGTTCCTTTAACGAAGCATTTTGGCGCCGGGACGGGAGGCGAAGCATAAATATTGGTTGCCAAGAACCCTGAGACCAAAATTGGGGCAAAAAGTAGCATTATTTTATTCATAAATCTTGGCGGAAGGGGTGGGATTTGAACCCACGGTGAGCTTGCGCCCACAAACGCTTTCCAAGCGTTCGCACTAGACCACTATGCGACCCTTCCAACTAATGGGTATTATACCTTAAGCAACGCCTTCGCCTTGGCTAAAACCTGCTTGGCGCCATGAAAATTAAGACGAACTAAAGCCTCGTCAAACGGCAACCATTCCACCTCTTCCATCTCCCAATCATGATCGGCAATATCCCCGGAAATATACTCCATCAAAAAGTAAGTGACGACTTTAAATATTTTCTGGCCATTTAAGGTGTAAATATATTTTTCCGGGTCCGGAATTTTGGCAATCACTTTAGCTTTAATCCCGCATTCTTCTTCAATTTCCCGCTCAGCCGTAGTTGGGCCGGATTCACCCTCTTCCATTAAACCCTTGGGCAGTACCCACTTGTGATAACCAGAGTGTTTACAGACTAACCAGAGGGTTTTATCGCCGTCTTTTTTGTAGACCGCCCCACCGGCAGAAAACTCCCTTTTAAATTTTGACTGTTTATTTATTTTCATAGCTATAGTCCTTCGACTCGCTTTACTCGCTCAGGATTATAACCCTGAGCTTGTCGAAGGGTGCCCCCAGCAGGAATCGAACCTGCATCAACGGGTTCGGAACCCGTTATTGTATCCATTCAACTATGAGGGCATCGGGCGGAGGAGACAGGATTTGAACCTGCAAGAGCTTGCGCTCGCCGGTTTTCGAAACCGGTGCCTTACCGTTCGGCACACTCCTCCACAGGGTGCGCCCAGAAGGAATCGAACCTTCACCAGAAGATCCGCAATCTTCCGTTGTAATCCATTCAACTATGGGCGCTTATTTTTTCTCTAGGGGTATTTTATCAGAAAGCCATTTGGCTGACCGATCCATGAAGGTCACTTCCGGCTCTTCAAGCTGCAAATATTTACCTAAAATCTCTTTAATCTTGTCTTGAGACTGATCGGCAAGCAACATAATTAACCGACTGGGAAACCTTAATCTGGTATCGATGTTTAAAATTTGCTGCCCCCATTTGTCAGTAAACCAAAAACGGCTTAGTTCTTCCCATTTATATAACTTCTCCCCGGTTTTAACGCCCCGGGTGGTAATCTCGTGCTCGGTTTTTTCCGGCTCAACCGTCGCCAGCACATAACCGACAAACACCAATGAGGCAACGACAGCAATTCCCAACCATTCTTTAATGAAAAGTAAAATGACACAGACCAAAAAGGCAATAGCGGCCACGGTCGTAAAAAACTCTTTGTCTCTTTTTTTAAACGGCCTAACCGGCGCTTGCCAGGAAAGTATGGTTTTTAATTCCACTGGCTGGATGGGTTTGGTTTCAACCGGAGTCGGTGTGGGTGCGGGCGTTTTTTTTCTAAACAGGGCAGCCATAATTTAATTTTACACTAAGCGTGTGGGCGGAGGGGGCGAGATTTGAACTCGCACGTCCTTTCGGACACGGGTTTAGCGAACCCGAGCCATACCATTAGGCGACCCCTCCTAATAACAGGTCATTATACAGTAGGGCGGAGGGGGTGAGACTCGAACTCACATGCCCTTGCGGGCGCCAGTTTTCAAGACTGGTTCCTTAACCAATTCGGAGCACCCCTCCTCGGCTCGCCGATCAGGCGGCCCTGTTGATATATTTTATCATGCTACAATTTGCCAACTGATGAAAAAGTTTAATTACGCCGTGGTCGCCGGCACCTTTGACCACCTCCACGCCGGCCATAAAGCCTTGCTGAAAGCGGCCAAAAAAAGCGCCAAGCGACTAGCGGTTGGCTTAACCAAGCCAGAGTTTATTACCCAAAAGCTGTTGGCTTCCCTAATTGAACCGTTTGCCGTGCGCCACAAACAGCTCAAAAAGTTTTTAGGTAAGTTTCCGGCCAAAATTGTGCCCCTTAAAGACCCGATTGGTCCGGCGGCAACAACTCCTGACTACGATGCCATTTTTGCCTCCCCCGAAACCATGGCTAATGTTAATAAAATTAATCGCTTACGCCTTAAAAGTGGTTTAAAACCTTTAAAAACCGTGATGATTAAACCAATTAAAGACAGCGCCGGTCAGATTATTTCTTCCTCTCGTATCCGCGCCGGTCTAATCGACCGAAAGGGCTTGGCTTACGAATCGCTTTTTAAGCACCGCTTAAAATTACCCAAAGATCAACGCCGCCATTTTAAATCCCCCCTAGGGTCGATAATGACAGACAAAAAGGTTGTCACCTTGATTAAAAAACAAAAACCGATCCTGACCATTGCCGTCGGTGACATTGCGGTGATGACCTTAATTCAACAAGGGTTAACTCCGGATTTAGCCATCATCGATCTTAAAACTAAGCGCCGTCTGTTTGTCGATAAGCCCCAACAGCTGGGTTTAAAACGCCAGATAGGTCAGGTAGTTATTAATCCTCCCGGCACCATTACCCCTTCTTTGGTAAAAGCTTTATTAAAAAGTTTCAAAAAGGGCCAGCTGATATTGGTTAAAGGCGAAGAAGATTTAGCGGTTTTACCGGCCGCGTTATTGGCGCCATTAACTTCGGCTGTCATCTACGGCCAGCCCGACCGCGGCTTGGTTTATTTAATCGTCACCGAAAAACTAAAAGCAAAAATTGTCAGCTTGATCCGTAAATTTACCTAGCCAGCGTTAACGCCCAAATTGTTTTTGCTCCGGCCTTTCTTAATACCTTAGCTACGGCTTTAATTGTCGCCCCGCTGGTCCAGACATCATCAACTATTAAAACTGATCGGGGCGATTTACCAATAACCGTAAAAGCCTGACGCAGATTCTTAAGCCGGTCTCTTCTGGTTAAACCCACCTGGGGTTGAGTGGATTTAATCCGCTTAACTAGGTCAGTTTTAAGAGTAAGTTTCAGGTTAAAAGACAGCATGCGGGCAATAATTTCTGCCTGGTTAAAGCCCCGCCAGTTGTGCCGACGCCAGTAAAGCGGCACGGGCACAATCTCGGGGCCTTTGAGTAAGAATCGTTTTAAGCGCCAACCGGAAGCGGCTGAAAGTTTGGCCCCCAAAGCCGAGCGGATTAATTGCCGCCACTCACTCTGACTGTCGGTTAAAAAGCGGTATTTAAGCCGATGAATCCCCAGCCGGGTTAAACCGCGGTATTCAAATAGACTCACCACTCCGTCAAGACCAAAAATCTGGTCAAAAAGATAGGATTTATCGGGCGTCAAAGTAATCCGCTTTAAACAAATGTCACAGAAATATTTTCCAGGGCGGCCACAGCCCAAACACTTCTTTGGATAAATTAAATCCAGCCACCCCATAAACATTACCTCCAATGGTATAATATAGGTTGCGGGGATGAAAAGATTCGACGCATCTTTGCTCTTTAAAATCTGCAAGCAGACTTTGATCCATAGTCTTAAACAGGGTCAAAAAAACAACTGTCAATATAATTGACAAAGCGTTTGTCAAGGTCGCTGACTACCTTTTTGGTGGCAGCACCGGCTACGCCCCAGCTTTCGCTTTAGCCTAAGCTGGCATCTTTCTTTAACTATGTCAGGGGAGTTAATTAAGGGTGTGACCAAACTCTGACCGTAATCCCGGGACGACTCTAGCGGGACCAAACTTTTGAGTCAAAAACTTTAAGCTTGTCGACGATTTTAAGAGTAAATTGCGGACGAGGGCTCATTACCCTCCATCTCCACCTTAAGAGGTTGCGCCTTTAAGGATTCGGCGCGCTTCGCGTTTCTGTTCCCGTTCTTTGATCGTTCGTCTTTTGTCCCACTGTTTCTTGCCTTTACCGATGGCTAGCTCCACTTTAATTTTGTTTTTCTTGGTGTACATAACTGTCGGCACCAAAGTTAAGTTTTTGTTTTCAATTTTTTTGACAAGCGACAAAATCTCACTCTTTTTTAATAAGAGTTTTCTGGAGCGGGTGGAATCATAACCCTCATTTTTGGCAAATTGGTAGGGGTGGATGTGGGCATTAATCAGCCAAGCTTCACCGTTGTCATCAACCCGGGCATGGCTTTCGTTTAAACTCGCTTTTCCCTCTTTAACGCTTTTAACTTCTGCTCCGGTTAACACAATTCCGGCTTCAATTCGCTCCCCTAGCTCATAATTAAATCTGGCTTTGCGGTTAACGATCCGCTTCATTGAAGGTCTAGCGAAAACACCTTTTCCCCGGTTAAAAACAGTATCTTTTTCAGCTCTTCGCTTACCACTAAATCTTTGGCTCCGGCAACGCCCGGCCAGCGGTGCTGGGATTGATACTCGCCGTTTTTACCAATCACCACGACTCTGGTTGATTGCCGGTCTAAGATGTACAAATTATCTACTTCAGGAGAGGTGTAGATTTTAATCGGCTCAACTAAAGCTTCGTCTAAACCAGTGACGACAAAGACGTCTTTAACCCCCCGGACATATTTGACAATGGTGCCGTCGGAAAACAGCACCCAGACCGAACCGTCAATCGCCATTGACACGGCGGAAGACAAATCCAGATCTTCACCTTTCAGATACGGCTGCTTGCTGCCAAGGCCGGCATCAACGCCGGTATATTTCCAGATTTGACCATTAGCCACTGCGTCCAGTAAATACAAATTGCCGCCAAAGCCAACCGCGTCGGCAATATTGCCCCACTCATCAGCACCCACCTCCCCGACCACTTCGCCGCCATCGTCAACAATGACAATCTTGTTGTTATTAACCACAAAACTTCTATCTCCGGCCAGTCCTACCAGCTGACCCCCGGCAACCGCCTCGCCAGCAATTAAAACATCGCTGGATTTAGTCTCCAGGTTTAGGCTTAAAAGCGATTGTTTGGCTCCATCCCAGGCCACCACCTGATTCTCATCCGCCTCCCAGTCGCTGCCGATAAAACCATCCTCGGTGATAGAAAAGGCAAACCACTCAACTCCGTTTGCCTGGTAATCCCGCTGAGCCGAACCCAATAAGACTAAGACCTCCTGCTCTAAAGCAGTTAAGCTCTCCGGCAGTTTGTTGTCATGAGCTTTTCTATATTCATCCAGCCTGGTTTTACTTTCAGTTAATAAAGATTTTGCCCGCAAAGGATTTAGGCTAATTAAACCCTTAGCTTCGTTTAATCGGTAAGAAACCTCTTCAGTGATTGATTGAATTTCAGCTTGTTGCCGTGACTGTGAGCGCTTGCGACCAGCCAGCACCAAGCTGGCGCCAAAAACCAAAAGTAAAATTAAGGCAATCGTGGCTGCGGTTTTACGCTTTTTACTGTCGATGCCACCCAAATGAATTTGCCGCCGGCTTAATAAGTCAGAAATCGGGCGAGTAACACCTTGGAAAACAGCGCCGATTGTCGCGGCTGCCGCAGCTAGGGGGGCCCCCGAAAAAGGACCCCTAGTGGGTATTTTTGGGGGAAGAGCGGAGGCTGGGGTTGCGACAATCGAATCAACTTCTCCAATCGCTTCAAACACAATCCCTGCCGCCCGGCTATTGGCTTCATGGTCATGAAGCAAGGTGGCTAGGGTTTCCATCGTGTCGTCAACCGTACCTTGTTTCATGGCGGCCGCGGTTGTCTCTTCAGGCACAATCTTGAAAAAGCGCTTGGTGCCTAATAAAAGTTTGTCGCCTGGCTCTAATTTTCCGGAAACAACCTGAGCGGCCTCGGTTTCATCGGCAAACAAGGGCACTAGGGTTTCCCCTCTTTTTAAATACACTTGGCCGCCACCGCTTCTGCCCACATAAATAAAATTGCGCCATTCCACCGCCATAATTAGGCTTAGTTCAATCTGGGGCAAAAACTCCGCTGCCAAAGTTTCCATGGTTTGATTAAGTTTCTTTAAAATCCCCTCGCTTTCGTTGGCAAAATATATTTCCTGGAGTCTTTGAATGATTTCTGTACCAAAAGAAGTAACCTCCACGCCCTCGCCAACTGCTTTAAACTCTAGAGCCGCCAGCAATTGGCCAAAGTTATCCAGTTTTTCTTTTCCCTCCGGTTCTTCAACATTAGGCTTAAACACATGCACTTGAGACCAGCTGTTTTGACTGGCAGTCCCGACAATTTTAGCGACATTAAAATCCATACTCATCTAGCTTACAAAATAATTAAACCTAATAACAGCACCAGGCTAGCTAAACCGACTAAAACCCAGGATCCTGCCAATAAATAAGGCTCGGCGCCGGAATGAAAAGTACGACTCATTAGCCGCACTTGCCTGACCACAACCAGCGAAAAGATTAAATAAATCACCAGCAGGGCTAAGGCTCCCAGCTTACCAAGAACAGCCAAGTCCAACTTCCAGCCACTGATTAAAAAGGTCAACAGTTTCTCAAACGGCGTCATCTGGCCCTCCCCTGGAGTTTTTCTTCCTCTTCTTCAAGCTTTAACTCATTTAAAACCTGAACCACCCGGTTGGGACTAGGGACGTCTTTGATCTCAAAAAGTTTTTGTTCGGCAGCAGTTTGCAGGCTGACGTTGCCGTAATCAAACATGGCCTTAATCACTCCGCCCTGGTTGTAGGTCACATCTTCAATGTTGTCGATTTTGGCTTCAGACACTTGCTTATAGAGAAGATTAGAAAAATGAATGTCAACCACCCGCTCGTCGGTAATCAGCCAAACGTCAAAAAACCAGCTCAAAAATTGCTCATAAATAAAGGCAATGATCAAAAGATACCAAACCAAAACCGCCATAAAGCGATAATTGTCGGGCAAAAAATCAATGATCGGAATGACGTTAAAAACTAGCGGCAAAAACAGCATGGCTACTACTGCCAGCACCCAGCCGACCTGAGTGAACCAATGCTGGCGTAAAAGCAAAATGATTTTTTCTTTAGCTTCTTGGGTTTCAAAATGCACCCGTTTGGGTAAAACATTTTTCATTCTGTCTGCTACTGTCTCGTGCCCATGACGTGCTGGACTAGCCTTGAAAATTTCCACCATTATTTTCTTTCTACATTATACAGCGGTCCGACGATCTGGATGTTGGCCGGGGCGCGAAGATTAAAGTAGCTTTTAAACTCACTGCCGCTAAAGTCTTTAGTGCCGGCACTGCCGGAAACGGAGACATTGGTGGTCTGACCCGAGCCAAAGTCAGCCCCAACACTAACGTTGCTGACACTGGTGTAAGGAGTAATCCCTTTGCCGGAAAGCTCTTGGCGCACCCTGGCTTCGTCCCAAACTTCACCGCCGTAAGGATGGGGTTTGTCGGTTTGGTATAAATGGTCGGCCGTCCCCGAATCAGCTTTAGCCAGCATTAAAGCATTAACAATGTCAGCCACTTCTTCACTTTTAAGCCAGGCCGATTTGCCGTATTGCGTCCTAAAGCCTTGGGCAGAGTAAAAACAGGGCGATTCTTTGTCGTAGGCGCGCTCATTTAATTCACCGAAACTACCCACATCGCCGGTGGTATCTCTCGTTCTTTTCGTCCACGACCGGTGACTGCCTCCCCAGACCTCTTCGTTGCCGAAAGTGTAGCCCCCGTCAGTTGATGAATACCAGGCAGAAATCGGTTGGCCACCGGAAACCATGGTTTTGCCGGCTGTGTCTTTGACTGCCTGCTCCCAACCCCCGCCCTTATTGCCGCCTTTATACACCTGACAGGCTTGCGAAGTACAAATCGAGTTGGCGCCGTTGTTGGTATAAGCCAAGGCGTAGCTTCGAGCCGAAATTGCCTGGGCTTGAAGCGCTGCTGCCGGCCAGTCGCCGGGCATTTCGTAAATGCCCAAAAGATAGTCTTCCAGCTTAACCCTGCCATAACCTTGAACGTCGATCTCAATGTTGTCTCTTTGCTCAAAATTAAAATCGGCAAAGTAGGCCCGCAAAATGTCATCAGCCGATTGCCCGGCCTTGGCCCGGCCGTAGGCGCCGTACTGATTCATCCCCACCCGGTGAGGAATACCGTAAGTGTAAAAAGCAAAGGCGTTGCCAAAACCAGGGTCTAAAGTCCGATCGTCAGTACAATACAAGGGCCCGGCACCCAAAGACTGGGGTAAACCTAAGCTGGATTGTCTTTGGGAAATAATGCTTTGCTGGCGGGCGGTTAGAGTGGCAATCTGCTGGCTTAAACTGGCTTGATAGGCTTTGGCCCCGGCCACCTCGGTTCTGAAAAATTCGGCTTCTTTATCAACCTTAACCTGCAAATCTGCCAGGCGCAGTCTGTCAGATTCGGCTTTTTGTTTGTCAGTTTCCAGCTGAATCAAATCCAGGCTGATCTTGGCAATCTCATCTTTATCCCTGTCGGCCACTGTTTGTTCGTAAAATAAATCCCGGAAAAAATTACTCCCCCCCGCCGAAGTAAACAGCACTACCAATCCCCCCGGCGCCCGGCTGTTTTTGTAAAGACTCTGCACTCTTTCTGACAACAGCACATACTGTTCGCCAAAATCTTTTTCGCGCACTGCAATACTGGCCTCCAGAGCCCGCAAATCTTCTTT
>Ga0209542_10019974_pt1 | contig 10674 bp, 13 predicted proteins | sample RifCSPhighO2_01_FD_184028 | JGI IMG/M metagenome (GOLD analysis project Ga0209542, IMG submission 184028) | Soil microbial communities from Rifle, Colorado - Rifle CSP2_plank highO2_0.1 (SPAdes) (version 2) | ecosystem: Environmental > Terrestrial > Deep subsurface > Rock core/Sediment ...
TATATACGAACTCGCCGGAAGACGTAAAAGGAAGGGCAATAAATGAAACAAGAGAGATATATTTTTTGGAACCACCGGCATTTTTCATTGACTTTGTGGACAGTCCTCGTGTGCGAGAAATAACTGGTGGAAAAATTGCGGTAATGAATCCCGCCATAACAGCAAAATTAGTTGCATGCGAAATAACGAATTAATAGAGCGTCCACCAAATAGAAAGATGCGCAAACTAACCCGGAACCATAAGCTCCTCTTCGCGCTTGTCATAAGCTTGGCATAATATTGTTCTGGAGGGGAGTCTGGGGCTTCTTGACATCTATCTCTTTCCCGCGAGCCCCGAGACGAGCTTTTGGTTGTCAGCGGCCGCGGCGTTGCGATACTTATCGCCACAGGCTATATGGCGCGGAGCTTGAAGTGAACGCCGGAAAAACTTTAAATTCTATGAAAAGATAATAAATTATGCAAAAAAGCAGAAAACGTCTGGAAGAACTGTATGAGAAGGCCGACAAAATACATCTTTTCGAGCAGGCAAAAGCCATACATGAGAAATTAAAGAAGCGGCTAGAGTAAGTCTTTGGGATGCATTATTTTTATTCCAAATGCGTGTTCTATTTTTGAATTTTCAAGCAGTTCCTTGTCCAATGTGACTAATGCAGAAGCGTTAGCTTCTATAGAAGAAGCCAGTATCCATCTGTCGGAACCGCGAATTCTGGAGTCAATATTTTCTATCTGAAGTGAAATTCGGTCCATATTTTTCGAGACATATGTATCGATTTTTGCATCCTTGAAAAGCTGATAGATTACTTCCAAGAAATCTTCTCTTCTATTGTAGTCCTCTATTGTCAGTGCAACGGAAAATATTTCACTTAAAGCCGGAAACGACACAATTCCCTTATACTTATAGCTGACTAACTGCAGATATCTTCTGCAGTATCTGCCGTTCTCGGTTCTTCTGGTTTCGAGTATCACTGACGTGTCAATGTGATGCAGGGGCAACGACATCAATCTTTCTTCTTTCATATAATCTTACCGTTTCGCATCGTATAAATATTTGTCTAATGCTCAAATAAAACCTTTAATTCGTTTGCTGCATATTATTTGGCGTGAAAACGCAAGAGAAAGGTTTGGAAGAACTTTACAGGAAAGCGGACGAGATGCGCCTTTTGAAAAAGCCAAGTCTATGATTCTAAGTCGTCTTCCGTGAAGCCAAATGCCCTCTCGTAAGCCGCATCCAGTATGGATGCTATGTCAACTGCATCTCCTTCGGTCCATGAAAGAACATGATTTTTTGGTCCACTGGTTATTTTTCTGTGCCGTTTCTATCTATACATGCATAAGCGCTGATGCCGAGTCTTTCTCCCGTGTATCCCAGTTGTATGCCCCGATGAAGGTTGCCGTATTGGGTTTCAAGAATCCATACAGAAAGATCGTTATACCATTCAATAATATTCATGCCTTTTGCATCGGCAAATTGTTTTACAGCATTAGCATAAGGAGAGAATGCTTTTTCCAGTCCATGCTTTCCGGCGCAAACGGGTTATTGGCAAGCGTTGTCATGAAATATTATGCGCCTTCAAATTTATAAAACCAAAAAATTATCAATTTAAGCCTTCCTTCCAATTAAGGGAATGCAATTCTGCGACTGCGGCGGCATGATCGTTTCCACCGGCGAGGCTGCGAAGTGCCGGAACTGCGGTAAGGCGCAGGCGATGAAGGCGTCCAAGATAACGACGCGCACCGAAAAGAAGGGAACGATAGTCATAGAGGACAACAAGCCGGATTTGCCGGAAACGGACGTGCGCTGCCCCAAATGCGCCAACACCCGCGCCTACTGGTGGCTTATCCAGACCCGCTCCTCGGACGAGCCGCCGACCCAGTTCTACAAGTGCACAAAGTGCAAGCACACTTGGCGCGAGTACAAGTAACGGCTCTAAAGCTTCTCCATGATTTTCAGGCTTATGAAGACCTTTCCTGCGGTCGTGGTATCTAAGATAAAACCGTTATTTTTTAGGAACAGCATCACGGCTTCTGTGGCGGTTCTTTTGTTCCCGTCAAGAAACGGATGCAACTGAATTATGTCCATCCACATTATGGCGGCGATTTTTGCAACCTGCCTCGTGAAGTCCCTGTCATTGTATTTGGATTTTATCTTTGCTATAAGGGAATCCATTGAGTTTCTGTTCAGAACTGTCTCGCCGAGCCTCTTGTTTATTTCCATGATTTCGTCGGAAGAAGAGATTATTATGCGTTTGCCGTTCATGCTATTTATTTCTTCTTCCTGTTATTAAAAACCGCTTGATCATATTTCTGATTTCGTATTGTTTCTCCTTATTGGGGCTTGGGTGGGCTATAATTGACCATCCATTGTACGCCGAATTTGTCTTTGAACGAACCGTAATAATCGCCCCACGGCTGGTTGGCAATAGGCATTTCTACAGTGCCGCCTTCGGAAAGCGCGTTAAATGTAATGTCCGCTTCCTTCTTGCTGCCAGGATGGATTGAAATGTGAACATTATTGCCCTGTATCAGTTTTTGCCCGAGCGATTCAAGGGCATCGGTACCCATAAGCATGTTGTCTTTGCCAATTGGCAAGCCAATATGCATGATTTTGTTCTGGTGTTCTTTTGGTATGTTCACGCCTTCCATCGGCATGTCTTTGAAGCGGACTACTGCTGTAAATTCTCCTCCAAAAACGGATTTGTAAAACGTGAACGCTTCTTCCGTGTTGCCTGCAAAATTGAGATATACATTTAATTTTGGCATGGTATTATCCTAATTATTAATAAGCCGGTTATTTATAAAACCATGCAAACATTCAGATGGCGAGTAGTATCTGGTTTTAATTCAACGAATCAATACCGCCTTCCAAAACTGCGCCTTCTGCCGCCGGATCGGCTGGCAAATCCGCCGCCGCTTCTTTGTCCTCGATGGTCGTGCGCGCGCATGTTGATCTGTATCCTTGGGAAGTCGGGCTCTTCAACCTTTTCTATGTCCTTGACCTGCCTTATGATGTGCCTGAAAGGCTCGTGGTCCTTCGGTGAAAGGAGCGTTATGGCCTTGCCTTCGGCCTCCATTCTTGCCGTCCTGCCTATCCTGTGAGTATAAGAGTCCGGGTCGTTCGGCACGTCAAAGTTGAATATGTGGGTAACATCCTTGATGTCCAGCCCTCGCGAAGCGACATCCGTGGCAACGAGGATGTGGGGCTTGCCGTGATGGAATCCCTCCATGACGTTCATCCTCTTGGTCTGCGGCATGTCGCCGTTTATCGCCTCGGCATCCACGCTGTTTTCCCTTAGAATGCTGGCAACTATGCTGGTCATCCTCTTGGTTGCCGTGAAAATTATGGCGCGGGAAGGCTTCTCCTTCTTAATCAGGTGCAGCAGAAGCGACAGCTTCTCCTCGTCCCTGACGTTGTAATAATATTGCTTTAGCTGATGTTTCGACACGAATATCTGGGCCTTGAGCTTGACAGGCTCCTTCATGAAATTCCTGATTATGTACATTATTTCGTCAGGTATTGTAGCTGAAAACAGCATCGTCTGCCTGTTTTTCGGCAGCTTTGTTATTACCCTTCTTATGTCGTCTATGAAGCCCATGTCCAGCATTCTGTCAGCCTCGTCCAAAACAAAGAATTTGATGTTCTGGAGCTCTATTGTTCTCCTTTCGATGTGGTCAAGCACCCTCCCCGGCGTGCCGACAACGACTTCAGCCCTTCGCAGGTGGCTTATCTGAGGCTCTATTGAAACGCCTCCGAAAACGCGGCAGACCTTTATGCCGCCGAAAGAAACGGAATGCATGAATTCAGCGACTTGGTTGGCGAGTTCTCTTGTAGGCACAAGAATCAGTGCCTGGATTCCGCCGTCCCGCTTCACGCCGTGGAGTATGGGTACGGAAAATGCAAGCGTCTTGCCGGAGCCGGTCATGCTTTGCCCGATCACGTCCTTGCCTGCCATTCCCGGCGGGATGGATTTTTCCTGTATTTCAGTAGGCTCGGTTATGCCAAGCTTGTGTATAAGCTCCAGCATCCTCGGGTCTATGTTCATTTCTTCAAACTTCATACCATGATAGGTTAGAACGGAATGGTTAAATACCTTTTACGGAGGGGCTTTGCCCAAAAAGCAGCAAGCGGGCACTAGATGTTATGATTGCATTCGCATGGAACGCAACTTGTCGGCTCATTCCGGACTTATTGGGCAAGCCACGGGAGGAAAAGCCGGAAAACCCGCTAGAAATCCCCTTCAAGAATGTATTCCCATTCGCGGAAGCCCATGCTCTTGTAGAATTCCATGCCTGCTTTGTTGGCCAAGGAGGCGATAGCCCTAAAGCGCGATATGCCGCGTTTCCTGTACCATCCGGCAAACGCATTGAAAAGTGCCCTGCCTGCCCCAGACATACGGCATTTCTCACGGACGAATATGCTGACAAGCTCGCCGTATGCCGGAATGGTCTTGTATTCCTCTCTTGTAACAGCTCCGATTATATACCCGAAAATTTTACCCCGTGAAACCGCGACAAAAGTGCGAGCGTCGTCGCTTTCTATACGCTTGCTCAAATACCGTCTGCCGGATTCCGAGAGCGGCCAGTCAGGGTTCACGATAGGGTCGAAGCTTCCGGACTCAAGGACGCACAAGTCCCTGCAAAGAAGTGCTATGTCTTCCAGATCCTTCATTGTCGCCGGGCGCACGCCGAATTTCATATCCAGAATATTTGCCGGGTTAACTATAAATCATATGAAAGGAAAAGTAATGCGGATGGCAACGCATCACGAAAGGGAGCAGAGGAAGCGCATAAAAGAGCAGTCGCTTGACGAGGAGAGGAAAAAGCGGGGCGCAAAGAAGAAGGTGAAGATGATGCTGGTCATTTCCACGGCCCTTGCCGCGGTTGCCGTCATAGCGTATCTTCTTTCAAGGGCAATGGCGCCGTAGCTCGTTTTATATCTTGCAGGTCATTTATACAAATGAAGCGGATGCTGCTCGCAGAGGAAACGCTGTTCAAGGACGAGGAAGCCTTCTCTTTCGACCATGTCCCGGATGTGTTCTCCTTTCGTGACAGCCAGCTCCATGCCATGGCAACTGCGCTGAAGCCTGCAAGGCGCAGCCGGAAGGCTGCGAATCTGCTTCTCATAGGAGCTCCGGCAACCGGGAAGACCACGGCAGTGAAGATAATTTTTGACCAGTTGTCAGGCCCATTCTGCGTCCGCATAAACAGCGAGATAGCCGCGTCGCCTTACAGGGTGTTTTCAGAAATCCACCGGAAAATATTAGGGTTCCTGCCGCCGGACACTGGCATATCGCTTCCTGCGATATACGACAAGATATTCGGCCGGCTCGTGAGGGAGAAAAAGTATCTGATAGTGGCTCTGGACGACATACAGTATCTGCTTTCGGACATGAACAAGGTTCTCTACGACCTGCTCAGGGCTGCCGAGGCCTACCCGGGCGTAGGCGTGTCAGTGATAGCGGTTACCGACAAGAACATAATGCAGAAGCTTGACGACAAGGTCCGTTCCGTTTTCCAGCCGGAGGAGATAAGGTTCCCGGAATATGCCGCAGAGGAAACGCTCCAGATACTGAAGCAGCGCCGCGATGCGGGGCTGTATGCCGGGGTGCTTGAAGATTCGTTGCTTAGGGAAATAGCCGATGCTACTTATGCGAAGCATGACCTGCGTTTTGGCATAGAAGCCATCCGCAAGGCCGCTGTAAACGCCGAGGCGGACGCGTCCTTGTCCATAGAGCGGAAACACATAGTTCTGGAAGAAGCTTCTTTGCCCAAGGAAGAATCCGAATTGCTGTCGTTCATACCGCCAGAAGGCATAAAATCCGGGGAACTCTATTCCTTCGTGGAGGAAAAAATGGGCTACACAAAGTTCTACCGCGTTCTCCAGCGCTTGGAAGCGGCGAATGCCATAGAAACGGAAGCTATAAGAGGCGCGGGCAACACTAGATTAATAAAAAAGAGGTGAACACATGATAGGAAAACTTCTGGGTAAGAAGAAAGTGCCTTTCGGCGGCTATTCCATAAACTTCGCCGGCAGGACCGAGACGGTTGAGGAAGTCTTCGGAAACAAGCCGATCGCCCCGAGCGAGATGACCAAGAAGCTTTGGGAGTTCGTCAAGAAGAAGAAGCTGTCCAACAAGTAAGGCATTTGCCGAGTGTTTTGTTTTTTAGCATTGATTCACGGAGTTTTTCTTTGCAACCTGCGCATCAAAAGCCGCAGGCTTAAGCCGGCGAAAACGCCGGCTAATCTTCACGAAAACACGAAGATTCGGCGTGGGGATGAGGCTGCCACGTTTGAACTGCGCTTAGGACGAGAAGGAAAGCCAAAGGCAAGTGGCCGTTAAAATCGCAAGCTTTCTGGCATTGGCTTCTGTTTTTCGCAAAGCCCGCCACTTATTCGCCATTCCCGCCATCAGTGACGGGATGATTTTCTCAAGATTTTTACGGATTGCTTCCAATAACGAGTGTTAGGGCAATTCAGAAGACATACGAAAAATTCCCACGGACTTCATTTCTTTCTCCTTGTATGGATGAAGCCGACTATCATCATGAGCAGAATAAACGCTCCGGTCACAGCCGCTGCCCGAACCGGCTCAAGAAGCGAGTAGCTGGCGCTCATAACGAGCACAAAAAGCGCGCCGCGCTTTATGCTGGAAAAGTATGCCTTCATGCCCCGCGCAAGCCACAGCAGAGGCGGGAAATGCATGTACTCATCCCTTATGTATATCGCATCATCCTCTTCTTCAGGCATCATTGGCTTCGCTCCCTGCTCGGGGGCTTTTTTAGTTTCAAGTTCTTCTGATTCTTCGTCTTTCTCTTCATTTTTCTCTGCATCCTCCGGAACTTTTGCCTCCTTTCTTGCAGGCGCTCTGGATTCGGTTTTCCGCTCCTCTTTCTTTGCAGCCTTGGGCTTTGGCACGTTCTTCCTCTTCCATAGCGGGATTATCCTGACTCTTTCGTTCCCGTTTTTGGAAGAAAGGTTCACGTAGCCGGTGCCGATCTCTGTCAGGTTCTTTATTTCCTCGAAATTGATGCCCATCTGCCTCGCGACAAAGATTGCGTCCTTCTCCAGCCTGCACTGGAACGCAATTATGCCGCCAACGTTGGCCAACACAGTGTCCGAAAAGTCAGAAGGCCTTTGCGAAGACAAAATAACGCCTGTCCCGTACTTTCTTGACTCCCTGAGCAGGTCGTTGAGCGGCGATTTCTCGTCAATAAGCCTGTGCGCCTCGTCCACAATGCAGTAAAGCACCATCTTGTCAGTCTTTCCCCGCGCATAGAGCTCGTACTTCAGCTTGTTTATGAAGAACTCGGCTATGGCGTACTTTACCTCTTCTGTCGGCATATTCTTGAGTTTCAGAACCGTTGTCTCGGAAAATATGTCCTTGAACGGTATCGCGTTCTTCTTGGACGTGAAAAAGCCCGTGTTGAAGAGCGGCCGCAGCCGCACGAGGAGCGTTTCTATCGTTTGCGAAGACCTTTTTTCCGCCTTGAGGTACTCCGCCTTGTTCTCCAGCACGTTTTTTACGTCTTCAAACGTGGGTGCGTCCTTTTTCTCCATGCTTCTGATGTCTATGCCTTTGTCACGATACGCCGAGAGAATAGCGTCCTGCAGCGCGCCTTCCTGCTGGACGCCAAGCGTGAAAATCTTCTTGAGAATGTTTGAGACCTTGTACATGGAGGCTTCGGGCGTTTCAGGCGTGTATTCAAGCGGATTTATCGTCATGTTCGTGAAGTCCAAGACATTATCTGCCACATCCTCAAAATCCTGGTGGAAATCCACGATGAACGAGGGCACATTGCCCGCGGAAAGCTCGTGCACTATCGCCTTGAGAGTCTCGGTCTTGCCGGAGCCCGAAGTGCCGACCACCATGAAGTGCGGGTTCTTTTCATTCTTCGGAGTCCACGTTATCGCGTTTCCGTCGTCGCCCTTGCCAAGAAGCACTTCCAATGCCATCATTATCATTGAATCGGAAAATTTATATTGTAAAAAATAGTAATACTTATATATAACATCGCGAGATATAATTGTAGGTGAACACAAATGGCAGCCAAGAAGAAGAAAAAGTAATTAAGTGAATAATACGATTTTTCTTTTCTTTTTTATTTCATTCTCATTTCAGCTTGTAATAAATTCTCCTGTTGTTCTTTCCCTTGTTTTCGATTTTCACGATTTCTATGATGCCAACCTCCTTTGTGTTGGCGACGTGCGTGCCTCCGTCGGCCTGTTTGTCTATGCCGCTTATTTCCATGATATGGAGCTCGTTTACAGACGGCGGCAACGCCTTTGCCAGCTTTATCACGCCTTCTATCTTCATGGCTTCTTCGGTTGGAAGGTAGTAATGCTTCACGTCAATGGCAGCGCCAACCGCCCCGTTCGCCTTCCGGACATATTCTGCTATCTTCTCGCGGTCAAGGCTTTCCAGCGAGAAATCTATCCTGCTCTCCTGTTCTCCCAGTTGATTGCCGGTTATGAGAGCCCCTGCCTCCCTGTTCATTATCGCGCTAAGGATATGCGCCGCCGTGTGCATACGCATCAGCGCGTAGCGCCTCGGCCAGTCAATTATGCAATGGACGGAATCGCCATCTTTCAGCCCTTCGCGGTCAACTTCATGGGACACCGTGCCGTCCTTTTTGAGCGCAAAAACGACCCTGAACTCTTCGTTGCCGGCGCGCTTCATGACCCCCGTGTCATTGGGCTGCCCGCCGCCGTTGGGATAGAAAGCGGTATTATCAAGAACTATGAATTTCCCGTCTGCCTTGGCAACGGTCGCATCAAACTCCTTCAGGTACGAGTCTTCCAGATAAAGAGGGCGCATTTGCTATCCTTGTAGGGAGTGTTTTTATTTGTTAGGGTCTTACTCCGTCTTCAGCTAAAATCTTGGAGAAAGAGTGGATCTTAAGCTACTTGTCGAACTTCCTCTTCATGGGGTTTCTGGCTTCTGTGGCATCGCTTTGCAACATTTGACGCCGCACACGACCTTTGCCTTGGCCAAGGTCGTGTACACCTTCGCTTCCGCTCATGTGGGGCAATTCCTGCGGTAAACCGATAAATCTTGCGCGAAGACTATAACCTTCCATGGCTGTTACATATGCATTATAATCCCTCGCACCTGGTTCAAGCGTTCCTTTGCCGTCGCGCCTCATATTATAGCCAAGCCAAGAGTAGAAGTATGGGTATTCCTCAAAAGTTTGTGTTATATAGTGCATTAATAGAACCGCTTCTGAAGGATGGAATGGGCTCGTAATTAAGCCTTGCTTGTGCCAGTAGGATAGCAAAGATTTGGCTCTATAAAGATCAAGCTCATAATTGCCAGAATCGGAATCTTTTTGATTCCCTGCTTTAATTGGGTTATTTTTGATATCAAAAATATTGAGGGGATGAATGATTCTTTTATAAGATACACGTTGCGCTAAAGTAACGAGTTTTTCAGGCGGAAGCTCTGATGCTCTTGATATAGTTCTATTATCCTGCTTATGGCTTCATTTACAGGGTATACTTCATGCGCTCGTTGAGTATTGTTATGCATATCATTTTCACTTCTTCTCGGTCTTGATCTCCTTCGAAGCGCAGGACGGGCACTTGATGGTGTTGTAGAACCATACGTAGCTGCAGGAGTGGCAACTCCACTTGTCAACGAACTTCTTCTTGTGCTTGAGGACGCGTGCTGACGCTTTTTCAAGCATGTCCACGTCTTCCCTTGTGAGGAAGCCGACTATCTTGCTCTTCAATTCACTCATAAGTAGTATACTACAACAGAAGCCTTTTTAAGGCTTTGCATTCGTCACGATTTAGTAGTGGCTAATGATGAAGTGGGATTTCTTGTTTTTATATTTTTGCATCCTTAACACGGAAATGAAACTGATTCTGAGCAAGCCGGCGGCTGTGAACATAATCCTGTCGGCGGTTGAAGTCTACAAAAAAGAGACTTACGGCATACTTCTTGGCGAGCGCCGCGGCAAGCACATACGAGTCAACCAGGCAGTGAGCTTCCAGTCCGCAAACCGGGACTACGAGTACGTTTCCATGGACACGGCAAGAGAGAACAGGATGAACCATATACTAAAGCACGTTTCCGGCATGAAGATAGTGGGCGATTTCCACTCCCATCCGGACTATCCCGAGAAGCTGAGCGCCCACGACACCGAGGAGCTGAAGAAGGCCGGCGAACACATGGTTTCCGTGCTGGTTCTTATAAAAAAGACGAACGTTTCCCGGAAATGGAAATATGACGCCGGCGGCCGGAGGATGGCTGGAGTGCTTGCAGGCAGGTATTTCATAGGCATCACCGCGAGCATCTACAACTACAAGAAGAAAAAAGCGGAAAGGATTCCCGTCATATGCCGGCACATCCGCGAGATGAACAACAGGGCAAAGCTCTATTCCGCGCTTGAAAAGAAGCTTGAGCGGCTTGAACACGAAGAAAAGCGCGCCCACAGGATGAAGAAGATGCTGGCCGCCAAGAAGATGAGGATATAAGACTTGGCTAATTTTTATTGCAAATGACCAGTCTGATCAGCCTTCCAATAAAACCGGAACGGAATCATATTTACAGGGAGATAAGAGCCGGCATATATTCTGCGCTTTCGGCGGGAAATAATGTCGCTGTCACCGGTCTTTGTGGTATAGGAAAGACATCTGCTCTTCTATGGGTTCAGTCGGAGCTGGAGCGGGATACG
>Ga0209542_10019975_pt1 | contig 10674 bp, 9 predicted proteins | sample RifCSPhighO2_01_FD_184028 | JGI IMG/M metagenome (GOLD analysis project Ga0209542, IMG submission 184028) | Soil microbial communities from Rifle, Colorado - Rifle CSP2_plank highO2_0.1 (SPAdes) (version 2) | ecosystem: Environmental > Terrestrial > Deep subsurface > Rock core/Sediment ...
TACGTCTTGAATCTGAGGCAGATTCAAGCACATCATCAGAAGGACAATTTATTATGTCTCGATTGGCATACGATATCGGAAGAGCAGATGCTGTTCTTATTCCGACTGTATTAGGAGATCAAACTAATTCCTTACAATTGACAATAAGCGGAATTAATTATAACTATGTTATTAACAGTAATAATTTAACGTTAACAGATGCTATAGGTACTGAAAAATTAAATACAACAGATACTCGTATATCCAATCTGACATTTACACGATTAGGAAATACCAGTGGGAAAAATACGATACGCTTACAGTATGCTATCACTAGTAGCGTATCGCGTATATCAGGTCCCCAAGTTGAAAATTTTCAGACGACAATTGGACTACGATGAAAAAAAGAAATGGCCAAGCTCTCATAACTTTTTTAATTTTTACTGTTGCCTTATTTATTATTAGTATGGCATCAATCATAATCATGGTTATTAACACCCAAACCTCCACAAAATTTCAACAAAGCTTCACTGCTTTATATACTGCAGAGAGCGGAGTAGAAAATGCACTATTACGATTGTTAAGAAATCCAAATTATATCGGAGAAATTGTACCTATAGATACAGGAAATGCAACTATCACTGTAACCGATATCGGAGGAGGGCAAAAACAAATAGTATCAGTAGGAAAAAGTTATACCATTTTAAGAACATTGCAAATTGTTGTCAGCTATATCGACAACATTCTTACTGTTGTTTCGTGGAAAGAAATATAAAATAAATAGTATGCAAAAAAATATCTCTATTATCTATCTTGATAGGAATAAATTTTATTGTATATTCCCTCAACAAATAGATAATCCTATTCTATACAATTTTTCTCCTCAGACCGTTAAAGATTTTGAAGTTTTGAATAAAGACTTATTATATAGTGAAATACATGCTTTTATAAAAAAAAATCGCCTGTCACCATATCCAGTCATTATTATTCTTTCCAATACTGTTATTTTTGAAAAGGACCTATCAGAAACTAACCCCAAACAATTATCAGAAGAAATAACATTATTTTTAGAAAAAATTCCTTTTGAAACTATCGTGCATAAAATAATCAAAATTAATAAAAAAACAAAAGTAATCGCAACAAATAAAATTTATCTTGATTTGTTCAAAGACGCATTTGAGAGGGATCAGTGTAAAATACTTCTTGTATTGCCAGAATCTGTATGCGATAATCTCATATCTCAAAAAGGATTAAATAGAGAAGTGATAAAAAAAATTATTGACCATACAGACTCTCTCAAACAACACGATTTATCACATGTGAAAAATCCACATATTCTTTCCAAACCTCATGAGTCAGTTCTAACAATACCTGAAATAAAATCGCATACACGCTTGATTATGTTATTATTCGTTTTTACTGTACTCATGGGTACTTTGATCTTACTATTTTTCATTTCAAAAAACTCATTCAAGAATACAGTGCCTAAAAAGACAATAAAATCAAACAAACTTACACCATCTTCAACTTCTATCCCTACTTTACAAACAACTTCTATTATGGAAATACCTCCTCCATTAGGAGAACTAACTCCACAAGTTGAATCATCAATATCCGCTTCGTTTTAAAAGTTAATAGACTATTTTGCCGCAGATCACAATGTAATTGTTCTCTATGAATAAAAAAACAGCATCCTTTTGCAAGATGCTGTTTTTATAACTTAAAGAGCTACGTTTTTATCGTGTAACCGAGATAGCCGCGCTCAATTCAGATCCAGGAGCCGCAACAGTAATTCTGTTGTCGGTTCCGCTTCTGACTACAGTGTAGTTAGTATTGTATGGAGGAGCAACTATAGTACAGTCAGTAACAGGTGTACCATTATTCGTCTGTGGATCAACAGGAAGAGCGGCTAAATACTGTGTCACCAAAACAGAACAAATATCTACTCCTGTCCCCGCGGCAATAACTGCCGCATCATTGGTAAGTGTTTTTATGGTGCCATCAATACCAGCAGGAGCAATACCCTTATTATCTGCCATACTTTGATTAATCGCATTTAAAATAGCATTAACATCGCTTGATCTTTTCGTATTGTTTGCTTGAGAGAATTGACGTTGCGGATTGATCGCGATTAACGTAATTGCTAATAAGACCGCAAGAATACCAATGACTACCAACAGTTCTATGAGAGTGAAACCTTTTGAATTTTTGTTCATAGTTTTTATAGTTATGAATTTATAATAATATAATCTACTTCTAAAGTAACATATATAAAATAACTTGTCAAGTGGTTTACACAAAATGTTTTAGATCATTATGACAGTCTAATACTTATATTGATTCGGTCATCATTTATGGCTTGATAAAGAAACATTCTTTTAAAATCTTTGCCAAATTTATCTATGGTTTGTTTTGTGATTGTAGTATTATTTTCCAAAAAAATGTTTGCTTTATATTTTTTGTCATCAAAAAATCTCCTATAGGAATCTTTGAGTAAATTATTGATTTTAATTCGTGTTTTGGTTTCTTTTTACATGGTTTTTGTGGCGCGTACCGGATTTGAACCGGTGATTTGTTGGATGAGAACCAACTGTCCTAGTCCACTAGACGAACGCGCCGTATCGTTTGACTTTTTACTCTCAATTCAGTATAGTTTATCATAATGACATTCTTAAATAGTACATATTGATAAGAGTATCATTTTTTATGAAAACTCAGATATTATTAACTCAAGAAGGATATGATACGTTAACTCTTGAATTAAAACAATTAAAAGAAGTAAAACGAAAAAAAGCAATTGATCGTCTTCAAAAAGCACGAGAGATGGGAGATCTGTCAGAAAATAGTGAATATGTAGCCGCGAAAGAAGAGCTCTCATTTATTGAATCTCGCATTCTGGAAATTGATGATAAATTAAAAAAAGCTCAGGTGACCAATCATCACTACAATGCACAAAAAGTTGAGATAGGATCTCGTGTAGCTATAACATCTGAAGGAAAAACAGAAACGTATATGATCGTCGGTGATCTGGAGACTGATATTGCAGTTGGCAAACTCGCATATACGTCTCCTTTGGGCAAGGCATTGATAGGGAGAAAAACAAATGAGGAGTGTATAGTGAAAGCGCCAGCAGGACTGATTGCATACAAAATTATCTCTATTCATTAGGCCGCATCCATAAATGACTTAACTCTATGATCTGGGTTGATCGTGAAGTAAAAAAAATAAAAGAAAGACGACGTTCGCTTGAGTGGGTTGATGATATGAAAACTCCCTCAGGGAGAATTCATGTTGGAGCGCTTCGGGGGATCGTCATTCATGATATGATACACAAAGCTCTTCAACAAGAAAAAATAAAGACACGATTTACCTATGTATTTGAAGATCATGATCCAATGGATGCTATTCCTTCATATCTTGATTTTAGAAAATGGGAACAATATGCTGGTATGCAATTATATACAATACCTTCTCCTGTGTCTGGATATAAAAGTTATGCAGAGTATTATGCGTTTGAGTTTCAGAAAGTATTTGAGTCAATCAATTGTCATCCTCATATCATATGGGGGTCAGAATTGTATCTATCAGGAAAAATGAATGGAGTCATACGAGAAATGCTTGATCATGCTGATACAATAAGAGATATTTATAAACGTATTGCACGAGCAGAGAAATCTTCGGATTGGCATCCATTTCAAGCAGTGTGTCAAAAATGTCAAAAAGTTGGAACCACACATGTATATGATTGGGATGGAAAAATGGTTTCGTATCGTTGTATGCCGCAGATGGTGGCATGGGCAAAAGGGTGCAGTCATGAGGGAAAAATCTCTCCTTTTAATGGAAACGGAAAACTTGCTTGGAAAGTGGAATGGGGCGCCAAATGGAAAGTGATTGGTATTACTATAGAAGGAGCTGGAAAAGACCATATGTCAGCAGGAGGTTCATATGATATCGCATCTGCAATCTGTCATGAAGTGTTAGATTATCCGGTACCCTATTCGCTTCCCTACGAATGGTTTATCGTCGGAGGTCGCAAAATGTCTTCTTCCAAAGGAGTTGGTGTTTCTGCTCAAGAAGTATCTACCTTTCTTCCGCCTGATATTTTACGATTTCTCATAGTGCGTACACCTATTGGTACGGCGCTTGATTTTAATCCCTATCAGAAAAATACTGTTTTTAATATTTTTGATGATTTTGATCGGTGTATGAATGCGTATTATATCATGCAGGAAGGAACGATTCCTGAAGGTAAAAAAGGTGAAGTTATTGCGGATTTCAGTCGTATAATTGAGTTGTCTGCTGTAGCACTTCTTCCTGAAAAGCGTCTTTTTTTACCACGATTTCGTACTATTGTGAATCTCATAAAGGAAAAAAAAGATCTTGTATCTTTTTTTACAGATAAAAAAGGAGACGAACTGACGGTACGAGAGAAAAAATTATTAAAAGAACGTATACGTTTTGGACATATTTATTTACGTACATATGCACAATCGTCAGAGATAAGTCCCTCAGCGAGTTCACAGCAATCGCGATTTGTCTATACTTCAGAGCAGAAAGATTTTTTACGACAAGTCGTTACAGTACTATCTTCAAAAACGACTTCAAAGGAGACAATGAATACAGCGCTTATGAACGTATTAAAAAAAAACAATTTTGATCCATCAAAAGTATTTCCTGCTTTATATTATGTTCTCACTGGTTTAACATACGGTCCTCGCGCAGTGGATATGATAATGAAGATAGGAGTAACTACCGTACGTAAAAAAATAAAAAATAGTCTATCATAAAAATATGTCTATCGTCAAGCATGGCTCTGTCAATCGTCAGAAAGCACTATCAATACTACGTGCTCACGTAAAGAATCAAAATTTATTTCGTCATTGTTTGTCAGTTGAGGCCGTGATGCGCACTTTAGCACTTCATTTTAATGCGAATCAGGAAAAATGGGCATTAGCAGGACTTTTACATGATGCTGACTGGGAAGAGACAAAAGACGATCCATCCCAACATACGAGAAAAACTATTCAGTGGGCAAAAGACGCTGGTTTTGATGACAAAGAATTATTTACCACTATACTTTCACATAATCATGCGCATAATGGTGAAGCTGAACCAAAAAATATCATGGAATGGTCGCTTTATATCTGTGATGATTTGACTGGTCTAATCGTAGCAACTACATTGATTATGTTAGATAGGAAATTATCATCAGTGACTGTACCAGCTGTTCTCAAAAAATTCGGTACTCGTTCGTTTGCCTCTGGAGTGGATAGAGAACACATTAGTTTATGTACTACCAAGCTACAAATAAGTCTTGATCGTTTTATTGGACTCGCTATTCGTGCTCTGCAGGATATCGCTCCTGAATTAGGATTATAAAAAATAAGGTATACTATCTTTATATGTTATCCATAGATTATATACGGAAAAATAAAGAAAAAGTCATTCAGAATGCGATGAATAAAAATAGATCAGTTGATATTGACCAACTTCTCACACTTGATGATACTCGTAAGTATTTGATGACAGCTATCCAAAAACTTCAGGAAGGGAGAAATGTTTTGTCACGGCAGACTGTAAACAATAATATAAAAGCAACCGAGTTGAGCTCGATAAAAATAAAGGGTAAGGAGATTAAACAAAAATTAAAAGAACTGGAAAAAAAGCACAATGATATAGAAATTTTATTTCAAAAGGAACTTTCTTTCGTCCCAAATGTAGCATATGACGAAGTACCTATCGGTAAAGACTCATCAGGTAATGTTGAGATAAAAAGAAGTGGGGATATTCCGAAGTTTTCATTTGAGCCTTTATCGCATTTTGAATTAGGAAAAAAACTTGATATTATTGATCTTGAGCGAGGCACCAAAGTGTCTGGATTTAGAGGGTATTTTCTCAAAAATGAAGGAGCCCTGCTTCAAATGGCTTTGTTGTGGTATGTGTTTCAAAAATTATCAACAAAAGGATATGCGCCGCTTATCGCTCCATCAATCGTAAAAGGTTTTTCTCTTTTTGGATCAGGTCAATTCCCGTGGGGAGAAAAGGAAGTCTACAAATTAAATGACGAAGATGCGTATTTGGCCGGGACTGCCGAAGTACCGGTAACCGCTTATTTTTCTGGTGAGATTCTTGATGAAAAAACGTTACCGAAAAAATTTGTCGCGTTTTCTCCGTGTTTCAGACGCGAGGCAGGTTCATATGGCAAAGATACGCGTGGATTATATAGATTGCATGAGTTTTGGAAGATTGAACAAGTCATTATTGCCAAAGATGATATTGGGGAAGCAAAAAAACTGCATGAAGAACTTCAGACTAATACAGAAGAAATCCTCAAAGAATTGGGATTGCCCTATCGTGTGATGTTGATGTGCACAGGAGATATGGGTGAGCCGCAGATGAAAAAATATGATACTGAAGTATGGATGCCGTATCGTAAAGGGTGGGGAGAGGTTGCGTCAAATTCAATCATGGGCGATTTTCAAGCGCGGAGATTGAACATCAAATATAGGAGACAAGATAGATCAACTGCCTATTGTTATACGTTAAACGATACCGCCATCCCCTCGCCTCGCATTCTCGTTGCAATCTTGGAGAATTATCAACAGAGAGATGAAAGCATAATTATTCCACAAATTTTACAATCTGTGGTTGGATTGGACACTATATCCCGTAAAAACTTTTAACTTTTTATATATGATCTTCATAGAACCTCAACCCATACAAAGAGAAAATCCTGCACGTATGTTTAACCACCGTTTCAATATAAAAAAAGTAGATATTGATATCCCCGCAACCCAAGTGTGTCTTCTTGATGAAAAGATTCTCACTCAATGTCCTGATAATGAAGGTGAAGGAGGAAAATTTAAGGGGGATATTGACAAGTTAAAAAAATACACGGGTGATTTTTGGCCGGGACAATTCAGACATGATTATTCTTCCACTATAAACGGTGCTCATTATTTTTTATCGCCAATCTTTCAAGATAGTGTTTTTGGTTGTCCAGCAATTTTGGCGTTATTAGAACCTAACCTACGATATCGTACAAAGGAATTTTACGGGGCGTCATGGAAAAAGGAAAAATATAATTTTAATGTTTATTATCAGTCTCAATCTCATGGCGTATGGCGTATTGTTCATGGGTTTGGTCTCGATAGCGGACGACTTTTTAAAGCATATCCGGAACATGCCCTTAACCTACCGAATACGTTACAGGTGGTTTTAGGAAAAATAACACATTCAAATCATACTAAAAATCAACTGGAAAAAAAAGATTTCATATCGTTTGTTGCTCCAATCTATAAATGGTCATTTAATGAATATGGTACCTTCCGTCAGCATTTTCAAGACAAGGATGCATGGACTAAAGGATTTGTTGACATGAGTCCAATTCAATGTATGAAAATTGATTTATTAGATGAGACTCCCATAACAATAAAAAGTTTCAATGGTACCGAATATGTAAAGCCAGAGATGATCAGGTTTAAGAATGAGGGATATAATCCTCAATATGCTAAAATCATTGCGGAATTTATTACGATGAGAAAACCTATCGGTTTTGAAAAAGAAACTATCTATGGGAAATTACTGTCATCAAATAATAGCGAAATAGAATATCTTTTTTTTCACAATGAATACGGAAGTGTATGGATTGGAAATATAGAAATGCGTAATCAAGCAATACATCCGTATTTAGGAGTGATAGAAACTCCGATAGACGTGACATCTGGGCTGATGATGCCTGCGGTAGCTTATAAAGAAGAAATTCCTCAAGGTTATGATACATTACTTCCATTAGAAAAAAAAGGAGGGTGGTTACCTTATGCTGATTGTTCAACTTACTTAAATAAAATACCCATGATTCAAGAATTTAAAAAATATTTTGGTGTTTAAATCAATATGTTTTCATTTTTTAAAAAACTATTTGACTACAATCAAAAAGAAATTGATCGGTTGAGTAAAATCGTTGATGATATTAATGCGCAAGAAGATCGTGCGCGCGTGCTTAAAGATGAAGAATTTGCTCAAGAGACACAGAAGTTAAAAGATCAAATTCAGTCAAAGGAAAAGCGTCTTGATGAAATACTACCGTGGACATATGCGCTTGTTCGTGAAGTGGCGCGGCGTGTACTGGGCGAACGGCATTTTGATGAGCAGCTGATCGCGGCTGTAGCGCTTCATGAAGGAAAGGTAGTAGAGCAAAAAACAGGTGAGGGAAAAACTCTCTCATCTACCGCGCCTTTATATCTGAATGCCTTATCAGATAAAGGAGTTCATCTGGTGACGGTAAATGATTATTTAGCTCGCCGCGACGCAGGATGGATGGGACAGGTATTTCATATGCTAGGGATTACGGTATCTGCGATCATATCTGATCATTCTTTTATGTATGACCCAGAATATATTGATGATACTGCAACTGATTGGAGATTGAGAAATCTACGTGAGATCACCCGCAAAGAAGCGTATGAAACAGATATTACCTATGGCATCAACTCTGAATTTGGGTTTGATTATTTACGTGATAATATGGCGACTTCCCCAGAAGAATTAAAACAGCGTGATTTCTATTATGCGATCATAGATGAGGTTGATTCGGTGTTGATTGATGAGGCGCGAACTCCCCATATTATATCAGCTCCTTATGACGAGGATACTTCAAAATATTATCAATACGCAAAAATAGTTCATCAATTAGAGATTGCCTTAGACTATGTGATTGATGAAAAATTGCATACTGCGCATTTGACTGAAGCGGGAATTCTTAAAATTGAACAATTGACCGGCGTCTCAAATATGTATGAAAAAGATTTTGACTCGTTATTTCATATTGAAGCGGCACTGAAGGCGCAAACGCTTTTTAGAAAAGACAAAGAATATATTGTTGCCAATAATGAAGTGGTGATCGTGGATGAATTTACTGGAAGACTTTTGCACGGCAGACGTTTTTCTGAAGGATTGCATCAGGCTATTGAAGCAAAAGAAAATGTTACGATAAAACGTGAATCAAAGACATTGGCAACTGTCTCTCTTCAGAATTATTTCAGAATGTATGACAAACTCGCCGGGATGACAGGTACCGCGGCGACTGAAGCAGAAGAATTTCACAAGATATACAAACTTGAAGTGATTACGATACCCACGCATCGTCCTTTGGTGCGGAAAGATCACTCGGATATTATATACAAGACTGAAAAAGGAAAATTTAACGCGCTTGTTGAAGAGATAGCTCGTCAGTATGAGACAGGTCGTCCAATATTAGTAGGGACTACCGCGATTGATAAAAATGAACTTCTTTCAACACTGCTCAAAAGAAAGGGAATACCTCATGAAATGTTGAATGCAAAAAATCATGAAAGGGAGGCATATATCATCAGTAATGCAGGACGTAAAGGGGCTGTGACTGTAGCGACAAATATGGCAGGACGGGGTGTTGATATTATATTGGGAGGACAACAACCGAATAAATATCAAATATCAAAAATAAAAAATAAAAAATTAGAAAGTGTATTTGAAACGGAAATGAGAGAATGGAGGAAAGATCATGAAGAAGTTGTCTCGTTGGGAGGTTTGTATGTGATAGGCACGGAACGGCATGAATCAAGGCGAATTGATAATCAGCTTCGGGGTCGGTCAGGTCGCCAAGGCGATCCTGGTGAAACTCGATTTTTTGTCTCTCTTCAAGATGAGATGATGCGTATTTTTGGAGGAGAACACGTCTCAAAACTTATGACTTTTTTCAAAATACCCGAAGATCAACCACTTGAACATGCGATTGTATCAAAAGCGCTTGAACAAGCGCAGGTGAAAGTTGAGGGATTTAATTTTGATATACGTAAACATCTTGTTGATTTTGATGATGTGTTGAATAAACAACGCGAGATACTCTATATGCAGAGAAAAAATATTTTATCTATAGGAACGCGCGATTCATATGAAGATTTTACCAAAAAGATTGACAATCTTTTTAAGGAAGAGGTGGCGCATATTATCGCAAATCATACAATTGGACTGGACGAACCACGTACAGAAGAGATGATAGATGAATATATGACTATTGTGCCTGTAGAAAAAGATAGTTTTCGTGACAAGATTAAAGGGAGTGATATGGAGAAAATATCTGAATTATTAAGGAGCCATCTTGAGGATATATATCACGCAAAAGAACAGAAGATAGGTAAAGAGATATGGGTTGAAATCGTCAAAAATATTTATTTAAGCACTATTGATACCTATTGGACAGAGCATTTGACTGCGATTGAAGATTTGCGCGAAGGTATTAATTTGCGTGGATATGGACAACTTGATCCGCTTGTTGAATATAAAAATGAAGCCTACACCATGTTTGAAAAGCTCCTTTCAAATATTGATTATGATTTTTCAAGAAGGATTTTGAGAATAGAAGTAGCACAAGATTCATCTACACAAAATAGATCAAAATTTTCTCAATTGCATTATCAATCGGCTTCAGCTATCAATCCGTTCAGTCTTGGAGATGGAAAATCCTCTTCTCCACAAACTGCTTCACTTCATGAGCTTAAGGTAATTCCTCCAGGGGTTCAAAAGCAGAAAATTGGGAGAAATGATCCTTGTCATTGCGGTTCAGGAAAAAAATACAAGAAGTGTCATCTGAATAAAGATTAATTTTTACTCTTTTTTATCCGATTTTTTTAGTTCTGTCTAGGACCCGATAGATCC
>Ga0209542_10019977_pt1 | contig 10672 bp, 14 predicted proteins | sample RifCSPhighO2_01_FD_184028 | JGI IMG/M metagenome (GOLD analysis project Ga0209542, IMG submission 184028) | Soil microbial communities from Rifle, Colorado - Rifle CSP2_plank highO2_0.1 (SPAdes) (version 2) | ecosystem: Environmental > Terrestrial > Deep subsurface > Rock core/Sediment ...
CAATCTGACTTCTTTCTCAGAAAAATAAATCTCAGCTAAGCCGGTTCGAGCTTACTGAATACAAGTATGCTCCCCCAAGAGACTTTCGAACTTTCCAACCCGGCAGTTTATATGAAACCGTGATTACGGATCCGTTTTTGAGTTCCTTTTTGAGTTTTTTCGCTAAGGAACTCATTATGTATCCTATTCCGAAAATAACGACTATGTTGTATTCCTGCAGATCTTTGTTCCAAAAACTGGCCAGTCTAACGTCCGCGTTTCTACTAAGACCAAAAATTCTGATTTTTAAAAATGATATTAAATATAAAAGAGGGTTTATTTCGTATCCAACCGCCTGTGCTCCCAGTTTTGCAAAAGCAATCACCAACCTCCCGTCCCCACTACCCAAATCGACAACTTTTTTTCCCTTAACATTACCCGCAAGTTTAGTAATCTTTTTAATCGTATTTTTATCGCTAAATACAATCGGAGCACCTAAAAATACGGTTATTAAACTAACCATAATAATAAAAAGAAAGATTACCTGGACTACCGGTTGGATAAATCCCCAATATAAGATAGTGTCCATGTTTTCAAAAGCTAACATTAAAATCCAAATTGGGAGGAGTAAATAACGATTCCCTCAAACTGGCAGAAGACAATTCTCTTTCTAAAATATTAATGTTTTCTTCCAGAACTTTTATTGTCGGATCGTCAGAATAAATAGAGGGCCGATAGGGAATATAGACTACTGGGGTAGGAGTAGCACCAGACGTACCTGGTTTATTGATATCACCCTCAGTCATAAAAAAGAGTCGTATCCCGATAACAACAACGACAATAAGCGCAAAAACGATTAAAAATACCCTCAAAAATTTTTTAATCAATTTTGTATTAACGGCACTTACTTTGGGTGTGGCATTAACCAATGAAGTAGTTTTTACTTTGGTTTTGAATTTTCTCTCTTTTACGAACTTGGACATCTTTTCTTTAGTGCCCCCAAGAAATACCTTTAAATTCTTAATATCGGCTTTTATACTGTCTTCTTGATTAGCTTCGCCGACGTCTTCAACTGGTTTTGTAATTGCCATAATTATCTTTATTCTTCAGCTATCTTTATTTCTCTTATTACCTCCCGCAAAAAAGCACCGGCTTCTTTATAATAAATCTGTGCCTCTGTAAGTGAAGTCAGAGTAGTATTATAGTCCCCTAATGCTCCTGACATTTCCGTGCTTATAAATGTTAACATGTCCGTTTCTCCTTTCGTCTGTTTTTCCACGCCCCTTTGAATTCTATTATCGCTTTCCAAAATCCATCTATCTATATTTTGCAGTTTTCTTTCGGATAAAATATAGTCTTCTCTTTGCTCACTTTTAATGTCTTCGACTTTATCTTTAATACTTGAAAATAAATCTGTTAACCTTTCCTGAAAGTCAACTACCCGTCCAAAAGACATATTTGCCATCGACTCGTAGAAAAGTGGTCCCCCACTATCAAATCTGACTTTTGCATCATTCGAGTCAACGACCAAATCCTCCAAAGTTCCAGCGCTCGAAAGTTTATTTTTATGATCTAAAAACCACCCGATTTCGTCATCTAACCTTATTTGTAAAGCCTCGCGTCTTAGTGAGGTTATGCCAATTACAACATCTAATTTCGTTTTTAGAATCCTGATGTAGGAGACAACTACATCGTCGCGCTTTTGTAGCATCAAAAGGGTTGCGTCATAAGCGTCGCTTTTGGACGTGAGCGTCTTAAATCTTAAATACTGGGCTTTTTTTACAACATAATCGGAATGAGCCGTTTGATACTCTTCAAATTGTTGAGAATAATCTTCATAAGCTTTATCGAGCCGCGAAGTGTCGACTTGTGAACTTGGTTTCGTATCTTGAGAATAAATAACACCAACTTTCAGCAAAAAAAATCCCGATAGAAAAAAAATAAACAAAGCAAGTGCTCGTTTTTTTCTTAACATATACAATTATTAATTTACCACAAAAATGGTCTAAAAAACTTCGTCTAATATATCTATCAAGCTCATGACTACAAATTCAGCCTCTTTAAGCTCCTTCTTGTGCACACCATCCCTTGCTATCGCAGCTGTGTGCATACCTGCCCGGCGCGCGGCCTCGATACCAGCTTTTGAATCCTCTATAACCAGTATATACTTCGGATCGATCTCTAATTTGTCACCGGCAATTTTATAGATTTCGGGGCTAGGCTTTTTTTCTCGTACTTCTTCTCCCGTTGTAACACTGTCAAAATACTTTTCTATTCCGAATCGATCAAATATCTCCTCTAATATAAACCGGGAATTAGAAGTAGCAATCGCAGTCTTGATATCCATCTCCCTTAGTCTTTTGATAAGAATTAAAAATCCCTTTTTAAGGGTAACCCTATCGAGTAGTTTTAGATATTGCTTCTGGGTTTCACCGGTGAGCTCAGCGATAGACCTATCACCTTTGATGCTGTATTTCTTAATAAGAATCGGCCAATTTGCTTCTACTCCTATTCCTCCGACATGAGGATATTTTGAGTTAACCTTAACTCCCAAGGACGTCAGTACTCTTCGGAAAGCTTCTCCGTACTCATCTTCATCTGAAACGATAGTTCCATCAAGGTCAAAAATAACTGCTTTAATATTCATTACCGATCAGTAGCTTACTTTAATTCTACCCACACTGTAAGTTATCTCAAAAGAATTTAGGGACTTTATTTGAACTTTATATAAGTTTCTACCTCGCCACAAAGGCAGATTTCCCGAAGAAACTTGCTTATAAGTCGAATTATTTTCAGTAGATATTTCGCTAAAATCAACCGCAATTTTATTTGTGTCGTCAAATAACCTCGCAAAGGCTTTGCCATTGGCGTGCGCGACTTTAAGCGATGTTCCCCAAGAAACCTTGGCACTTTTCCCATAATCTTTTTCCAAATCAATATATATTCCTGAGTCGGCCACATCAGTCCAATCCGTAGCAAAGGTTGAAAAAGTCGAACCCATCGGTATATATGTTGTACCAGAAGTTGCCGAGGTATTAACAACATTTGTTACATTTGTTTTTGCGGAAAGTGTAGCTACCGCCTGAGACACCAATCTTTCAATTTCATCTTTACATGCATCCCCACACCCATCGATAACATTTGTCCTAATTTCTCCTTGGTTAACTATTTGCCTCAGGGGTTCGTTTATATCTTCGGAAGAATCTTTGAGAGATTCTATCTTCAAATTTAATTGATAATAACCAAACGATAACAATACTAAGCCAACCAAAAAAATTGTTTTAATTAATATTCCAAAAAGTTTGTTCATCATGGACCTAAAAATTACTTTTTCGGATTTATTCGCGGACCAAACTCCGTATCACTTACTATAAAACCTTTCTTTTCAATTTCTTTTCTTATTTTATCAGCCATTTCCCAGTTATTAGCTTTTCTATATTCTTCTCTATTCTCGGCAAGATCACTTACTTCCTCCGGTATTTCGATTTTATTCTGAGTAAGTTCTCCCAGTCCCAACCCCAGTATTTCGTCAAAAGAAACTGCTAAATCATACTTGTCTTCAGATGGAATGTTGCTTTTAAGAACTTCCCAGAAAACTGACAATGCACGCGGTGTGTTTAAATCGTCATTGACAGCCTCAAAAAATCTTTTATTAAAATCTTCCACCTTTTTCTCCTTTTCGATTGAAAGAGCCGCCCTGTCTTTGTTTTCCTTTAGAACCATAATGTGTTCCCTAACTTTGTTTAACGTAACCTGCGATGCGGTTAGGGACTTCCAGGTAAAATTTAAGGTATCGCGGTAATGTGCTGTTAAATAAAGGTATCTTAGCGACAGGGCGTCATACGACTTCTTCTCAATATCGTGCAAAGTATAGGAATTACCCAAAGATTTTCCCATTCGTCCTCCATCAACCTTTAGGAATTCTCCGTGAATCCAGTATTTCACAAACGGTTCACCCGTTGCTCCCTCGCTTTGGGCAATTTCGTTAGTGTGGTGAATCGCCACATGATCGACTCCACCACAATGAATATCAAAACTTTCGCCCAAATATTTCATACTCATGGCAGAACACTCGATGTGCCACCCCGGAAATCCTCTTCCCCAGGGAGAATCCCATTCCATCTGCCGTTTAGCTTGTCCCAAGCCTAGCGAGGGAGAAAATTTCCAAAGTGCAAAATCGAAAGGATTACGTTTTTCTTGATCTTCTTTTAACTCCTTCCGAGTAACCGCTCTTTTGTCAATCATCTTCTGCCCACCAAGTTTTCCATAATTCGGAAATTTTGAAACGTCAAAGTAAACTCCCATTTTCGTTACATACGTTAGCCCTTTTGCTTCAAGACGCTTAATAAGCCCAACCTGCTCTTCTATGTGATCGGTCGCCCGCACAAAAAAGGCAGGAGCTAAGATATTAAGCTTTTCCCTACTTTCAATAAAGTCTTTTATATAAAAGTTGGCAATATCCCAGGCTGTTTTTCCCTCCTTCTTTGCAGCCATTTCCATCCTATCTTCACCCAAATCCGCATCTCCCAAATTATCTCCTGTTAAATGTCCAACATCTGTAATATTCATGACATGTGTAACTTGATACCCGTTATATTCCAATACCCTCCGCAATATATCTTCAAATATAAACGTACGCCAATTACCTATTTGGGGATAATAATATACTGTCGGACCGCAGGTATACATTCCAACTTTTGGAGGGTTAAAAGGTTCAAATTTTTCTTTCTTGCGGGTAAGAGTATTCCTTAGAAATAAGTCTTTCATTGATAATATTCTACTCTAAAATGAAGCTAATGACTATTTTTTGCTTTTGAGCATTTCGCCCGTACCTTTGGTAGATTTTGCATCTCCTCCGATAAACCCCCTTCTCGGTTTCGTAGAGGGTTCAATTAAAACCGGTTGTTTTTCTTCTTCATGTGATTTCATCAATTCATCCTGATCTCGCGACCATTCCACTTGTTTTTTTTGACGTTCCGCTCTCAACTTTGCCAGCTCATCTTCCAATTCCTGGATTTTTTTACGCGCCTCATTTTCTAATTTTTTTTCTTCTGCAGGGTTAATCTTACTAATTCCGTCACCACCCTGAAGCATCTCGTTAACGATAGATCCCTGATCAGATTGTCCGCTCACTTGGGTTTTTAAGGACTTTACAAATTCGGTCTCTTCTTTAGCCACATTTTTTGCTGCCTGCCTTGCGGCTTCCCCAATTTTTTGCCCGGTTTTACCTATAAATCCATTTGTCATAATATTGACTCTCTTCTCAATTTTGCAATTTGCAATTTGTAATTTGGAATTTCACAGTAGTCTTCTTCCTTCTATTGCTTCTCGAAGGGTCGCTTCGTCGGCGTATTCTAAGTCCGCTCCCGTAGGGATTCCCATCCCAAGTCTGGTTAATTTAATGTCTAAATTCAGTTCCTTTATTTTACCCGCCAAGTATAATGCCGTTGCATCCCCTTCCATAGTAGGATTGGTTGCAATAATAAGCTCGCTTACCGATCTTCCGTTTTTTTCTTTAAGTCTAGTTATTAAATCCGCAATAAATATTTCATCAGGTCCGATATTATCCAAAGGATTTAAGCTGCCGTGAAGTACATGATAGCAACCATAAAACTTACCTGTTCTCTCAAATGCCAAAATATCCAGAGGTTGTTCAACTACCAAAATGGTAGACTGGTCTCTTTTAGCGTCCGAACAAATTGGACAGGGATCAATATCACTGACATTTTTACATATCGAGCACACAACCGTGTCTTTTTTAAGTCTCGATAAAGCGTCCGAAAAATAATCAAGTTCGGATTGCGGAACATGTAAAAGATAGTAAGATAATCTTTGCGCAGACTTAGGCCCGATTCCCGGAAGTTTTTGAAAAGATTCTATTAAATTAGACAGTGCTTTTGGTACTTTCATTGGTAATGAAATTATACTCAGTCATCTCGCCACTTAAAGGACAAGGTATACTGAAACATATTAGATTCTAGCAAATCGTTATGGCGATGTCATTGCGAGGAATCAAGAACCCATCCCACCTAGAAGCCCACCAAGCCCTCCGCCCATTTCTAGCATTTTTTTAGCAGCTTTTTTTTGAACCTCTTTCGTCGCACGGTTAATTAGATCCATTAATTCTCTATTTTCAGTTCCGTCAATTTCTAAATAAGTTACGGATTGGGATCCGTTTACTTTAATTTTCATATTTCCCCTTTCCTCGACATGTTCGATCTTCTCTAACTCAACCTGAAGCTGTTTTGCCTGCTGTCTTAATTTTAATAAATCTCTGCCTTGTTTTAATTTGTCAAACACTTAAATCAACCCCCTCTCTATTTGTTAGCTAAAAATTTCTTTCGCCAAATCTATTATATCTTCGCTTTCACCACTTCTCAATTCATTTGATTTTATTACTTCGTTGTTCTGTGGAAAATTCCCCCCATTTATCTTTTCCGGCTCAACTAAGATCACCCCGCCATTATCTTTTTTCGAAGGAGGCGTAGTTAAGGTACAAACCACCCTAACACTTTCGCCGGTTATTTCCTGAATCACGCTTTCCAAAAGGTCCCTGTGTGGACTACCTTCCAACCTTTCTTTATGAAAACTATAATAAACCCCTAAAATTAATTTCTTACCATCATATCCAAGCGGCTTTGCAGCTCTTAACAATGCTTCTGTGGAAGCATTTTTCGGCCGTATCTCCGCTAAGATCCTTAACCAGATTTCGTCTGAAAAACTTCTGCTGTCGTCCAATTTAACATTCGTCTGACTTCCTTCATTATCGATTACTTCGTAAGCGCCGTCAAAATTGGTGACAACCTTTTTGTCGACATCTGTATGAATTGTTTCGGTTTTAGTTCCAATAGTCTTACTTCCACGACCACTCTCACTCTTCAACGTTTTGCGTTTAGAGTTTTTTTTGTCTGCCGATAATCTTCGGTCTGAGAACTCAATGTCGGCATCCTTGTCGGAGTCGGTAGTTTTAAATTTCTTTTCGCACCATTCAATTATCGCAAGCTCGATAGGTAATTGTTCAATCAAAGACCCTTGTATTTGACGTACGGCTTTGCTAAATAGTTTAGTTAAATAAATCAGGTCTTTTTTTGAAAATAGAGACTTCGCTTTGTCACTACTCTCGTATTCAGCCAAAATCTGCTTCCTCAGATCACCAAGAATATTCTTGGCTAAACTATTGGACGATATTCCACTTCTTACCGCATTCTCGACCATATCTAAAGCATTTTTTGTTTCACTTTTTATCAATAAATCAAAAAACTCACTCGTTTTAAAAGTAGTTTTATGAAACAAATACTCGGAAATTGTGTCTTTTTTTAAGCTAATATTTTCAGCCAGAATCTGCTCTAAGATTTTTAATGAATCTCTGAAAGATCCTTCTGACGCTTCCGCTATAGATTCCAGAGCCTCTTTTTCAAACACAATTTTTTCATTTGTTAATACTTTATCGAGACGCTCAAAAATCTCTTGATTGCTTGCTTTCTTAAAAACTATATTTGTCGTCCGTGATCGAATCGTGTCAATCAATTTTTCCGGGTTAGTCGTGGCCAAGATAAACATTACATGCTCAGGCGGTTCTTCAAGGGTTTTTAAAAGCGCATTGGAGGCTTCCGTTGTCAACATATGTGCTTCGTCGATTATGTATATTTTTTTCTTCGCGTAAGATGGCGAAAGCTTAACAGCGTCGCGTAAAACTCGAACGTCATCTATACCCCGATGGCTTGCTGCATCAATTTCGACAACGTCAATATTGGTTCCCTTAGTTATCGAAATGCATTGGTCGCACTTATTACAAGGTTCTTTATCTTTAGTTGGATTTTCACAATTAACAATCTTTGCCAAAATTCGAGCAGCTGAGGTTTTACCAATTCCTTTAGGTCCTGAAAGTAAAAACGCATGCGAAATATCACCCGAGGAAATTATCTTTTTTAAGGACTCGCGTACGCTTTTCAGATCCAAATCTTCCAACGTTTGCGGCCGGTATTTTAGATAAAAAGTCATATATCGTGGTGTTCTCCCAAAAGATGTTTCGCCCCATGCTCAACCAGTTCATAAACTTTATCATCAATTTTTATGCCTTCACTCTTAGCCACTTCAAAAACTTTCGGGTAACAAATAACAATTTCCCCTAATCTAATAATACCATCAGGAGGATACACAAATTCCCCCCTTAATTCACTGGCCGGAAATGAAAATACGTTATGTATTTCTCCCCCATCTAGATTATGCTCGCGAGCAAGTTCATTCATCTGAGCCTCGCCAACAAGTGATATTTCGACTAGCGCATCTGATTTTATCCCTTTTTGAAGTAAAAAATTTTTAAGTTTCTCTTTGAGTTTCAAAGCCGAAACAGGATAATTTGATTGTTTAGTAACGTAGATTTTTATCATTTTTATGCTAACAATTTACTTTTGACCATTTCGGCGAGCTTCTTACCGTCTGCGCGGCCTTTAGTTTTACCCATCACTAATCCAATTACTCTCCCCATGTCTTTTACGCTTTCAGCTGAAGTTTCCTTTAATGTCTCCGTAACCAACTTTTCCAATTCATGGTCCGCCATCTCAGAAGGTAAATATTCTTTTAATATTTCGAGTTCTTCTTTTTCTTGTCCCAACCTTCTTTCCAAAGTCGCTTTATCAGAAGTACTTGGTTTACCCTGAGCCAGGCGAAGGGCTTCAATTGCGTCCTGTCTTTTTTTAGCTTCACGCTTTACGACAACCAACTCTTCCTCGTTAGTTAAATCGTGTTGTTTGGCAATTCTTTCATAATTCAGGGCAGAAGAGAGCATACGTAAGGTAGACAATTTAATTTCGTCTCTCCTTTTCATTGCCTCTCCAATTTTCTGACTAATAGTATCACTAATCATAAGTACACTCTGGGTGTGGTCTAGCTTCGCACATCAGGTATTTTTACTTTACTAATTATTTTTTCGGCTATATTCTCCATCTCTTCTTTCGAAAAACTTTTTCTTTCTTCACTTTTAATAAATGCTTCATCGTTAAATATCGGCACAATCCAAATATGAGCGTGTTCTACGTCAATTCCATGAGTTAAAAACTCAACCAAATTCGCTCCCAACCCTTTCATGCAAGCCAAAGCAACAGTCTTTGCCACTTCCCAATAGTCTCCGAAATTCGGGACATCCCACACCCATCTAAAGTGTCTTTTTGGAATCACTTGTACGTGCCCCCGATTCAAAGGTGCGATATCCAAAAAGGCCATGAAATCATCATCATCGTAAACTTTATAAGATGGAATTTCTCCCCTGACTATCTTACAAAATATGCAGTCTTCCATAATCTTTTCTTATTACCCACTCGGGTAAATAAGTATGTTGCCAAAGCTAAGTAGCTCGCTCAGGAGTGACATCTCCCAAAAAATGCACCTGCATATGGGGAATGGCGGCTGCATCTCCGGCATTGTGAATTAATTTAAAACCTTTAAGGCTCTTTTCCCTAGCTAAAAGTACCGAAACGTCTTTTATCTCTTTCCACAGTTCGTCTTTAATTTCAGTTATATCTTTTATATGGGAAGTAGGAACTATTAAAAAGTGAATAGCAGCTTGTGGGTTAATATCTTTAAATACGATAAAATTCTCAGTCTTTCTTATAATCTCCGCCTTCTCTTCTCCTTTTACAACTCTGCAAAAAACACAATCATCCATATAATTTAATATAGCAACAACCCCACCCTCGAGCAAGACCCATTAAGAGAAGTGTGGTTGGTAGTTAGTAACGAATATCTAGTATCCCTACTATGGCCTTGGCGAGCTTATCTGGGTCGTGACGGATGAGGCTTCTTATTAACCTATCACTTGTTGGCTTTTCATAAACGACCTTAGGAATAAAGTCTCCTCTTACGATCTTTACTTTACCTTCATTTCCCAAATTATCTTTTACGGGGTATGCGTCCTCTTCATGATAACGTGCTAATACCCCTTTAGGATAATTCTTACTTTTATTGACAATGCAAATATCAATCGATCCGCGACCTGTATATTTTTCAACCTCTCTTAAATGATCCCGTGCAGTAAAACCATCAGTTTGTCCATGCCGCGTCATTAAATTTACTACTAACACTTTTTTAGCTTTAGTTTTTCTTAATGCGTCGACAATTCCTTCAATAACAATATTGGATAGTACGCTGGTATAAAGATCCCCGGGTCCTAAAACGATTAAGTCCGCTTTTTCTATCTCGTAAGTAGCTTTCGAGTTAGCTAATGCCTTCGGAAAAACTTCGAGCTCGACAATCTTATGTTTAGCATTATCCTCACTCGGCTCGTCAATATAGTGTTCACCCAGAACTTGTTGACCGTTTGAATAACGGGCAACCAGGTGCGTATTATCAAAAGTAACCGGTATAATTTTTCCTTTTACATCCAATAGCTCGCAGGTTTTATTCAAAGCTTCCTCTTGAGATCCGTAAATATCGGTGAGTGCCGCCATGAAAAGATTCCCAAATGTCATTCCCGAAATTCCAGTTCCCGCTTCATAACGATAGGTGAAAAGTTTGCGGAAAAGTTCATCCGTCTCGTCAGACGCAAGTGCAACCATACATTGACGGATATCAGACGTTGGTAGAAAGCCGAATTCGTCGCGAATTACACGATTACTGCCCCCCGAATCCATCATCGACACAACAGCGGAAAGTTCAACAGGATATTTTTTCAATCCGACAAGTACTGTATAGGTTC
>Ga0209542_10019978_pt1 | contig 10672 bp, 13 predicted proteins | sample RifCSPhighO2_01_FD_184028 | JGI IMG/M metagenome (GOLD analysis project Ga0209542, IMG submission 184028) | Soil microbial communities from Rifle, Colorado - Rifle CSP2_plank highO2_0.1 (SPAdes) (version 2) | ecosystem: Environmental > Terrestrial > Deep subsurface > Rock core/Sediment ...
ATTGCATTCCATTAAATTTTTTTATTGTCTTTTTTTTAAAAAATATTTTTAACTAAATTTTTTTATCCAAATTTTTGTGCAAAAAAAATATTTTTTGAATAAATTAAAAATGGTAACCTTTAAATATTAGAATTGTTTTAATACAAATAGTTTTTTTTATAAAAAAAATCCGGGAGGGAGAAAATCATGGCTGCAAAAAAGAAAGCTGCTAAAAAGGGTGCTAAAAGACCAGCAAAGAGAAGAGCGCCTGCTAAAAAGAAAGGAAGATGAATTCTTCTGATTGCAGTTCCTTAACTGCAATTTCCTTTTTTTTATTTAATTTTTTTATTCTTTTTCTTTAAAAATTTTAATCCATTCATTGAATTTTTCAACTTTATTTTCTCCATGCACCATTAATTCATTTCTTATTTTTTTCAGAGAATTTTGTTTCAGTAAATTTCCTGAATTTTTACTGTAAAACTTGTCAGCAAAAGCAATTATTTTTTCTTCAATTGTTTCAGGAACGCAATCTCTTTCAGGCAAAGGCAATTTGTTTTGAACAATTTCTTCCCTGCTAATTCCAACTCCTGTATGCCTTTCACAAACCAATGCATGCTTTTGCAGTTCTTCTTCTTCCAGTAGCTGTCTTCCAAGAAATCCGTGACAGATGTAAGGCCTGTCCCCATTGCACCCAATTTCGGGAGCATTAGTGAATTTAATTCCAATGTCATGAAGCATTGCAGCTTCTTCAATAAACTTTAAATCAGGATTCAATTCAGGAACCCTTTCAGCAACCTCTAAAGCTTTCAATGCAACAAGCTTTGAATGACTCACTAAAATAGAAAAAGATTTTTCATTTTCACTGTAATGCTTTTTGATCAGTTCAATTGGATTCATACTTTATTATCATGCCTTTTGTTCCAAATAAAAAACATTATGTTTCATTAAAAAAACATAATTAAAAACAACATTTATCAAATTAAGTGCTCCAGCCGGGAATTCCATGCCTTCAAAAGGCACTTTTTTCGTTAAAGTGCAATAGTTGCGTTAATAGTTTTGTTTTTTTTCTTCTTTTTTTTCAATGATTTCTTCTATCTTTGTAATTAATGTTTCACAGTCGTTAACCATCTGCTCTAAATTTTCTGGAAGTTTTATTTTTGTTAATGCGTATTGTATTTCGTGTCTTGTGTTTCTGATGTCGTCTAGAGCAGTGATATGTTCATGTCCTAATAAGTTTTTTTTCAGATAATTGTCCTCAAGGTAGCGTGCAATACAGTAATGGCTTTTTTCTTTGACTCCATCATAAAACAATAATGTTCTTGCTGCATGAAAAAAGGAGCTATACAATGGAAGGATTGCTATTTCTTTTTCTCCTTTTTCAATTAAATCATTTGTTTTGTTCAAAAAGTATTCTGCCTGTTCAAGGCTTTTCATGGCCAGTCCTTTATCTGGATTAGTCTTAATCAGTAAGCCTTTTTCAAAACACTGCTTTGAATTAATCAAAAATATCCCCTCTGTTGCAGTTAAGGAAAATAGAAGTAAATTTAAGCCTGTTGTAAAATTCAGCATCCGACGTCTTATAATTGTCAACCTTGGCTTTAGTCAAATGAATTAGGTTAACTTCTTTTCCCAGTTCTTTTTCCAATTGCCTCCTTGCCTCTTTAGTTTTGATAGGCAAATCTTTTCCATAAAACCAAAAATCAATGTCACTATCTGCCCTGTCCGTGCCTTCAGCAAAACTTCCAAATACGCCAAGCTTTCCAAGCTTAGACAATTTCTTGTAGCTTTTAGAACCAGTCAACAAAAACAAATTATCGAGCCTTCTCACATTCGAAAGAACTGAATTGGCTTTATTCAAAGAAATAATTTTTTTGTTCAAATCTTTTTTATAAGAAATAAAATTAAACTCCTCAAAAACTCTCAAAGCCTGCAAAACCTTGGCTGGAGAGCAATTGCATTTCCTGGCCAAGTCCCTTAAATAAAAATTCTGCCCGGAAAGACACCTTAAAATCTGAAGATTAGTTTTTGAAATAATATTTTCAAGTGAATTCATGCAGCAAATATATTGTTAACTTTTTATAAACATATTGTTTACAAAAAATAAACATGCTCCAGCCGGGATTTGAACCCGGGTTACTGGCTTGAAAGGCCAGAGTGCTGGGCCGGGCTACACTACTGGAGCATTCAAAAAAATTAGTTCGTTAAAACTATTAAGGATTTTAATAAAGATTCCTTTAAAAATATTTGTTTAACCATTTTTGTTATTAAGCTTGTGTTGAGCTGATTGTGGTTTTATGGCTAGATTCAAAGAAGCAGATGCAAGATTGTTTGCAAATATGTGGATTTGCATGAAATGCAATGCACCGCATAGAGCAAGGCCTGGAACAAAGCCTGGGAAGTGCAGGAAATGCGGCGGCAAGAGCTTCAGGACAAAGAATAGGGCTAAGAAGAGTGCCGGAAAGTAAATTCACTGAAAGCAATCTAATTAATTCAGTAAGCTAATTAATTCTTTTCTCATCTAATTATTGCATGAAATTAAATCCATTCATTGAAATCTTGCGGCCATTTAACTGCGTTATTGCGGGCTTCGCTACTTTTATTGGCTACTTAATTTCTTTTTCTTATTTTAATTTATCAATTGAACTTCTTTTTCTTGCACTTGCAAGCTTTTTTATCTGCGGTGCAGGACAGGCAGTGAATGATTTTTTTGACAGAGATATTGATGCAAAGACAAAGAAGCATAAAGTAATTCCTTCGAAGAGAATGAATGAAAGAACTGCTTTTTTTTACTCAATTTTTTTGTTTTTCGTTGGAGTGATTTTTGCTTTTTTAGTTAATTTTTCTGCTTTCATTATTGCCTTGATTTTCAGCATTCTGTTGTTTGCTTATTCAGCTTTCATGCAGAAATACAAATACATTGGGAATTTTATTGTTGCTTTTGGAACAGGCTTTACTTTAATTTTTGGTGCAAGCGTGTCAGGGAATTATTTTTTTGCTTCAATTCTGGCTTTGTCTGCTGTTGCAGCCAATCTTGGAAGAGAATTAATTAAAGACATTGAAGACCTGAAGGGAGACAAAGGATTCAAAATTACTTTGCCTCAGCTGCTTAATCTTAATTCAGTTTCTTATTTAGTTTTCTTTTATTTAATTATTGCAATAATTTCTTCGTATTTCCCGGTTATTTTTTCTTTCATTACAAAATCTTCTAACGGCTTTCTGAGTACCCCATATATCTTGATTATAACTACAGCTAATTTCTTGTTTGTTTATTCTTTCAGGCTGTTGGTTAAAAGAAGCTATTCAATGGCATCAAAATTTGCTAAAACAGCTATGTTTGTTGCATTAATTGGCTTTCTTTCAAGCGTTTTCTTTTAGCATAAAGTTATTTAAACAATGAAACAAGGAATTATTTAAGTATGAAGGAGACACTGCTTTTAGCCATTGAAGAAAATTTGCTTAAAAACGGATTTCAGCTTGAAAATTTTTCTAACTGCAATTACTGCTTTGACTTTATTGCAAGAAAGCAAGGCTTTCTTTTACTGATTAAGGCTTTAGGAAACATTGATGCATTAAGAAAGGATAATGCAGATGAATTAAGGAAAGTTGCTTTAGGGTTTAAAGGAGTTCCATTAATTGTCGGAATAAAATCCAAAATTTTTTCTTTGCAGAAAGAAATTCTTTATGAAAGATACGGGATAACAACAATTTCAATTGAAACACTTAACTCGCTGCTCAGCCACTCAATTTCAAGCATTAAGTATTTTAAGGGAAAAACTATTGCTGAACTTGATTCAGTGAAGTTAAAGGAAAAAAGAAAGCAGTTTAATTTGACTTTAAGGGATTTAGCTGACAGAGTCGGATTAACTAAAGAGTCAATGCACAGAATTGAAAAAGGAAAAAACTCTTCTCTGGATGTAGTAAAAAAGCTTGAAAAAGAACTGAATTCCTGTCTGATAAAAGATTTTTCCCTGAAAAATAATTTCTGCTGTGAAGAAGAAAAGGAAGAAGAATTAAATGACCCTTTGTTTGAAAAATTAATGGATTTGGGCTTGGAAGTCAAGTTATTTCATAAGACTCCATTCAATGCAACTGCAAAAGAAAAGCAGGAAATCCTTGTATCCAAGGCAAATAAGCAGGACTTGAAAAGAAAAGCATTGAATTTAGGGCAGGCAAAAAAAATATTTAATTCAAGTTCAATGATTTTAACCAATAAATGCAGGTATCAGTCAATTAATTCCACTCCAGTGTTTGAAGGCAGAGAACTTGATTCAATTAGCAGCGCCAAGGATTTAGTTAAAATAATTAAGGAAAGAGAAAACAGGAAATAATTTTATTACCTTTATTTAATATTATTTCATGAAAACTGATTTTAGAGCTGAGAGAAAGAATTTAGTTGAATTCATGAAATCAATTGAATCAATTAAATCAAGGGAAGTAGAGCATGCTTTCCTTAAAACAGCAAGAGAAGAATTTCTTCCTGAAAACTTAAAGGAATACGCTTACGCCGACAATGCTTTTCCTATTGGCTTTAACCAGACAATTTCCCAGCCCAGCACTATTGCAATTATGCTTGAGCTTCTTTCAGTGAAAAAAAATCAAAAAGTGCTTGAAGTAGGATCAGGCTCCGGTTATGTTCTGGCATTGCTTTCAGATTTAGTTGGAGAAAAAGGAAAAGTTTTTGGGGTGGAAATAATTCCGGAACTTGCAGAAATTTCTAAAAAACATTTAAATAAATTGAAAATAAAAAATGCTCAAGTAGTTCAGGGAGATGGGTCAATTGGGTTAAAGAAAGCAGCTCCTTTTGACAGAATACTTTTCTCGGCCGCCGCTCCCGCTGTTCCAGAAGAACTGATTGAGCAATTAAATGAAAACGGAAAAATTGTCGGCCCCACAGGAGACATGTTTTCCCAGGATTTAATTATTATTGAAAAAGTTAACGGAAAAATAAATAAAAAAATTCACCCAGTCATGAAATTCATGTTTGTTCCAATGCAGGGAGAAAAAGGATTTAGTAAAGGCGGAATTGATGTCACTTAAAATGATTTAATACCTGAAGCATTCAAGTCCGGGAAGTTTTTTTCCCGCCAAGTAATCAAGCAGTGCGCCCCCGCTTAAGGAAACTAAATCAAATTTTTCTTTGCTTATCTTCAATGCATTTATTGCATCAGTTGTCTGTCCTCCGCCGATTAATGTGAATGCTTTTGAGTCAGCAATTGTTTCAAAAACTTTTTTTGTTCCATCCATGAAAACTTTGTCTTCAAACACTCCTTGAGGGCCGTTGGCAATTACTGTGCTCGCTTCGTTTATGTATTTGTTAAACAATTTAATTGACTTATGCCCTATGTCTTTTGTCAAGTAATTTTTCGGGAAATCCTCTATTTTTGCCTCGTTTCTGAAGCCGTTTTCATCCAAAGCCAAATCTGTTGGAAGAATAATTTTTTCTTTAAATTTTTCAAGCAAAAACTTCAAGTCCGCAATATATTTTTCGAAACCATTTTCTTTAATGAATTCTTCTTCTTTTCCTAATGAAATTCCTTTTGCTTTCAGAAAACAAATTCCAAGCATTCCTCCGGCTAAAACAAAATCAGCTTTTTCTTCTTGAAGAAAAATTTTCATTATGTCTATAGGCTCATTCAGTTTTACTCCGCCTAAAACCAAAAGCCTTGGCTTTTTTGTTTCATTGAATACTTTATTTATTGCTTTCAGTTCCCTTTCCAAGGTTGGCCCAACAAATCTTGGAAGCAGTGGGCAGAACCCAATAACTGATGCATGAGGTCTGTGGCACACGCTTAAAGCATCCTGAACAAATAAGTCGCAGGCCCCTGAAATCAATTGAATCCATTCAGTTCTGCTGTGCATTTCAGCTGTCCTGTTAATTTTTTCTTCAAACATGAATCTCGTGTTTTCAAGAAGAAGTATTTCTCCTGCATTCAGGCTTTTAATTTCTTTATCCACATTTTCATCAATTGCATGAAACTTTACCAGCTTCCCAATTACTTTTTCAAGCGCTTTAGAATGCTGTTTCAAAGAAATATAGTCTTCCTGTCCGTGTCTTCCCTGATGAGTCATTACCACTAATTTTGCTTTTTTGTCGGACAATTCCTTAATGGCTTTTGAATGCTCAATAATTCTGTCCTTTATTTCAAGGTCATGGTTAACAATATTTGAGTTTAAGTCGCACCTAAACAAAACAGTTTTATTTTCAATGTTCACTTCACTTAAAAACTTAAAGCCATTCAATTCATACATTTTTCTCACTTAAAATAAATTCAATTAAATCCACGAGCTTGCTGCTGTACGCGACCTCATTATCATACCATGCAAGAATTTTCACTGAATTTTTATTCACCATTGTAGACAAAGAATCAATAACAGCTGCAGATGTGCATCCATTTAAATCAGCAGAAACTAACGGCAGGTCACAAAAATCAATTAAATTGAATTGATCTTCCTCTGCTTTCCTCAAAAATAAATCATTTATTTCTTTTACACTTGTATCTCTGTTTAATTCAACGGTTAAATCTATTAAAGAAACATTTGGAGTGGGAACCCTCAGCGCTATTCCATCAAGCTTTCCCTTTAATTCAGGAAGAACTAATTCAATTGATTTTGCTGCTCCCGTGGAAGTCGGAATAATTGAAAGAGTGGCTGCCCTCGCCCTCCTTAAATCTTTATGGCTTCCATCCAATAATCTTTGGTCACCGGTAAATGCGTGAATTGTTGTCATGAATCCTTTCTTAATGCCTATTTCATCATTCAGTATTTTCACGATAGGCAGGAGGCATGTTGTTGTGCAGGAAGCAGCTGAAATAACTTTGTGCTTTTCTTTATTGAATTTTTTGTGGTTGATTCCATGAACAAATGTTGCATCAGCATTTTTTGACGGAGCAGTAATTAAAACCAATTCAGCTCCGTTTTCTAAAGCTTTAACGCATTTCTCTTTTTCAGTATTTTTTCCGCTTGACTCAACTACTATCTTTACCCCCAAATCCTTCCACTTGATTGAATCAAAATTTTTTTCACTGATTATTTTGATTTTTTTATTAAGAGAGGATTCAGTTAAATAGTTTCCTTCAGCTTTGAAATTCAGAAAACTTTTTCCGTGCACGGAATCAAAATTCAGCAAATGAACAACTGATTCAATGTTGTTGGGAATGTTTACCGCGAAAACTGGAATGCCTCTCTGCAGGCACATAGTTAAAACCAATTTGCCTATTCTTCCCAAGCCGTTAATCGCAATCATTTTTACCTTAAAGATTTCTCACAATAGAAAGTTTAAATAAGTTTTCAGGCAGTGAAAATCGTCAAATGGCTTAAACTATAACTGTTCTTTGATTTTTTTCAACAGAAAAGGAAACTCAAAAAACATGAAATGCCCTTGATTATTTAATTCAATCATTTCCGCTCCAAGAATTAAAGCCAGCTCTCCCGCCTTTTCAATTGAAACATAAGGATCATCAACTGAGCCAATGCAAATAAATTTTTTGCAGTTTTTCTTTATTTTGCTCCAGTCAAATTTTTTTTCAGTGAAAGTGCCGTGAATTGAATCGAATTCAGGAATTCCAAGCTTTCCAGTGAATCCTGCAACAAAAAAGCAGGCTTTAATCTGAAAGTTAATTGATTCAAGCAGGCTTAAAACAAAGCTTGGCCCCAGTGAATGAGCAACAAAAATTGTGTTTTTGTTTAATTCAAATCGTTCTTTTTCTGCTTGTTTTTCAAAGCTTTCAAGCCATGAGAAAAGCAATTGATTTTCTCCTATTGGAAATTGCGGAAGAAAAACCTTTACACTTAATTCCTCTAATTCCTGTTTCAGCCATGAAAACCAGTTTCCTTTATTTGAAGCATTCGAGCCATGCACAATTACTGCGTTGATTTCTGCATTAAATTTTGAATTCATTTCAAAAAACCTAAATTAAAACTTTCTTTAAATTAAAACTGCTTTAAATCATTCATTAAATGCTTGGGAATCAAGTGATGCATTTTTCCTTCCTTGCAGTAACCTAATCCAATAACTTTATTTCTGAACTTAATTGCTCTGTAGCCCGTATTTCCTTTGCATTCAATTGATTTATTTTCAAATAATTCATTCAACTGAATTAAATCTATTTCAATGATATTTTTGGCAATGTGCTTCTCTAAAGCCCTTATTCCAATACTGCTTGGATAATGCCAGTCGTCCTTTAATTTAAACAAGCTTATTCCTATTGACTGGACATTCATGTCAGGAATTAAAATGTTTTTAGCGCAAAGCCATACTTTTTTGTCTTTTTCAATTAAATCAAATTTTTCAAATACTTTCATTGAAATTCCGAATTCTTTTTCAAGGAAATTAATTAATTTTTCTGAGTTTTGCAATGAACATTCCCCCGCTGTTGAAATGATGAGGATAAATCCTGATTGTTTTGCTTAAAGAAGAATCAAATGCCTTGCCTTCAAATTCAGTTAATCCCTTTGCATGCACTGCATTTAACTCTATTTTTTCAATTTCAATGCTTCCTTCTCCAAGCAATGCATTCACTACTTCTTCGTTTTCTTCAGGAGCAACAGTGCAGGTGCTGTAAACAATTGTTCCGCCTGTTTCAGTGTATTTAATGGCTTTTCTAAGCAATTGAATCTGCGTTGCCTGAAAAGTAAGTGATTTTCCTTTATCTGCATTCATTAAATCCAAATGCTTTTTTAAATTCCCTAAACTCGAACAAGGAGCATCCACTAAAATTCTGTCAGCTTTTCTTTCTTCAAGAAAAAAGTTTCTGGCATCGCTTTGAACCACCACTGTGTTTAATGCCCCAAACCTGTAAATATTTGCAATCAGTTTTTGAATTCTGTCAGGATAAACTTCATTTGCAATAATTGTTCCAGTATTTTTCATCACCTGAGCGATTTGAGTTGTCTTGCTTCCAGGAGAAGCACATAAATCAACAATCAATTCATTTTCCTTTGGACTCAAAGCCAGAACAGGAATCATTGAACTCAAATCCTGAATGTAATAATAGCCCAATGCATGCTCTAAAGTGTTTCCGGGCTTTAAGGAATTCTCAAAAACAAGTGCATCTTCATACCAAGAAACTTCTTTAATTGAATCAAATTCTTTTAATGATTCAATGAGTTCTTTTTTTGCTGTCTTCAATGTATTCACTCTGCAGGAAGAAGGCTTTCTTTCACTTAAATTTTCAATGAATGCATGCCAGTCATCAATTATTTCCCTGAACCTGAAAAAATTGCTTTCCTGAATTCTTTTCCCTAAATTCAATTCTTTCTTCAAATCATTTTTCAATTCATTTGATTTCAGCACTTACAACCACTTGCCGAGAGAACTCTGAGTTCCTTTTTCCTGAACTTTTGCTTCTAATTTGTTTAACGCATTTTCTACTCTGTCCCTTGAAAAATCCCTGTTGCTGCAAAGAAAGTCAATCACTTTTTCTTTTTCAGGAACCTTGAATTCAATTTTATAATTTTTTTCTGCTTCAGGCTTTAAAAAAAGTTCCTCAATTTCTTTATAGTCAAAATTCGGTTCAAAATTTGTTTCCTTAATTATTTCTTCAAATGAATCAAATTCCTGTACAAGCTTTAATCCTGTTTTCGGCCCAATTTTTGGAAACTTTTCATTAAAGTCTGTGCCTGTTAAAATTCCCAGCCAGACTAATTTCTGTCTAGTTATCCCTAAATGTTCTAAAACTTTTTTTAATTCAATTTTTTCCGGCTCAACATCAATGTAAATGCTTTTTCCCGGAACCTTTCTTTTCCCTGAAACAGTAATGTTCCTGAATAAAAGTTTTGATCCGAACAATAATGCATCATAGTCCTGGCTCACACACCCATATAAGTCTCCTTTTTCAACCATGAAAGCAATCTGGGCTTCTCCTTCATTCTCCGCCTGAACTACGGGCAGGCCCATGAATTCAATTAAATTCTTTGCTTCCTGAACCATTTCCTTAGTTAATTTCAATGCCCTTGAACCTGCCTTCCTGGCTTCCTCCAACCTTGCTTCCTTTAAAGCCTTTTTATGCTCAATCTCTGCCTGAGTCCTTATTTCCTGCCTTTTCCTGATTGTTTCAGCTTTAAGCTTTGAATGCTTTCCATCAAAAACAAATACAGGCTTAATTCCTCTCTGAAGAAGGTTAGTTGTCCTGTAAAGAACTCCGCTTAAATGGCTTGTAATGTTTCCCTGCTTATCCATTAAAGGAGTGCCGTCATAGTTCCTTATGCTTGAAAGGAATTGATAAAGAATGTTATAAGTATCAATTCCAACTATTTTCCCTGAAAGGTAATCCAAAGAAATTTCTTCTTTTTCAATTAATTCCCCAATCTTTAAGCCCATAAAAAAACCAATAATAAATAAAGGAAGGCTTGAAATTAAATTAATTTCCAAAAAAAAGCCTTAAAACATAACTTTTCAAAGCAAAAACACTGTCAAAATAAAAAAAATAAATGCACTTTATTTGCCTAAATTAATTCAAAAATCATTTATTTTGCCTAAAAAAAGCTTTGCAAAAGAAAAAAAAACAATAATGTTATGTATACTTTGTTTTTGAATAAGTTTAAATATGACCTAAGGGGCTTGTATATAATGCAATGAAAATTGCATAAAAGAACTTAGTATTGTGAGCCTATCCAATTCTTTCTAAGTTCAACAACTCTCTATTGAAGGAGATTGCAGCGAAAGTTGCATTCTCCCTAATTCCTTTTTACAGAT